>Ga0364866_10324_pt2 | contig 29485 bp, 27 predicted proteins | sample ExccelAu500001D3_3_FD_206913 | JGI IMG/M metagenome (GOLD analysis project Ga0364866, IMG submission 206913) | Enriched cells from Trout Bog Lake Hypolimnion, Wisconsin, USA - BchlTB.Aug13.5000.01.D3 | ecosystem: Environmental > Aquatic > Freshwater > Lake > Hypolimnion/Profundal zone | place... | reverse complement strand
AACCCAAGTAACGTTGGGGGAACAAGAGTGAGAGTGCTTCCAACCGATCCTACTCCTGGCTTTGTTGTCGTCGCAGTTATCTTTACGAGAGTTTTGGCTTTAACGCTTGGCGAGTTGATGATGAAGCTCTGATGGGATGAACCCTCTGCAATCAAAATTGAATTGGGTCCGCCCCAAGATCCAAAACTAGAAGTCAGAGCAACTGAGACCCCGCCTTTTGGGGCAATCCCGTTAAGAGTTACGTTTCCTGCTCCTAAATTGCCTCCAACCAAGGGAGTGGGCACGAGGGCGATTGACAGTAGGCTTGGGGGAAGAAGCGTAAGCGTTGCTTTTGCTGAGGTTGTTCCTATAACAGCATAAATAGTCGAGGATTCTGAAGTTGTTACTGCCTTTGTACCAATCGTAAACGTTGCCGTTGTAGCTCCCTTTGGTACGACGATTGACGAGGGCACGGTTGCATCGGAAATCGTCGAAGAAAGTGTGACAACCTGCCCGCTACTACCTGCGCTCGTCGACAGAGTTACCTTTCCAGTAATTGCGGTTCCTCCTACGACGCTGTTCGGCGTTAGTGTCAGTCCCTTAACCGACTGGGCGCAGCACAGAAAAGGCGCCATCGAAGCAAGGCACAAAATGGCGCAGCGCGCTAGAAGAGAGCTAGTAATGATACTAGTAGTCGAACCGAATTTATGGAGTGGCAAAAGAAATAAACCTCGTGGCTTCGAGAGAAATACAAACCACAAACAATTGCGTATTAGGTCAGGAAGCGGGGAAGGGGAAGGGGGCAGTGAGAACCGAAGCGAAGCGGAAAATACTAAAACCTGGCGGGTAAATAATAGTCGAACCCTGGATAGCAAGGATCGAATCCAAGACTACTCTGGAGCACAACATCCTATCATGCATCTCGTTATCCGTGAAATGTTATTAATACATTTTCCCTTTTGACGTAAAATCCTGGGAAAAATACGGGATTCGCAGCGGGGGCACACTCTGCACCTCCAAGGCGTCCTCAATCCTGTGTGGTGGAAGTCGACCTACAGGGCAACATCCAAGGGGACGGCGAGCGGATCTTCATCCTTGTAGGGTTACCGGACAAAGCAGTACAAGAAAGCAAAGAACGCGTGAGAACTGCGGTTAGGAACTCGAGGTTGGATATGGCCCGCACACCATCAACCAAATGTGCGAAAGGAGATAGATCAGTCTAGGTTCATTCCGTGGACGATTTACCTGGCGTGGAATTCGCGGTTAATATATCCGGCAGTCATTCATAGCTAGGGGCTTCGACATCGCTAGAGTTTGCATGGGAGATATCACCCGGGACGAACCATGGCAGAGGCCCACCTGACCGGAGGATCACAATGGGTTTCCATCCGGCAAAGCCGTAAACCTCAAAAGTTCCATGCTTCAACTCACTTCAATATCGAGTCAAAGGATCCGGGGGACGAGGAAGGTGTGAGTTGAGCGAGGTGAGCGCGATGACCACTGCTGTATTTTTCTCGACGCGGAGTTGTATATCGAGCGAGTATGCGCGCCCGAAATCGTGAGGCGAATGTTCAGTGAGGGTGAGGCGCCCGCGACGACGTGCGTTTACCTGTCATATGGAGAGTCCATCGATCGTCATATCGATTTTGCGTGCAACGAGGAATTCGCAACTTTTTTGGCAAAGGAGTTATGCCCTTGGATCGATTCTTTGACCGAACGGAAGAACGATTTCGTTCTTTGCGGATTGAGTTTGAGCGGGCTCGCGGCTGCATTCGCCGCGCATCGATACCCCCAGGAATTTCGCAGAACTTTATGCCAATCACCGTCCGCCTGGTGGAACGATGAGTGGCTGATTGGGCAAATCCAAGACCCAGCTCTGGACCGACCTAAGTGCTGGATCAGCGTCGGTGATCGGGAGACGGAAGAGAATGTGACCCATGATCCGACCGGAATGATCCAGAAGACTAGTCAAGTTTCGTCCGTCCGGCGATTAGCTCTAGCCATGGGCTATTCGGGCATAGACGTTCGTGAGAATCTGTTCTCTGGAGGGCACGATCCAGCGTGCTGGGCAGCCGAGTTGCCCTCGGCATTGCGTTGGCTCTTATAGGGTGGCTGCTTCTGCCAAAGCTGCGGATATAGCATCGGACCCAGCAATTCGACTATGCTTTTTCGATGATCGCCCAGACCCATTCCGCCACCTTAGTAGGGATCGACGCAGTACCGGTTGTGGTGGAAGTCGACCTACAGGGCAACATTCAAGGAGACGGCGAGCGGTACTTCATCCTTGTAGGGTTACCGGACAAAGCAGTACAAGAAAGCAAAGAACGCGTGAGAACTGCGGTTAGGAACTCGGGGCTGGATTTTCCGAATCGGAAGATCATGTGCAACTTGGCTCCTGGAGACATTCGGAAAGAAGGGCCTTGGCTGGATCTTCCGATGGCGGTGGCCATCTGTGCGGCGAACCGGCAGATCGCCTATGAGGAGCTTGAGGGGACGCTGTTGCTCGGCGAACTTGGGCTGGATGGGACGCTTCGACCGATCGACGGAGCGGTGAGTGTCGCCTTGATGGCGATGGAGAAGGGATTCAAACGGCTGATTGTGCCGATCCAGAATGCGCCTGAGGCGGCGGTTGCGACCGGTGTTGACGTCTACGGCGTCGATTCATTGCTTCAGGCGGTCGAACTGCTCAACGGATCCCCCGAATTGTCGCCGATCAAGTTCGACGACAGCCCGGGCTTGCGCCAACCGGAATACGCGATCGACTATTCCGATGTGAAGGGCCAACGCCAAGCCGTTCGCGCACTCGAAATCGCCGCCGCAGGCGGACACAACATGCTGATGACGGGGCCGCCCGGCTCTGGAAAGACGATGCTGGCCCGCCGGATGCCGACCATCCTGCCGCCGCTATCCCTTGAGGAGAGCATTGCCGTTACTCGAATCCTCAGCGCCAGCGGCGAGAAAGGAGGGAGGCCGGGCCTGATCTGGGAGCGGCCGTTTCGTTCTCCGCACCACAGCGCCAGTCATGCCTCCGTCGTCGGCGGAGGCAGGAACCCGAAGCCGGGCGAGGTCTCGATGTCCCACCTCGGCGTGCTCTTTCTAGACGAAATGCCCGAGTTCGAAAGGCAAACCTTGGAGGCTTTGCGCCAGCCGCTCGAGGATGGAGAGGTCACCGTTGCGCGCGTTCAGAGTACGATGACGTTTCCCGCGGAATGCATCCTGATCGGGGCGATGAATCCGTGCCCGTGCGGATACAAGGGGCTGCCCGAGCAGAAATGCGTATCGAATCCGGCATCATGCGGCAAGTACGCGGGGAAAATCAGTGGACCGTTGATGGACCGGATCGACCTCCACATCGAGGTCCCCCGCCTCAAGCCGGACGAACTGATCGGCGCTCAAGGCGGAGAGCCAAGTTCGGCGATCCGCGACCGGGTCATTGCCGCCCGGGATCGGCAGCATGCGCGACTCGGCAATCACCGCGTGAACGCGAAGATGTCGCCGAAAGAGATTCGCGAACTCGTTCCCCTCGACAAAGAGAGCGAAGAGTTCATGAAGCTTGTCATGGCTCGAATGAACCTAAGCGCCCGCGTCTTCGACCGCCTTCTGAAAGTCGCCCGAACCATAGCCGACCTCGCCCATGAAGACCAGGTTGTGAAAAAACATCTTTCCGAAGCCGTGCAATACCGGGATCGGACGGAGGGGTAACCACCTGTGTGCCAAGTCCGACTTCGAAGCAACGTTGGACGACAAGGGGCGTTCAATACTTGAACGCACGGGAGGTCTGAATCAATGCTCAAGACGCTAGACATGCACTCCGAGCAGGCGGAGATACTTGCGAGGATCGTGAGAGCCGAAAAGAAAGTGCGAGTCCGCCTAGCTCGAGTCAGTGGTTTACTGTCCCAAGCACAGATCTCTTATGCGATCATTGGAGGTCATGCGGTCGCAGCTTGGGTTGCGACCAAGGATGAAAGTCTAGCAAGGGCGACGCGAGACGTCGATGTACTTGTGAGGTCGGAAGACCTTCTGCATATCCGGGAAGTGCTCGAGGCGGCTGGCTATGACAATCGGCACGTCGAGGAAATGGACCTCTTTCTAGAAGATCGCGATGCAAAGGTTGGAGACGCGGCTCACCTGATCTTCTCGGGAAAAAAGGTTCGGCCGGATCATGCCCTTCCAACTCCAGACGTCGAAGATTCGGGAATTGGTGAGGAGTTTAGTGTGATTCCACTTGAGTCGCTCGTCCAGACAAAGCTTGTCGCTTGGCGGAGGAAGGATCGTGTTCAGCTGCGAGATCTAGTCGGCGTCGAATTAGTCGACTCATCGTGGCCTCAACGGTTTCAGGAACCACTCGGTAGCCGTCTGCAGGAGTTGATCGACAACCAGGAGTGAGGCGCCAGCCACTCGATTTCACGTGCTAAAACGGTAGTGCGCGGAAAGTGCGGAAGGAAATCCATGTGAATGAAATCACGACAGAAAGGTGTCGCCTTAACTCCCTAGTCGAGTCAGATGCCCCTGACGTACTTCGATTGGTCCAAAGTGCGGAGTGTCGAGAGTTTCTAGGTGGGACGGTGGATTCGGCTGCCTTTCCGGATCGATTCCGCACGATGCTATCCGATGGGGGCGCCCACCACTGGGTGGTTCGACTTCAAGATGGAGCAGAGTTCATCGGGCTTTTGAGCCTTGGTCCCCACCACGACGGTGAGGAAATAGAGGTGTCGTATCAGTTTTTGCCCGAGTTCTGGGGGCGAGGACTTGCTATCGAATCGTTGCGAGCATTGCTGTCGGCGTGGTGGGAGCCATTCGCGCAAGATAGCGTGATCGCGGAGACTCAAACCGCAAATACCCGGTCGATGCGGTTGCTGGAGAGTCTGGGTTTTCGGCAAGAGCGCACGTTGGTCCGGTTTGAAGCCGAGCAAGCAATCTTTCGGCTGAACCGAAGGGGCGTCGGGGAAGTGCAGGAAGTTGGAGAAAGCAGAATATGAACGAAGAACTGATCCTCTTCCACGTGAATGAATGCGCCGAAGCGCTCAACGACATCAAGCAAGCATTTGCCGATAACGAATGCGAGGAAAACTCACTTGAGGCGCTTTTCTATCATGCCTATCACCACATCAACTTCGCATGGAATAGTCGCAAATGCGCTTCGTGGGAGGAGTCGGACAAACGGTACAACGAACTCGAAAGGTTCCCTGCCGTGTTTCAAGAGCAGCTAGGCTCAGAGCCTGCAGGAGGCAGAGGAGAAGTCGTCGTAGAGAAAGATTAGGACGGCTTCAAAAGCCTGCCACTGGCTGCAGTGTTTTTGTTTGCCACATAGGGCTGTCCAGTAAAATTAGAATTCCTGTAGCCGACGAATGGCTGATTTCTGGGTTGAGGTTGCAGCCCGAGTAAGACGGCTCCTCTATCAGTCTAGTTCTGGCAGAACCCCTAGGGCGCTAGTGGAGAATAAGGTGAGTATGGACGTCGGCGTGGATTCAGGCCGCGATGTTTCAGAGCACCGCCGGTCAGTCGTCATCCAGAGTCGGGGTTGGTAGGAGCTGTAACCATGCCAAAGGTCATAATCATTGTTGGACCAAATGGAGTGGGAAAGACCACTCTCGCACTGAGTTATCTTCCTAACGAAGCTAAAACATTCAAGTTCGTAAACTCCGGTTGTTAGCAGCAGGTATTTCACCATTTGACCCTTCGTCGGCCAGTATCAGCGCCGGAAGAGTCATGCTCAGTCGTTTGAATTGACCGGTCCCGTCGAAGAAGTCGGCCTGACTTCGATCCATCATGCTGAGAAGGATAGGGGGCAGTGCCTCGGCCTTATCTTAGTGACTCTCGTCTAAAGCCCGTCGAAGCGCCTGCGAAGAACCCTTCGACCATGCAGTCGCTGCGGTGGAAGACGAGGGCTTGGTCGCCGGTGTTGTGGTCGACGGTAAAAAGAGTGAAGTGGCTGAGGCCGGAATCGAGCCGACGTTCGGTCGCCAGGGCAAGGTAAGCTCGCCTCGCGTCGATGGTGGCTAGCGTCTCTTCTATGGCGCAAATATCGTTGAGCGTCATGCCCCAAGCTCGGAATAGGGCGAGGTTGTCGGAATCTCCATCGGCATAGGCGACCTCCGAACCCCAATCCATTCCATACATCAGGTTGGCTTTGACTGACAGGATTCCGACTTCCTTGCAGCCGCGAATCTTCGCCGACCACTCCCGATGGACCGCTCGGAACTGAGCAGAATGGGCCTGAACCCGGGCTTCTTCTGTCTCCGTAATGGGCTGAGCGTATTCGGTCAATAGGCAAGTCGGAACGGCGTTCATGAGATCATCCTATCACGGTTTTGTAGACGAACTAGTAGACACGATCTTAAAAAAGTGAACAATTTTGCTGCGATTAAGGGCTATTCGTTGTTGGAGATTCGAAATCCGTGCCTCGAATGCCGCGCAGCGTGCAGTCTCTCTAAGGACGCCTTCGAGTACGTCGGAGGTCGCAACGGGGAATCGGCGGTAAATCTCGCTGACACGTCGCAAGTGCGCGCCCATTCCTTTTAGGCTAGATGCGGGGGCTTTCGATAGTTCGACGGATTCAATGATCTGTGCGACCGCGAGGACGCCAGCTTTAGCGGCTTCAACGATTTCGGGTGCACACGGCAAACGGCCGGGCGAACTTCCCACGCAGCGGACGGGCAACGCAAACTCGAAGGTCCGCACGAGTCCATCCTTTCTGAGTGCGGCCAACTCATCGTAAATCGAGCTATCCGCGCCGGAATCGGCAATCGATCCGCCATGCGGATCCTGCTTAAGGATCGCCTCGATCCGATCGACGCCGCCCCATTTGGCGAGTTCGTCGGCGGCGAGCGTATCGATTGTGCTCTGACGATGGGGCCACGGCTCAGCCTGTTCGAGACGCGAGGCGGTGTTGGGAAAGACAAGGAAGAACAGATCGTCTCGAAGTTGCCCCGGCGAGGACTTTCCGTCAGTCGCCGACATGCCCAACCGCTGGAGTGTGGCCAGCGCGGCTTCGCCCGATTCGCTCGTCGGCCCGATGTCCCCATAGACGGCGGCGGCAAACGTCTTGGCGAACGGGTCGAAGACGATGGCGAGGTCTCCGACCTTCGCCTCCGGCGCCATTCCCCCCGGCAATACGATGTACTGGGTATGTCGCGCATCGAGATACCGCGTCGGGTCGATCGGCGACATCGTGGGGTTTTGCATGGTTGTCTCGGAGACGTAGAACCCCTTGAATTCGCCATCGGGCTGAATGTACGGCTTGCCGCCAACCCAGACGACAATTTCCGGTGAGGGCTGGACTAATAAGGCGCCGTCGGGTCGGTCCCCAGTTCGCTTGCCTCCCGCCGACTCGATAACGTCGAGAGAAAGCCGGTCGTCGAGCGGATGATAGGCGTTCGGCGAACCGTCGACGTCGCAACTCAACTTGCTCTGAAAGAAAACCGCGGTCGTTCCCTGAATGCGACGCAAAGGCACGCGGTGGTCGCTCTTCGCATAGGACATATTACGGACCGTCTCGATCACCATCTGTTGGGATATCGCGATCGTAGCCCATGCGCACCCGAGGAACATGCCTAATCCTACCGTTCCAGATCAAGTGAACGTGGCCGTTAAGTTTTGGCTTGCCAATGCCCGATCTCCCGTTATCCAGAAAGCTGACCGGCAGTCCCCTTGCGCGAGCGAGGCGAAGCGTGTTTCCGGAAAAGAAATATCCTCCCAGTTCTCCTGGAGTCCCTGAGGTTTGTAGCAAGCTAGCCCGGGCTCAGTGGAGCGTCTTTGTTTGAGCCCGATGGTTCTTGCGGGCGAGTTAAGATGCGACGCCCGGGCGTGCGAGCGTGAAGCAAACCTCTAAGGACGGAATGGAGAACGGCCCGAGCGGGAAGCGACCCATTACAGACCTTCGAAGGATATGCGCCAAGAAGGTGATCCTTTGATCGCGGTGGCTGGATTGCGAACGAAAGAAAGGCCATTAGGCAAGGCTGGCCGCTTTTGCCCGGCTATCGGTTGCCGCCGCCCACTTCAAACCATCGACGAACGCAGAACACAAACGGGACCTTTTTGCGTCCCTTCGCATACATGAAACATTTCGACCGGGCCTGAAGTCGTAAGGGGCAAAAATATCCCCTCACGGAGGTTCAGACGAAAATGCGATTGATTTCTAGGATGATAACTTCAGCGGTGGCAGTTTTGGCAGGTGTCGCCATATCTGCAACTGCGAGTGCGGAGCGTGTCTATTATCTGGTTGGGGTTCGTCACGTTTACCGGATAGGGACCGACAAGTACTTACACGCGACCGAGCGAAAGCAAATCGAAGAGGATTACGCGGACGAAGTGTCGGCAGACAATGCTCACTACCAATATCAAATTTCACATGGCGCCGACCCAGATGCAGAGTCGTCCCAACTGAATTCAGCCCTTCACGACTTGGCTGAAGAACGGGAGCGACGGCTCGGCGAACTGTATCCCCGCGCGGATTGGGAGCGAGACAGACACCGTGGCTTCGGCATCAAAGTCGACGGCCCGTACCAGGTTTTGGGAGTCGACTATCACGAGCGTGGCGGCGTCATCGTGGATGACGACTATGTCGCCTATGCCCCGTGGCCTGGATATGTGTACGAGGGCCCAAACCCATACGGCTGGAACTACGGGGTCGTTTACACCCCCGGGCTGTTCGTTAGCGCATACAACGGCTGGTATGGCGGTTGGGTCGGATTCGGCTGCCCGGCGTTCGTGGGCTTCTACGGTTTCGGCGGGCCTGTCGTTTGTGCCGGTCTTTCCATAAATATCGGAATTGGAATTGGGATCGGCGGTTTCTATGGCGGCCCTGGCGCGTTCTACTACAACTCGGGCTTGGGCGGGTTCTACCATCGCGGCCCCGGCTACTTCGCACGCGATCCGTTCCGAGGCGGATATATCGCAAGTCGGGCCGATAGCCGAGCGGTGATGGCAGCCCGTGCCGGGCATCTTGCCGGCGCCGCAGCGATCCGGTCTGCGCGGTCTGCCGGGTTCTCGGCCGGCATTCGAGCAGGATCTCGCTCGTCGTTTGCCGCTAGCCGTGGAACGGTCGCGCCCAACCGAGCAGGCTTTACACGAAGCACTTCAAACGGCGTCAGGCCGAATGGGGGAAGTTTCTCTCGCAGCTCGGGCACGGCCCGTCCCGGCGGGAGCTACGCTCACTCCGCGGTTCGTGGAGGAGCAAGGACGAGTGGAAGTAGCTTTGCTCGGACCAATAGCGGAAATCGTGCGGGCGGAAGCTATGCGCGCTCCTCAAATGCAGGTAGGACCAGGACCGGAGGAGGCAGCTTTGCACGAAGCAGCAACGGAAGTCGTTCGGGTGGGGGCTACGCACACAGTTCCGTTTCGTCGTCATCGAGGGGGCGAGGTGGCAGTTTCTCGGGTAGCGTGGGCGCTCGGGCAAGCGGCATCCATAGCGGAAGCTCCGGCTTTAGTTCGCGACCTCGGTCAGGCGGTGGAGGCTTCAGTATGCCTTCGCACACACGAACGAGTGGAGGCTCCTTTGGCGGCGGAGGTCGCAGTTCAGGCCCGACAAGAGGAGGCTTTGGCGGCGGCGGCCGAGCGTCTGGTGGCGGTGGTGGGCGACACCGTGGAGGCGGCTAACGCCCCAAGCGCGTCGTTCATTTCCAACCTGAGCTACTCCTCCACTGAGTAGTAATTACGCGGAGACCGGCCGGCCCGGACAGTTTCGCCGTCGACTTTATCGAGGCGGATCGGTTTGCAGGCTAGCCGGTCCACAAGTGCTTTGCTCAGAGCCTCAGAGTGCGTGGTGATCCATAGTTGGCTGGATGTCGCCGCGTTTGTAATCAGATCGGCCAGCGGCTCGAAAAGGGCTGGATTGAGGCTGGTCTCCGGTTCATTAAGGGCGATCAAGGGAGGCGGGTGAGTTCCAAAACAGATAGCGGCGAGACAAAGGAACTTCAAGGTTCCGTCCGAAAATTCGCGCGGCTCGATTCTCCGTCGAATCCCATCGACCTCCATCCAGAAGTTTCCACCGTCGGCTCTGAATCTCGTTCCTGGAAAGGCGGTCGCAAGAATCTCCGAAAGCCTTTCGATCTCCCCCCGCTGCTGGATGATGTAGAGCATCGTGCCCACATTCGATCCATCGTCATCGAGCCGCGGTGCGAACGTCGCCAGATTCGGTCGGCGCAACGGAGAATCGGCGTCGGTTCGGAACTCATGGTAGAAAGCCCATCGGGCAACCAGTTCCTTGAGGCTATAAAGATAGTGGAACTCCTCGGGGTCGCCGATCTGCGCGAAGATCGATTCGGAGTCGACAAGATCGACCCGAAGCTGCTTCCGGCCTTGGGCCGATGACAGATGTGCGACCGAACTCTTCCGATCAACCATCACTTTTCCGCCAAGCTTCACAATCTCGGACTTGATTTGCGGATCGAGCGGAAAGAGCGGTTGTTCGTTGGCAGGGCGCAAGCCGAGGACCAATTTGTACTCAAACGGGTCGGCGACAAGCGAAATGCTCATCCTCACCGGGCCATCCTGATGAGGGCCTGCCCACAGGATCGAGTTGAAGCCGCCCTCAAGCGCAATCGCATGGCTAAGACGACCTTCTGTCGCGGCCCGAATCAGGCGAAAAGAATTGAAGAGGTTGCTCTTGCCACAGCCGTTTGGGCCCGTAATGAGGTTGACGTCGTCGAATCGGACGTCGATCCGGTGAATCGAGCGATACCCTTCCGCCGAAAACTCCTGGATCCTGCCGACCATGATCCCAGCTAGTTTAGACCGGTTGGCCGGACCGTCGTACAATGATAGGTGGTAGTGAACGTTGGTTTCCACGAAAGATGAACGGTTAGTTTTCCCGCCGGAAATCGCTGCGACGCTAGTCGCCGGAGGCTGTACAGCCATATCGTTGGCGATCGCAAATGCTGCGTTCTTGCCTGTCGCAATCAACTTTTGGAGATGGCACGACGGTGCAGCCGGGTTTGCCTTTCGACCAATTGGTTCAGACATGGTCGTTTCAGTTGCGATCTGCGTCCTGCTTGGCGCGAATGCGATCTTCACAAAGCGCTGGATCGTTCCGTTCGTGGTCGGCGCCGTCCTGTTCGTGATTCTGTATCCGCTAACATATCAACTGAAGTGGTCCGGGTCGGCCGAACATCTCGCTGTAGCGCTGGCGCTTCTCGACGTGAGGCGTCCGCTGTACGGCTGTTCGGTCCTCATCAACGCGCTACTCGTTATTTTTTGCTGTCGGCACAAACCCCGGCATGCCGGCCGATGAAAGAAACGAGCGGGAGGTCGCGTTGCAACGCTCGTACATTAGTCTCCTCGGCCCCGTAGGGTGTCGAATAGCATAGCCGGTGGTCGACTCCGGACGGCCACCGGATCGCGGCAGACACCACTCGATTCCGGGTGGGGATCGCAGAACCCGCTTTTGAAGGTGGATTTCATCATGCAGGACGTGTCTACTGGGCGGTAGTCATCCTGGCGCTCCATCCGGACTTTCGCCTCCGATGCATACGTGTAAAGGGCGCCTTCCGCAGGGGCTCTTTCCTTCCTGGATACTAAAGGTCTCTCCCGATCTCATTCCCCTCACTTCGTTTTCGACAAGTCGGAATCTTCGAATTAAATCTCGCACGCCCGGGCGTCGCGTCTAAACTCGGCCGCACGAAACATCGGACTCAAACAATGACGCTCCACGGAACCCGGGCTGGCTAGAAACCTTAGGGAGCCCGGAAGTATCGGAGGTGATCATCATGTCGAGGCTAGCTCAGCATGGCGAGGATCGCGGCGAGGACGGATGCGGGTTGAGGGTGAGTGTCGCGATAGAGTGGGATCGATCCGGGGAGTGCGGGGCCAGGGGATGACACGACCACGTTGATCCCTTGGCTGGTAAGCCGTGGGATCCAATGCGCCAACTCCTCGCGGGACGCTTTATCGGTGGACGGGACGAGGACGACTGGGTGGCCGTTGCGACGAAGGTCGTCGGCGATCTGGGTTGCTTCTTGCTCAAACCCGGCTAACCAAAAAGATCTGCCCACAGCCGTTAATTCATCTGTAGATGGGGCGGCCAGACCCTGCAGCATTCCACCGGCGACGGTCGCGTGGGAGGCGATGTCGACCAGCACAAAGCTGCCGGTTCCCGGCGCCTCGGCGTACCGATCGAACGCCAACGGACTGGACGTACGAAGGACGACGCGGCCGATCTCGTTGAGCTTCAAACTTGAAGCGTCGACTTCGGAGAGAGTGTCGATATCCACCCGGTGAACGATCCGCTCAACGACGGCGGGGACCCTGCGAGTACCGTGCAGCACGACGTAACGTTTGCCGACTTCGAGCGGCTGCTCGTACATCCAGCAGAGCACCGCCTCGACTCGGTTGCCCTGCAATGGCGACTCGTTCGGGAAGTGGAAAAGGTCACCTCGACTGACGTCGATTTCGCGATCCAGCGAGATCGTTACCGCCTGTCCTGACGACGCTTCCCGAGATTCGACACCGGAAACGTGGATCGTTTGTACGATTGCCTGAAGTCCGGAAGATGCGACTTGCACGGTGTCTCCAACTTGAACGGTTCCACTTTCAAGTCGTCCTGCAAACCCGCGATAGTCTTGATGGGAGCGAACAACATACTGCACCGGCAACCGAAGATTCTCCGATTGCGGGCGGGAGGCGTCGACCTGTTCCAAGAACTCAAGGAGGGTCGGCCCGTCGTACCAAGGCGTACTGACGGATCGATCCACCACGTTATCTCCAAACAGTGCCGAAATGGGGATGAACGTCACGTTCGGAACCCCGAGCTTCTTGACGAATCCGCCGAATTCGCGAACGATCTCGCAGAACGCTGTCTCGCGGAACAGAACCAGATCCATCTTGTTGACCGCGACGACAAGGTGCCGAATCCCAAGGAGTGCCGAGATCGCCGCGTGCCGTTTGCTCTGGTCGAGAACGCCCTTACGAGCGTCGATCAAGATGACGGAAAGGTCGGCGGTCGATGCGCCTGTAACCATGTTTCGGGTGTATTGAAGGTGCCCGGGGGTGTCGGCGATGATGAACTTCCGCTTTGCGGTGGCAAAGTAGCGGTAGGCAACATCGATGGTGATGTTCTGCTCACGCTCTGCGCGTAAGCCGTCGGTCAGCAATGCCAACTCGAGACCGCCGCCGCCGCGTTGACGGCTCGCCTGTTCGATCGCCAACATCTGGTCTTCGAGAATCGATTTCGAATCGTAAAGCAGCCGTCCGATGAGGCTGCTTTTGCCGTCGTCGACGCTGCCTGCCGTCGCGAATCGAAGGATGTTTGAGTTCGCCATTAGAAATACCCCTGTCGCTTTCGGTCTTCCATCGCGGCGTCCGAACGGCGGTCGTCCGCTCTCCCGCTTCGCTCGGTAACCCGGGCGGAGATGACTTCGGCGAGGATCTCGCCAAGGCTCGATGCATTCGATTCGATCGCGCCGGTGCATGTCGAATCGCCTACCGTTCGGAACCGGACGCGTCTGGGCGAGGGCGTTTCCTCCGGAAGAGGAGTCAAGTGCTCAGACCACGCCAGCAGGACCTCTTGGCGCTGGACGACATCGCGAACGTGGCTGAAGTAGAGCGACGGGATCGCGAGACCTTCGGCGACGATGTACTGCCAGATATCCAGTTCGGTCCAGTTACTGAGAGGGAAGACGCGGAAGTGCTCACCGGGCGACTTCATGCCGTTGTAGATGTGCCAAAGCTCCGGTCGTTGGTTTTTAGGGTCCCATTGGCCGAACACGTCGCGATGCGAGAACACCCGTTCCTTCGCTCGCGCCTTCTCTTCGTCTCGCCGGGCGCCACCTAACGCTGCGTCCGCTTTGAGTTCGGCGATGGCATCCAGAAGGGTTACCGTCTGAAGGCCGTTCCGGCTGGAATAGGGACCGACCTCCTCGACCACTCGCCCCCGATCGATGGAGTCTTGCACGTACCGGACGATCAACGTCGCTCCAATCTCGGTGACGAGCCGATCGCGGAACTCGAGGGTCTCCTCGAAGTTGTGCCCAGTATCGATGTGCAAAAGCGGAAACGGCAATGGGCCCGGTGCGAATGCTTTTCGAGCAAGGTGCGCCAGCACGATGGAGTCCTTTCCACCCGAGAACAGAAGCACCGGACGTTCGAATTGCCCGGCGACCTCCCTTAGGGTGTAAATCGCCTCTGCCTCAAGCTCGCGAAGGTAGCGAAGCTCTTCGGTCTCCGTCTTTAGCCCAGTACCCATAGGCTAAGAATGTGGCCGACCTTTGAACGGTCAGTGCACGATAAGCGCCTTGTATTCGGCTCAACGGTCCTCAAACCATCGTTTGACTGCCAAACGCGGTTCGATCGCCAAACAGAATGAGGAGATTTACTCAGACCGAACCTTATTGGAAGACTTTGCTAAAAGCGGCAGCCACAGTCGGCTTTGCGTCGTCACACGAAAAATCGTATCCCAGCTCTTGGGTCATCGATGTCACGCCGTACTCTTTGATGCCGCAAGGGACGAATGAGTCGAAAATCGAAAGGTCGTTATTGCAGTTCAGCGCGATTCCGTGCATCGAAACCCACCTCCGAACTTTGATCCCGATCGCTGCGATCTTCCGATTCTCGACCCAGGCGCCGGTATGCGGCGGAAACCGCCGACCCTCGATTTTGAATTCGGATAGGGTGATGAGAATCGTCTCCTCGAGTTCTCGCAGCCACTTGTGGAGGTCCTTTCCAACCTCTTCCAGACTGAAGATCGGGTAGATCACCAGTTGTCCTGGTCCGTGAAAGGTCACGTCGCCGCCTCGGTCCGTGCGAATTACCTGGATGCCGCGTCGCTCATATTCGGCAATCGGGAATAGCAGGTTCTCTGCGTGAAAGCTCGCGCCAAGCGTCAGAACGGGGTCGTGTTCGACGAATAGGAGCGTGTTCGGTTCGGAGCCGTTCGCGACGCTTTCAGCGACGGATCGCTGCAGTTCCAGGCACGGCTCATAGGCAACGCGCCCCAGATCGGTCAACTTTATCTCCATCGCGTCACGGATGGGAGTGTACTTCTCCATGCCGATTCCGGACGGATCGGGTTCGCCCTACTCGGCGTCCACGATCGGAAATGCGATCGCCAGATACAGAATAAGGAACCCAACCCCGGCGGTTGGCACGACGTTCGGAGTTGCCAATTTGGGCAAAGTCGACGAGTACAGGACTCCCGCCATGTAGACGCTCCCAACCGCATACATCGCATACGTCCGATATCGCCTCCAGCGATAATGAACGGCAAGGCCGATCAGCGATCCCAGTCCCGTGCCCCAGATAATCGGAATGCAGTAGCTGACCGCCAAGGGGCGAGTTGCCTGAAAATGTAGGATCTCAAAAGTGGTCACGATCGGCAACGCCGTTCCCGCGCAAGCGATGAGAATCCGGACCCAATTCCTTATCCACCAAGGCTCTGAGCTCTTTACAGGTGTCCTTCTTTTTGTCGGCTTTGGCATCCGAGGTGAATCATGACATTGTCATCAGGCTCTAATGGGTGTTTTTCACCTTCGACAGACTTCGATCCTTAGGTCGAAGCATCCGATCTCTATCGATTTTTCGGAATTGTCTATCGCATTGATAGACATCATGGTGTTTTGCAAATTGCGGAGCAGCAGTTGGCGTACCTTAACTCAGCGGCAAAGTCCGGAAGGGCTCCCCGGACTCGCTGCGCCCTTCCAAAACTCCCATGTCTATCGCTTGCCCACCCACGATCGCGCAGTTGGCGTCCCAGCTCGAGAACGCATCTCCTCAGGAGGTGCTCAACTGGGCGGTGTCCCAGTTCGGTCCGGGACTCACCCTCGCGTGCAGCTTTGGCGCAGAGGACGTGGTGCTTCTCGATTTGCTCGCCAAGGCAGATAGGAAGCCGGAGGTCTTCGTTCTCGACACCGGTCGCCTCCATGAAGAGACCTACAATGTGATGGAACGATGCCGAATTCGATACGGGATCGAATTCGAAGTGTACAGCCCCGATACTCACCGACTGCAGGAGCTGCTTCGCTCGAAGGGGCCAAATCCGTTTTATCAATCCATCGAGAACCGAAAGGAGTGCTGCGGCATCCGTAAAGTTGAGCCGCTTCGAAGGGCGCTTCAAGGGAAACTGGCCTGGATAACCGGCCAGCGAAGGGACCAATCGATCACCCGGCTAGTTTTGCCGAAAGTCGAACTTGACGCCGATCACGGGGGCATCGCAAAGATCAATCCACTTGCCGACTGGAATGAGACGCAGGTCTGGGATTACATCCGAGCCAACGACGTTCCTTACAACGCGCTTCACGACAAGGGCTTTCCCAGTATCGGATGTGCCCCATGCACGCGTGCCATCGAACCAGGCGAGGATATCCGCGCCGGTCGATGGTGGTGGGAGTCGCCCGAGCACAAGGAGTGCGGTCTGCACACAAGAAAACCATGAACGAAAACGAAAGGATCAAGAAGGAAAAGGACGGCCTCGATGTGTTTGAGGACATCCTGGGGTACGCAAAGACTGGCTTTGCGAGCATCAATCCGGACGACTTTACACGGATGAGATGGTACGGCTTGTATCAGCAGAAGCCGAACGAAGGGCACTTCATGCTCCGAATCAAAGTGCCCGGCGGAGAACTCAACGCAGATCAACTCACGACGGTCGCCGATATTACAAGGCTCTATGCGCGAAATATCACCGATATCACTACCCGCCAGAACTTCCAGTTTCATTGGTTGACGATCGAGGACCTCCCCGACATCTTCGACCGACTTGGTCGAGTTGGCATCAGCACAGCCGGGGCTTGCGGCGACATCTTTCGAAACGTCACCGGGTGCCCGGTTGCTGGTATCGATCCGAGCGAGGTCTTCGACGCGCGCCCTTGGATCGATGAGATCAATCGGTTCTTCCTAACCAACAAGGAGTACTCAGACCTACCACGCAAGTTCAAAACTTCGATTGCGGGGTGCCCGCAGCACTGCTCGCAGCCTGAGATCAACGATATCGGCGCAACGGCGGTACGCCGGCAGCGCCTCAGCGGGGATTTTGAGCTTGGGTTCCAGGTGCGCGTTGGCGGTGGGCTCTCCGCCCGACCTCACTTTGCCAAACCGCTCAATATGTTCGTGCCCCAAGGTCGGCTTCTCAGCATCTTTGCGGCAGTGACGGGGATCTTTCGCGATAACGGAAATCGAGAGAACCGGAAGAAGGCACGCCTCAAGTTCCTCGTGGACGAATGGGGAATCGAACGGTTCGAAGAGGAGTTGCGAGAGCGACTCGATTGGACTCCCGACGCTGCAGAGGAGTGGGCTCAGCCGCGAAGAAGCTTCCGCGACCACGTAGGCGTACATGCTCAAAAGCAGGAAGGGCTTTACTGGGTCGGCGCATCGGTCTTGAGCGGGCGACTCAACGCAGATCAGGTTGCGGAATCGGCCCGGATCGCGCGTCAATACGGTCAAGGTTCGATCCGAACGACCAATCAACAGAACATCCTCTTTCCAGATATTCGCCAAGCCGACGTCGATACCGTTCAGAGGGCGCTTGTGGATGCCGGCTTTGCCGTCGAAGCATCGCCGTTCCGTCGTGCGGCGGTTGCCTGCACTGGAAACGAATTCTGCAACTTGGCACTGACCGAGACCAAGAGGCTCATCGTCGAGATCGTCGAACACCTGGAGCAGACCGTCGCGATCGACGAACCGATCCGAATCAACCTAAACGGCTGCCCGAACTCATGCGGACAGCACCACATCGGCGATATCGGCCTCCAGGGCTGCTTGGTTAAGCAGGGCAAGGGAGTTACCGTCGACGGGTACGACGTTTCGCTCGGCGGCCGCCTCGGCGCCGATTCCAAATTCGTGCGAGCGATTTGGCGAAAGGTACCGGCAACCGACGTCAAATTCGCGCTCGAGAACCTGCTGAACGGCTACGTCGAGGCGCGGGACGAAGAGGACGACTTCAGCGACTTTGTGGACAGGCATTCCGACGACGAGTTGGCGGCCTTTATGAAGACGACCTTTGCCGAGGGTGTTGCTGCTCCAGTTCCCGTCGGCGCGGCGGCGGAGGAATAGGTCGATGCCGTATCAGAACTACCATCCGGTTTATCTGCATTTGGAGGGGCGGCCCGTCCTTATTGTCGGCGGCGGAGCGGTTGCGATCGAGAAATTGAACTCCCTGATCCCGAGTGGCGGCCGAATCACCGTCGTGTCACCCGAAGTCCAAGACGAGATTCAGCGGTGGCACGACGACGGGAGCATCCTTTGGATCAAGCGGGAGTTTCAGCCTGCCGATATCGATCATGCCTTTATGGTCATCGCGGCAACGGCGGATCCCAAACTCAATGCCACCGTTTACGACTTGGGGAATCGTGCGCTCAAGTTGACCAACTCGGTCGACGACCCTGAACACTGCAACTTCATCATGGCCGCGATCGCCAAGAGTGGGCCGATGCAGGTCGCGATTTCGTCGGCGGGCTGCAGCCCCGCATTGGCCCAACGGGTTCGCAACCGGATCGAAAGCGAGATCCTCACTGAAAATGTCGGCGCCCTTGCCGAATACTTGGGCAGTCGGCGACCCGAGGTCAAACAGATTCTTCCGAGCTACAAGGCGCGTCAGGCGTTTTGGGAGCAGGTGCTGGATTCGAAGGTCCCCCATATCCTCGCGACTCAAGGCGTCGAAGCCGCCGACGAGCAGTTCCGATCGATGCTCAGGCGTGCGGTGATGACTGCTACCGAACCTTCGTCGGTCGATCCTCTCAAGGTTTATCTGGTTGGCGCTGGGCCAGGCGATCCTGGGCTTATCACCGTTCGAGCGGTTGAGGTGTTGAGGAGGGCGGACGTGGTCCTTTACGATCGCTTGGTGAATCCAATTCTCTTAGGTTATGCTCCGCCGAGCGCCGAGTGCATCTACGTCGGGAAGGAGAAGGGGATGCGCGGGCAGTCGAGGCAGGAAGCGATCAACGCGCAACTGATCCACCATGCGCGGCGTGGGAAGCTTGTCGTGCGCCTCAAGGGCGGCGATCCTTTCGTCTTTGGCCGGGGCGGGGAGGAGGCGTTAGCCCTTGCCGAAGCGGGAGTTGCCTTTGAGATCGTTCCCGGAATCAGTTCTTCGATAGCAGCAGCATCGGCTGCTAATATCCCAGTTACCCATCGCGGCGTTTCCGCCGGCTTCGCCGTATTTGCCGGGCAGGAGGCTGAAGACAGTAAAGGCGATCGCATCCCTTGGAAAGCCGCCGCTCATATCCCGACTGCGGTGTTTCTCATGGGTGTGGAACGGCTTCCGTTGATCGTATCCAAGCTGCTCGAAGAGGGCCGGGACCCGAGCACGCCGGTCGCGATCGTGTCGAACGGAACGTTGCCGACTCAAAACGTGGTTGTTGGAACCTTGACGACGATTGTGGAACTGGCGGTGGGCGTTCACCCTCCTGCGGCGATCGTTGTCGGCGAAGTCGTGCGAGTACGCGAGCAGTTGGCAACTTTGCAGCTCGCGCCAATCGGATTTAGAGAAGCCGTAGCTTAATTGCCGTCCGTTTCGATAACCGAGTAGATGTTGTCGATTCCAGGCACTTTGACCTGATGGTATTGGCGAGTCTCAAGGTCGATGTCCATGAGGATAAATGAGTTTGGCCCATTTCGATCGGCGGTATAGAGGGCGTGCTGCTTCGGGATGTCCACGACGACGGAAGCGAAATCGCGACCGCCTTTGCCGTTATACGGGAAGACTTGAAGGACTCTGCCCGGCTTCCCAACAGGGGCAAGGGTGAGCGCGGTCGAGCCGTCGGCAAGCAAGTCGCCATACATCCACATTTTGCCGTCGGCGGAGAACCCGCGCCCACTAAGGCGATGCGTCGTCAGCACGGTCGGAGTCGTGCTGGTTACCGAAGGCAGAAGCAAGGTCGCGAAAGAGTTGCCAGTATAGTTGTCGTAGACGATTCCCAGATTTGGGATCCACAGGACCGATTCAAGATCAGCGTTCGGTACCGGCAAAAGCGTAGGTGTCGAACCGATCGGTCCGGCATAGACTCCCCAATAACTGTCGGCATTATCCCAGGCCGTGATGCAGTAGCTCTTTGCGTCGGGCGAAATCGCAAACCCGATCGGATACATCGGGATATTGAAGGTCGTAGTCGCACCGTTAGGGTGCAGCAAGATCCCCGTGCTTGCGCCGTTGAACCCGTTCCAACTCCAGCATCCGATCGTTCCATCCGACGCTTTGCACAGGCCGGACACCGAGTTGATCTCGGGCGAGAACGACAAAAGTTGCTTTGCGAAGGAGCCCTTGTTGTCCGTTGCATAAACGCCGAACGTCGAGCCGGAGCTTCCAATCACAACGAGGTTCATCTTTTGCTCGGGTATCTGCAGCGAAGTTCCGCCACAACCAAGAAGCAATCCGGTTAGCACCATCGCAGTTACACGGAAGGCAAGGCGAACCATTGCCTATTACACCCGGTTCGAAACGTCGAGCTAGTTCATCGAGTTGTCATACACAGAATTGTCGCAACGACAGAACGGCGGTTTCGGCCACACTCTAGGTTCTCTTACCCATGGAAGCGATCAGCGTATTCGACATCTTCAAGATCGGCGTCGGACCGTCAAGTTCGCATACGATGGGGCCATGGCGGGCGGCGCAACAGTTCCTTGCCCGATGCAAGGGGCTCGGCTGTTTCGAACATATCCGGCGGCTACGGGTAGACCTTTACGGATCGCTGGCAAAGACTGGCAAGGGGCACGGGACGGACCTGGCATTGATGCTTGGGCTTAGCGGAGAGGATCCGGTGACCTGCGATACCGGGCGCATCCCACTCAAGATCGATACGATTGGAGTCTCCAGCAGCATCTTGCTCGCCGGCACCCGACCGATTGTTTTCGAACCGATACACGACATCGTGTTCCACATGGACACCGTATTGCCGTTCCACCCGAACGGGCTGACCTTTACCGCCGAGCTTATCGAAGGCAATAGTTACACGGAGACGTACTATTCCGTCGGCGGCGGGTTCGTCGTACAGGAGCATCTGGACGACGATCGGCCGAAGGTCGCGAAGCTGCCATTTCCGATCGAGCACGCTTCCCAACTCTCAGGCTATTGCCGCGATCAGGGCGAAACCGTCCCAAGGATCGTCTGGAAGAACGAGACCGTTTGGCGAACGGTCGAGGAGATCCAGGCGGGGCTGCACAACCTCTGGCGCGCCTTTCAACAGTGCGTCTACAAGGGATGCCACACCGAAGGCGTTCTGCCGGGCGGGCTCGGGGTCGTTCGCCGTGCGGCAAAGATGAATCGGTCGCTGCTCGGCGACGCAGCGTACGATTCGGTTGAAAGCTGGATGTCAGCGATACGCGGGAGCGGCAGAGACTTTCGCCAGATCTCCCGTTGGGTCAGTTGCTTTGCCCTGGCTGTCAACGAAGAGAACGCTTCATTCGGACGCGTTGTAACTGCGCCCACCAACGGTGCGGCAGGTGTGATTCCCGCAGTTCTCTTTTACTACTACTGCTTCTGCGACGGCGACGAGCATGGAATCGAGGATTTCATCCTGACTGCCGGAGAGATCGGCAGCCTCTTCAAAAAGGGCGCGACGATCTCAGCGGCGATGGGTGGGTGCCAAGCCGAGATCGGCGTCTCCTCAGCGATGGCGGCGGCGGGCCTAACCCAGTGCCTAGGAGGTTCGATCGAGCAAGTTCTGATGGCGTCCGAAATTGCGATGGAGCATCATTTGGGACTTACCTGTGACCCGATCGGCGGCCTCGTTCAGATTCCATGCATCGAACGGAACACGATGGGCGCCATCAAGGCGATCACCGCCGCGAACATTGCGATGGACAGCGACCCGAACAACGCCAAGGTCTCGCTCGACGGGGTGATCAAGTCGATGTGGGAGACGGCGCTCGACATGAATGCGAAGTACAAAGAAACCGCCGAGGGTGGGCTCGCACTCTATATTCCAGTAAATGTCAGCGAATGCTGACGGAGGGGATCAACTCTTCTTGACTTTCCGTTTTCGTCCGTTGAACCTCGAGACCATCAGGGCAAGGACTCCAAGCGCGCAGATAGCGCTGCCGCCCATTTGAGCCCACGAAACGTAGTCGTCGCCGCGGACGAAGTGCTTTCCATCGACGTCGTACCCCTCTTCATACCAAGACGCTATGTACTGATTGCCGGTTATGCGGTTTGTATGAACGTACTGGACTCCGGATGCGACTCCGATCGCGAGGATTCCAAGCCCCATCATATTCTTGGCGATCGACGCTTGCGCTTCACGCTGGGCTGCGCTCGGCCTTCCATCCCGGCAGTCACCGCATCGGAAGCAGAACCCTTCCGACTCATGGAACATGTGTGGGCAGGCAAGAATAACAGGCCGAAAGGCGAGTGGGCGATTATCTGTGCCGCAGTAAGGGCAGAACATCCATCCAGGTTCAAGCTTTGACTTGCATCGCTTTAATTTACAGATCGCCATACATCTAAAAGAGTGAAAAAGGTTATAGCACGATTGGCTGACCCATTCGTGTGGACGCAACTATAGAGATGCTAAAGTTCACGACTTTCTAAGGTTTGGCGACCTTTACCGGATGTTCGATCCCACTCGCGGAGTGAAATCCGTGTTCGCTTTTACGCGACGGCAATAGGCAGCCATAAGTCGGGCGCAATTCTCGACGTCGGTAAGCGAAAGGAGTTCGCACGGCGTGTGCATGTACCGGAGGGCAACACCCAGAATTCCGACCGCCATGCCGCCACCGCTGATCTGCATCGCATTGCCGTCGGTGCCGGTTCCACCCGGCGCCACGTCGACCTGGAATGGGATGCCATCCTCTTTTGCCGCTTCCGCGATCATCTTGAAAACGATCGGATTCGAGTTCGCGCCACGCATCACCGACGGGCCCTTGCCGACGTCCAGCGATCCATATCGGGTCCTACTGACACCCGGATAGTCGATCGCGTGGTTAACGTCGACAGCCAAGCCAGTCTGGGCGGCGATGCTGTAGCTCGAGGTTCGGGCGCCGCGCAATCCAATCTCCTCTTGCACGGTGGCCACCGCATAGACGCCGACATTCGGGTCGAGTCCGCCTTCTTCTTTGAGCAGTCGTAGGGTCTCCGCCACAATGAAGCCGCCCATCTTGTTGTCAAAACCTCGGGCAGTCGCCCGGTCGCCCATGAGGTGCTCGAATTCGGCCTGGAAGGTAGCCACGTCACCAAGCTGAATCACAGCTTCGACTTCGGCTCGGCTTGAAGCGCCCACGTCGATCCACATGTCGCGCAATTCCGGTTTCTTCTTCCTCTCGTCGTCGTCGAGGAGGTGAACAGCCTTTCGTCCGATAACGCCGGGGACGCGCTCGGAACCATGAATCCAGACCCGCTGACCGACGGGGATCACACTGTCGTGTCCGCCAATGCCGCTGAAGTAGATCAAGCCGTCGTCGCTGATGTGGTGAACGATGAACCCGATTTCGTCGATGTGACCGGCCAGCATGACCTTCATCTCCGCGGCGGGATTGAGGATCGCCGCAACGTTACCGTGAACGTCGGTGGTGACTTTGTCGGCAATTGAACTTGTGTACTTCCTATACACTTCAGCCGCATATTCCTCGTATCCGGAAGGACTTGGAGTGTTAACAATATCCTTGAGGAAATTGAGGGACTCTTGGCGCATAAATCCAAGGATAGCAGGTTCAAGGGACTCCTCCGCCTTGGAACGTTCGAATTACGTGCGCAGCCAACTTAAGTGGTGGCACAATTGTGCGATGCAAAGCCGTTCAGCCGCGTGGGATTTACTCCAGGAACACACTCAAAGCGACTCGTTGCGCCGCCACTGTTTGGGTGTCGAGACCTGCATGCGATGGTATGCCCAGACTCTTGGCGAAGACGTCGAGAAGTGGGGGGCAACGGGACTTTTGCACGACTTCGATTACGAAGCGCATCCGAACGAGCATCCTCAATGGGGAATGAATCTACTTACGACCCTTGGATGGCCCGAGGATACGATTAAAGCGATTGGCGGTCATGCCGACTACACCGGCATTCCCAGGGATACGCTTATGGCTCGATATCTCTACGCGTGCGACGAGTTGAGCGGCTTCGTCACCGCCGTTACCTACGTGAGACCGAGTCGAAGTATCGCCGAGGTAGAGGTCAAGAGCGTCCTTAAAAAGCTCAAGACGACCGCATTTGCCGCCGGAGTCAATCGCGAAGATGTCTACCGTGGCGCCGAGGAGATCGGAGTTCCGCTCGAACAGCACATCGCCAACGTTATCGAGGCGATGCGAGGAAATGCGACGGAACTGGGGCTTGCCGGTATCACTCCCTAATGCGACCTAGACCTTGACGGTTCCACCCCCGCCGCCTGCCTTTCCGGGGCCAGTTGCAGGCGGAGGAGTGGATTTCTTCTTGTCGTCCTTCGGAATTTCGTCGTCGCTCGAGTAGATCGTCCCATCCGAGATGCCGCTCTCCAGATAATCGTCGTCCTCTTTCGTCGACACGATGATGAAGTCGGATCGCAGGTGATCGCCCAAGGAGTTCTTCATAAGCGCTTCGAGCGCTTTCTGTTGGCTCTCCAGCTTGAGCGTCTCCTTTTCGCCGTCGTAAAACGCGGAGTGAGACCAGATATGCCGCCATTCGTCCCCCTTCAGCGCCTGTCGCCCTTGCGGCGCACCGGTAATGACGGCGTGTCGGCTCCCTTTGGCGTACCAGTACTCGATCTGATTCGAGACCACGACGAGGGGAAACTCGCGGAAGTTCTTGCTCGATCGTAGCTCCTCTTCTTTGGCCTTTGCTTCCTCTTTGGTCAGCGGTTTCGTGTCGTGGGTTGCCACAACCTGATCGGGAGTCACCGGCTTGAACTCGGGCAGTTTCTCGATCTTGGGCGGGTCGTCTTCTTGAGCCTTCGGCTTGACGTACATGAACACGTGCCCGGTAACGACGACCCGTTTCTCCTTTCGGTAGACGACGCAGTTGTCGGCCGTAATATCGGCCTTGCCGGAGTAATACGAGATTCCACCCGATGCCGTGAGGACGTCGGTTTTCTTGTTCTGCTGGACGAGGGGAGCGACCAGGATTAAGTCACCGTCGCTTGCCGTCGCGTTCTCGTAGATGTACGTGTCCGTCTTCGACCCAAGCGACTTCATGTGAGAGCTCTTGATGTCCCACTTCCTCGGTTTTGCGATGTTGTCGTCCTGCGGCCCGAGGGCGACCTTTCCTTGCCATTCGATCGGGCCGGCATCGGCTGCGCCGGTCTTCATGTTGTAAACGACTGCGGATGCGATCACGGCGCCCTTGTACATTTGGCCAGTGACGTCGCCCTGAATTTTGAGAAGATCCGATCGGTCGTCAAAGGTCAGGCCCTTTGCATCGATATCCAGGTCCTTGTTTTTCACCTTTACCCCGCCGGTTACGGTGACGAGCTTCGTTTGGAAGTTCCAGACTGCGTTTTGGGCTGAATAGTTGATTGGGCCTTGTTCGGTACTGTAAACGCCGTTTTTGACCCTGTAAAGGGTCGCGGCTTGGCGGTCTCGGCGCACGTCCACGCGATCGGCGTAAGCGCTCGAAACGAGCCTTGCCCCACTAAAGTCGCGCAGTTCGACTGAATCCATCCGAATGCCGATGTTATCGTCGATCGGCTTGGTGCTTCGCTTATACAGACCGACGAACGGATCGGTCGTTACGAAAACTCCGATTGCGCTGTAGACGTATGGGGCGGCGGCGATGCCAAGCACACCTAATACGATGTTCCGAAGAGCTGCCTTCGTTTTTCTGATTTTTATCTGGCGTGCTTGCATGCGCTAATGTTCCTGTCGATTATCTCAACAGGTTACACCTGAATTTGGTGCCTCATTCGATCCCCAGAGCGGTAGCTCTAGGGAACGGTGAACTGTCCAACCGGGCTAAATGTCCAACTGTTGTTTCCGGAGTATCCGCCGAGGATGTAGTAGTAAGTCTGACCGCTATTCAAAGCAGCTCCGTTGTAGGTGAACGAGGTTCCGCTGACCGCTCCCGAAGAGTAGAAGGCGACCCCACCGACATCCGGGTATTGGCTGAACAAGAAGATGTTGTACGTTCCCGCGCCGTTTACCGGCGACCAGCTAAAGGTGGGTGTTGCCGACGATGTTACCGATCCAAGACTGATCGGCCCAAGTGGGGTAGCCGAGACAGACGGGCTCAGTGGGCTTTCGCCTTGACGACCGACATAGCTGGTACTTACCGTCGATACCGCATACGTGTAAGTGGTGCCGCTTGTCAGGTAGCCATCCATATCTTCATAAACGGACCCGAGCGGATCGCTGAGGAAGTCGTAGCTCGCTGGCGGAAGGCTCGAACTGGAGCGGTAGATCCCGTATCCAAGCAACGAAGTGTTATTGATGGGAGTCCAAGAGACGTCGATCTCGATCGTGCTGCCATTTGACGACATCATCTTCTTGGTCAAAGCCGGTTTGAACCTTCGTCTGGCGTTGATCATTCCCTTGACCGCTTCGATTGCGTTTCGCAACTTCGGCTGAGTGGTCGATTCCGATGGCGCGGTGTAAGCAGTAATCCCCATTCCGGTTGGAGCAGGCAGAGTGCCTACCGTTACTGGCGGAAGCGTGTAGTTCACCGTCTTCGCTTGGCCCGCAGTCAGGGTCTCCGAGTCGACTGCACTGCCGTACCCGAGCCCATTGACTTGGATGTTGTACTTGGTTCCCGCGAGAAGTCCGCCGATGAAGTAGTTGCCGTTATAGTCCGAAATCCCGTAGGCGCTGGTGAACATAGTTCCCGATGCAGGGATCGCATAGATCTTGGCTCCATACAGTAGATTGCCCTTCGAATCCCCAATCGTCCCCTGCAGGGACGCCAACTGGGTCGAGGGATAAACCGAGATGTTAACGGTCATTGTCCGTTGCCCGCCGTAAAGACGCGCCAGGTTCTCACCATAGTAGGTGACGCCACCGGTCACGATCTGGCATTGGATCAAGTCGTCATACGCGGGGATGCCCTTGAGAACATAGGCCCCATTGCTGTTCGTGACAGTCTGGATTCTGCTTGGAAGGCCGTCGTTAAAGAAGACCGTTGCGTTCCTTACGGCATTGCCGTTCTGATCGAAGACGACACCCGAGACCGAACCGAATTGAGAGTAGTAGCTGCCCCCGGTGTTATCACCCGCGCAACCTGCAAGCACGATGCCGCAAGTCGCTAACAAAGCCAATCGTTGCCTCATGAAGGAAATACGCATATCATCCGCTCTAGTTCCTGAAAAATTCCTCAGTAGATCGACCTAGTCAATTTACCGGCTACGGTTATCGAACTGTGCTTCGCACAAGTTCGATATTCAATTCCGCAAGCTTTCTCATTTCGTCGCGCTTTCGCTCGACAATCCGACTGTTTCGTTCCCTGTCTTTTTGGAAACTGACAAACGTGTCGTAAAGTCGCTGTGCCGTCAATCCTTGGACTGTTAAAGGTGTTCCAAGGTCCATCATTTTTGAAAACGCCGTTACCTTCGGGTCGTAGCTGACCATTAACGGCGGAATACCGACCGTTGCCGCAAGGATTCCCGCGTGCAGTCGCATCGCGACAATGCTGTCCATGCGCAGCAACCTTTGCTGAAGTTGCATCGGAGTTGTCATCTTTCGCAGGTCGGGGATCTTCCCACCCTGTCTTTTCGCGATCTCCGCAATCAACGGACCGTCTTCTTCTCGGTCCATCTCCATCAGAACCGGCATCGAGCCGTTCTGGTAAAGCAATCGACAAAAATCGCCGAAGAGGCCGACCACATCGGTCTTTTTGTCCAACGGACGCGCGGAGATGCCGACCGTCTTCATGTTCCCAACGGTAAAGCCTTGGACGTCGTCGCTAGCCTGCACCGATGGGAGCAGGAACGCCAAGTCGGCGGTCATCCTTGCTGTTTTTCGAACGCCGATCGCCTTTAGTGCCTGGAGCGATTCAGGATCTCTGACCGAGATAATATCGGCATCGTTAAATGCCGAAGCGGCCATTCGTTTGGCGAGGAAGTTATCGAGGGGGCCGACGCCTTGCCCGAGCAGAAGAATCTTCTTCTTTGCCTTCTTTGCCATCGACACGATCTTCGAGTAATAGCCGACGCTCCGAACGCTTGAAGCATCTTGGAAAATGCTGCCGCCTGGGAATACCAGAGCGTCGCATCGCTCTATCGCTGTATCAATCTGTTTGAAATCGCGACGATCGACTACCGAAAAACCGTAAAGTCGGTTTGTCTCTTCGGGTCTACCGCTCATGACGGTGATGTCGTAACCGGAATTGCCTAGCCCCTGCACAAAACCAAGGGCTATCGCGTCATCCCCAAGGTTTCCGCATCCGATATATCCGGCTAGTAGTAGATGTCCTGCCAAGTATTAAGCCTCGGCCTTTGGAAGCAGTCTTAATACGATTGTCCAAACAGCCAATCCGATGATACACCCCAGGAGTGCTCCAATCCCGATTCTGATCACACTGAGGGCAACCGGCACGTGCAAATGGCACAGAGTATTAACAATATCGGTCTGACCCATCGACCCGACCATCATCGCGAGAGCCGCCCATCCTGCCAATAATTGGGAACGTGGATTCTCCTCAACGGCTTCGCCTTCCCCAATACCCTTGATCGGTTTTCGAAGGAACCAGAGCATGCCGAGTCCCACCATGAGGAGCGGGTGGCCGATTAGAAACTCCTTCGTCCTAGGGCGGACAAACATGATCCGATCGAGGATTCCCCTGAACGCGACTTCACCGTCGCTTGCGCCCGCTCCGGTGTCGTTTCCGGTTCGAGCGATCATGAAACCAAGCATTCCAACGATCAGCATCCCAAGAACGACCGAGCCCCAGTTGATTGGACTCGCCAGCGTCTTCTTAATGTCTCCCAGCCGGGAGAGATAGAAGACGCCTACCGCGATAATCGGGAGGAAGACCTGGAGCTTGATGCCTTTGAATTCATCCGCCTTCACGTAGAACGGGAGGCCGTTGAGCATTCCTGCCACGCAAAGCCCACCGATGAGGCTAAACAGCGAGATTAAGAGGAAAGCAGGCAATGGTTGAAGCCATTTTGGAAGCGAAGTTTCCGGCAGATGCTCGGCAACGACGAATCCAAGGAACGGGAAGGTGACTGAGGCAAAAAACGCCATGCCGTGTTGGCCGATGCGTAGAGCGCAGCCCACTGCCAGAAGCGTGATGAGACCGACTCCTGCAAGCTTGACCTTCTCACTCTTGATAAAGGTTGCAAAGCAGAACCAGACCGAGGGTGCGATCGCCAAACCGAGGAGAATCTGGAAGAACTTGGGAAGGTTTGGCTCACGGTAAGGTTTCGGCAACCCAATCGCTCCCCCCTCTTTGACGATCTGCTCGTTGATGCTCTTGAGAAAAAGCGCTAGCGACGAACTGGGTGCGGAGCCTGCCAATGTAAAAGGACGAATCAGCAGGATTCGCATGTTTCGTTCACGCGATGCCTTCGAGAAGCGATCCACCGCATCGGCAAAGGTGAGTTTGTCCAGTTCGGCTACTTGAGCGGAGTGGAGGCGAATGACGTTGCCGGGATCTGCCTCGACGATGTTGATGTCGCCGCCGATCTTCGCGAATTCAGGAGTCGCGTAGAACATCGGAAGGTCGCGGAGAGTTTCGGCGGTCGTCTTGATC
>Ga0364866_10349_pt1 | contig 29500 bp, 39 predicted proteins | sample ExccelAu500001D3_3_FD_206913 | JGI IMG/M metagenome (GOLD analysis project Ga0364866, IMG submission 206913) | Enriched cells from Trout Bog Lake Hypolimnion, Wisconsin, USA - BchlTB.Aug13.5000.01.D3 | ecosystem: Environmental > Aquatic > Freshwater > Lake > Hypolimnion/Profundal zone | place... | reverse complement strand
CGGCAACACTCTACTCGCCAACGGCATCGTCTTCACGACTGGCATCCTTTCGACCGATCCGGCTACGGGCCAGATTTCGGCGCAGGTCACGCTCCTGAATCGGCTGATTCCGTAGCGGGCGTGCTTCGTGGTTCCTGTACTACTTTGCAGTTTTGCTTTACCTGAACGGCGGTAACACTTTAGAACCACGGAGCACACAACATGACCGCGATTGAACGCTATCTGTCCACACCACGCAAGGGAGTTCCTGAGTCGCTCGCACAGGTCTGCAGCATGGCCGGGACAAACCAGACCGACTACATGCGCAGCCTCATGGCCCTCCGCATGGGCGGTCCCGCGGCGAACCTGCTGGGCGCGAAGGATGCTTCTTCCACCGGCCAGATCTTCGTGCAGTCCGAGCTCAACAAGCCGGACACGCGGCTGCACATGCCGCTCGAAGGCCATACGTGGTTCCGCGACGTGCCGCTGATGAACGGCGGCGGGTGGGTGGACACCGAGACCGCACAGTTCGTGGACGTGTTCTCCCCCAACAACGTGGCCTCGCCGAACACGACCGGCACATCGTCCAACAACATCCGCACTCTGAACTTCAACCGCTCGCAGGATGTCTACCCGACGTTCGCGTATCAGGTGAACATCCGCATCCCCCTGATCGAGTCGCTGAAGTTGGCGCAGGCGAACAAGAGCCCGAACGACATCCTCGACAAGGGCGTGCGCACGGACTGGAACAAGACCCTCGACAACCGGGTATATCTCGGCGAGCAGGCCAACCAGGGATTGCTCAATCAGAACCTCGCCGGGGTCGTCAATCAGCGCATCCAGGCTGGCGCCGCGGGCGGCAACTATCTGTGGTCTGCGAAGACGCCGCTGGACATCTTCAACGACTTCCAGTATGCGGCGTCGACCACCTGGGCGAACTCCGGATACGCGATGGACGCGGTTCCGGACCGCTTCTTGGTTCCTGCCTCGCGCTGGCAGTATCTCTTGCAGCCCATGACCCTCCCGACCACCGGGACGGCCGGCGGCGCAGCCACGACCATCCCGGCCTTCGCCAATGTGCTTGAATACATCAAGGCGAACTATTGGGGCATCGCGATCAACGGCAAGACGCCCGAGATCGTTCCGCTTCCCTACTGGGCGGAGACTGTGGGCACCGGAGGCACCGCCCAGCTTACCTCCTACGTGTTCAATGACGACTTCCTGAACTTCGGCATCTTGCAGGACATTCAGCGCATGGGCGGTCCGCTCAGCTTGCAGGACGGCGCTTTCGTGGCGACCTATATCGCCAACACGGGCATCGTGAAGCTCTATCGCCCGACCACGATCATGTATCAGTACGGCATCTGATTGTTCCACGTTTTGTTCCACGCTATACAATGGAGGAATGAAGACCCTCCTTTGCCCGTGTGGGAATCAAGCGAGAGATGGCCAGCGCGACTGTAAGCAATGTCACGCCGCGTATATGCGGAGGCTGCGTAGAGGTGCGGTAATGAGCGACGAGCAGCGAAGGCGATCCAACTGCCGCTCATATCTGCTCACCTACATCCGGCGGGGCAAGGTTGCAAAGGGCCCGTGCGAAATTTGCGGAACCACAGAAAACATCGAAGCTCATCATCCCGACTATTCCAAGCCCCTAGAATTCCATTCTTTGTGCCGTGGGCATCACGTGATGGTGACGCGAGGCTTGATCTCGCTAGGAGCCTAAGATGCCCGCCTTTCCCACGCAGAACATCGACCTCTTCTACATGAAGATTTACGGCGGGTTCGGCTACAACGGCTGTGGCGACTGGGGAGAGGCCGGGTACTTCGGATGCCAGTGCGCCGCATACCTGGGCCTGGCGACCGGTATTCCGCAAACCGGCAACCCGCCGTACACGGTCAACAACTTCCTGGGCATGTATCCCAAGTTCTTCGGCAGCCCCACAATCGCCAGCGGAACGCTGATCCAAGGGCAGTCCACCATCGCCATCGACTCGACCCCTGGGCTGAATCTCGGTCAGTTGATTACGTGTCAAGGGCTGAATCCGGGGACGGTAATCTCGGAAGTCAACAGTGACTCTTCGATCAGCGTTTCGTCGGAAGCCGTGGCATCGGGCATCCAGCAACTGATGATCTACGAAGCGCAGATCGTTCCGCTGGCGGTCATCCAGGCATACCTCAATCTGGCCTTCGTTTCGCTGATGTCGTCGCGCTGGCGCGAAGCGTGGCCGCTGGCGATGGCGCTTTACATTGCGCATTATGCAACGCTCTATGCGGAGACGGATGGCAATCCACAGGCGACCGCATCGCAGATCGTGGCGAACAGTTTGCAGGCTGGAGTGGAAATCTCGAAGAGCGCGGATGGCGTTGCGCAGGGGCTGAAACCTCTAGAGAAGCTGGACAACTGGGCGGCATGGTCGCTGACGCAGTATGGCGTGCAGCTCGCAACGATGGCGCGCGTGGTTGGCGCAGGCGCCGCGTACTGGCGGGGATAGATGAAGATCGGACTCACATCGTCGGGGCCGGGCATGAGCAAGATCCACAAGGGCCTCGCTGCGCTCGACGGTGCCGATGTGCTGGTAGGGATACCGGAAGCCAACTCCTCGCGCCGCGGCAAGGGCGTCAACAATGCCGAACTGCTCTTCATCTTCACCAATGGAAGCCCTTTGCGCGGGCAACCTCCGCGCGTCGTGATCGAGGCGGCAATCGAGGCTACACCGACGAAAGACCTTATCGCGAAGGAACTCGCCGCGTCTGCTGGTGCCGCGCTGGATGGGGACGAAAAGGAAATGGTGCGGCACCTCGACCGCGCCGGCACGATTGGCGAGTCAGCTTCAAAGCGATGGTTTACCGATCCGCGCAACAACTGGGCACCGAATGCGCCATCGACCATCAAGGCAAAGGGCAGCGACACGCCCGGAATCGACACTGGGCAGATGCGCCGCGCGATGACGCATGTGGTGGAGGCGGGAGACCTGACGCATAGCAATGCCAGCGACGATTCGCGGAACATTGAAGCGAGTGGGATAGACGGAGACCTTGAGGACATCGCTGAGGCTGTTGGCGAAGGCGCGGTAGGGGCTGCGGAGGCCGTTGGCGAAACCGTAGCGGCTGTCGCGGAGGTGCTGATCTAATGCCGACCCTCAACCTCACCCGCGTGGTCAACTCCCCCGTCTTCGCGCAGGAGTATGTCGTCAACCGATCGGTCGGCACCTTCCAGCAAGGCGGCTTCGTCTTCACCACCACGGCGATCCCATTCTGGGGCATCATTCAGCCCGCGACCGATCAGGATCTCGCTCAGGTGCCCGAAGGCGACCGCGTAACCGGCATGATTGGATTCATCTCGGAAGCGAAGATGTACCGCACCTATGTGGAGGGACAGACCGAGGGTATCGGCGATCAGATTGTTTGGCGCGGGCAGAATTACAAAGTGGTCGCCATCGTAATTTGGAAGGACTTCACGTTCTACAAGGCCATCGCTTCTCGGCAGGCAGGTGACTGATGAGCAGCTACCCGGTCCCCAACGTCGGCGCGATGACCTCCACGGGTCTCACGGATGCGCAGATGTCCGTAATCTGGCAGAACATCCTCTTGCAGTGCCTGGGGATCACGCCCGCAGGCCCGACCGATGCCAGCGCCTATTCCCAGGTGCGCATCGACTGGCCGGTGCCTGGTCAACCGGCATGGCCCATCACGGCTGATGTGGCCTTCATCCGCGCCGTGGTGGTGCCAGACTCCTACAACGCCGCGCACGAGGCACAGCAGCCGTTGCAGGGCGGCGGATACGGCGGTCCCCCACCCTATGGCGATGGCGTCTACGGCGGAGGAGGGGGAACCAGCTACACCGAGGCGACGATCTATACCCGCGTCTGGCAGCTCTCGTTCATCTTCTATGGGCCGAACAGTTTTGATCATGCGCGGCAGGTTCAGGCGTGTCTCTACCAAGACTTTGTGCATGATATTCTTAGCGCGTCGAACATTTACCTCGATACGCTGATCGGCACGCCAAGACGCACGCCGGAGCTATTTCAGAACCAGTGGTGGCCACGCTCGGACTTTGCAGCACGGATGAATGAGATGGTGACAGACTCCCTTGGAAAGCAGACAATCCAAAGTGTCGAGATCATCATGGAAGACGCCGATGGAATTTTTGCTGATATTGAATTGCCTGTAGCACTTTAGGAGCGACGAATGGCGACCCAGCCTCTACCCCTTTCGATCTTGTGCGATGTCAGCGTCTCGGTCACGCCCGCCGGAGTAGCGATCCCGGCGTTCAATCAGGGGCTCGTCGGAGGCAACAGCGGAAGGCTTTCCTCGCAAGGGCCTAACGGTCGCATCCAGCTCATCCCCGGCGCATCATGGCAGACATCGATGGTCGCCCTGGGCTATCAGCCGACCGACCCCGAGTACATCGCAATGGGGCTGTACTTCGCGCAGAATGCCGATCCCGTCACCCCTCCTCAGTATGGCTGGGTAGGGTGCCAAGATCCCACGGCCATTCAGACCGTCGTGCTCGACTCAGGGCATGGCGGATCGAGCTGGGCGGTCGGCGACATCGCGCTCATCACGCAGGGGGGTGCCTCGAACGGATATTGCGTCGTGACCGGCGTATCCGCCGGAATCGCTACTTCCGTCTCGTCCATCCCTGGGCAGCAGGGCACGGCCTACAGCGTAGCCAACAACCTCACGGCGACCGCGCAGGCACCCTCGACGGGCATGGGTCTTGAGGTCAACATCACCGCCATCGGCGAGACGCCGCTGCAGGCCGTCACAGCTTGCCGCCTCGCGCAGCCCGGATGGTATGCGGTGGTCGATTGGACTTCTGCTGTCGACGCAGACCACTTGGCCATCACCGCCTATGCACAGACCGCCGTGCCGCAGATGCAGTACCTCTACGGCACGACCAGCCTCTCCGCACTCCAGGGCACGACTGGCAACATCTTCTCGCTGATCTCAGCGGCGAACTACAACCGCGGGCATGGGGCCTACACCTCTACATCCAGCGGAGCCAACCCGAACAACGTCTACATCTCCGCCGCGGTCGGTGGCGTCGGCATGGGCCTCAATACGGGTGCGCCCAATTCGGCCTTTACGCTTGCCGCAAAGACGCTGGTGGGGATCGTTCCGACGAACCTCGCTCAGGCGCAGATCAATGTCCCGGCCGGCACACCTGGAATCAGCCTCGGAAACCACGGCAATACCTACAACAACTACGCGAACGACTATTCGTTCTACTACCAGGGCATCAACGGGAACGGGATGCTGTTCTCGACCGTGCAGGGACTCGACATGCTGGCGGCGGACTGCCAGATTTCGGTGCTCAACGTCCTCCAAAGCCTCGCATCCATTCCGCAGACCGATGGCGGGCAGGCCCTGATCCTGAATGCCTGCCGTGCAGCTTGCTCGCGCTCGGCAAATCGCGGATTCATCGCGGGCGGAGTTTGGAACGGCGCGAATATCCCGCTCCTGCCCTCGGGCGGTCTGACGAACGGGGAAGCACTCTCCAATGGCTTCTGGGTTGGGTCGTCTTCCTTCTCCACGCAGGCGAGCGGGGCACGCGCGCTCTTCCAAGGGATGCCGGTCTACATCGCGGTCATCCTCGCAGGCTCGCAGCAGAGCTTCATCATCGGCATCAACGTGCAATCCTAGGAGATCGCGATGGCAAACGGGACTACAACCTACTCCTTCAAAGACCTCACCGGGGCCATCAACTCTCCGCTCGCGGGGCCGTTCATCCTCGCGGGAGGGAATCTCGGCTCGGGCAAGATCACGGTGACGATGGATCACGAGTGGACGGAGCAGGATGTGGCTGTCGATGGGGCCGTCATGGTCTCCGCGTCTCCGGGGAACAATGGCACGCTGGAGATCATGTGCCAGCAGACCTCCGCTATCAACGCCTACCTCAAGGCCGCGCAGAACCAGCACCAGACCGCGCTGAGCAACGGCTCTTCAATCGATTGGGCCGCGCTGGTGCTCGACCTGCAAAACCCGGTGACGGGCGACCAGAACATCTGCACCGGAGTCTCCTTCTCGAAGAAGCCGCCGCAGCCCTATGGGTCGAAGGGCGAATATCTTTCGTGGAAGCTCTTCGCCGCCAACATTGCCAACCAGTAGGAGCGACATGGACTTCAAAGACCTCACCCTCGGCGATCAGCAGTACCGCATCGGCAAACTCAAGGCTGCGGATGGGTCGTGGATTTACATGACCTCGAAGCGGAAGTATCAGGAGTTTCTTGCGGCCAACCCGCAGCAGACCCCGACCGATACGGCCCAATCCGAAGCCTTTGCCGCTTTGCCCCAGGAAACCCGCAACGAGATGGGCGCCGCAATGTCTGCCGAGTTCATGGCACAGTATCTCTCACGCACGGAACTCGCGGAGGTCCAGCGCATCTGCCTCGCGGTATGCGGACGATACAGCGACCGGACGGGGACGCCGATTGCAATGCCGATCCTCATGCAAGACGGCCGCTTTGCCATCGCGGAACTTGAGAACGATGGCCCGGTGATCCTTGAACTGACGAAGCAGTGCATCGCCTTCAACATCACCCCTTTTTTTACCGCCGCCGGATCGAGCGCATAGAGGACGATTTCGGCGGCTTTGATGGGACTGACTATCCGACACTTGATGCTTTCTTGTGGAGGCCGGTAGCCGCGGGGATCTGGAAGCACCGGGACATGCAGGACATGACGTTCCACGATCTCTGCGATGCGCATGAATTTTTGGATGTGAAGGAAAAGAACGAAGCCGACTTCCGAGCATGGCAGAAGGCTCAGGAGGGCTGATGCCGGAGATCATCAAATCGTATCTGGTATCGCTAAGTTCCAGCGTCGATAAGGCCGCGTTCGACAGATTCCAATCTACTTTGACAGGTGCGGAGAAGACGGTTCAATCGTCTATCGGCACCATCGCGGGAAACTTCCTCAAGTTCGAGGTTGCAGGCATCTCTGCGTTTGCGACGGTGGGATTCGGCATCATCGGCTATATCGACAAGTTGGCGATGGCCGACCAGAAGACCAAACTGCTCGCCACGCAGAACATGATGAGCACGCAGCAGTATCGCTCGGTGTCGATGGCGCTCGATACGCTCGGAGTTTCGCTCGACGATGTGTTCTTCGGTACGAAGGAGTTGCAGGGGCGCTTCCACACGCTGATTGACGATCAGAAGCAACTCGCGGCAATGCTGGGCACCGGCTACGAAGACCAGATGATCCAGGTGCGGGATGTGATCTTCCAGCTTCAAAGGCTCGAAGTGAAGGGCGAATACTTCGGCATGAAGTTCGCTTCCGATCTGCTCTTCAAGTTGGGATTCGGCGACGGCGGGATTCAGCAGCAGTTGGCGCAGTTGAACGATTGGGTCACGGCCAATCTCCCGCACTGGGCGGACGTGCTATCGAGCGATGTGATCCCGGTCCTCAAGCAGACCTGGAACATCGCTAAGGGCGTAGGGGATGTGGTGCTCGAAGGCGCTCATGCCTTCCAGGTGCTCATGGGCGTGCTGGGCGGAGACGATTCACTCATCACCGGAACGGTGAGCATAGAAAACCTCGGCAAAGCTCTCACAGCAATGCTCAAGATCGAGCGCGACGTAATCGTGGGCGCGACGGCGGGAGTCTATGCGCTGCGCGGGCTCAAGGACTGGATCGAGAAGGACCGCCCTGGGTCGAATTCGCAGGAATGGTTCGACAAGGCGAAGGCTGAATGGATGACGATGTTTCAGCCGGGCCCGGCTTCGCAGGCGATGGACGGATTCCTGACTGCCAAAGGAAACCCATCCGGCAACCTCATATCGCGCATGATCCAGCAGGAGAGCGGCGGGAACCCCAACGCCGTAAGTCCCGCCGGCGCGATCGGACTCATGCAGCTCATGCCCTCTACGGCAGCACGGCTCGGGGTCAATCCCTACGATCCCGCGCAGAACGTCGCTGGCGGAACTGCGCTGATCGGGCAACTGCTCAAGAAGTATGGAAATGTCGATACCGCGCTCGCCGCCTACAACTGGGGCGAAGGCAATCTCGATATGTACCAGAACACCGGGCATTGGCTTACGAAATCGGGACAGACCAGCTACTCAGTGCCGCGCGAGACTTCCGATTATGTGAAGCGGATCACCGGGGACACCCTGACGCTTCAGGTCAATGTGCATGTCGGGACGGTGACGAACGCAACGCCGGAGCATATCGCGGCGGCTGCAAAGACGGGCGCGCGGCAGGCGCTGGATGATTACCAGCGGCAGCTCATCACCGAGACGAATGGAGCCTACCAATAATGGGCGGCATCGCAATTCCGGCTCTCAGCAACCAGACCCTTGCGGGACTCGGGAGCATTATCGCTTATGCGCAGCAGAGTTCCTCGGCGACACCGGAGAGCGCAATCCCTTTTCGGCCTCCTCAGTGGTCAGTCGGCATTCCAGCCCTTACCATGCTCACCATCCCGGCGCAGTATGTGCAATCGACCAACTCGCAGCAGTCGTCTGTGGGCGCGGTGACGAACCTCTCGCCATCCTCGTCTACACCGCCCAACGCTGTGCCGCAATACCTCGTCTTCGATGGCGTCCTTCGCCTCTCGCACTCACAGCAGATGATCGCGACCGAGCATCCGATCCAAGATGCTGCGAACGCCTCAGACCACATCCGGGCGACGCAGGCTCTTGTCACAATGGATGTGCTGATGACCGATGTGCTTCCAGCCTATGCAGCGGGGCAGTGGGTGGGGAACTCGTCGAAATCCATATCCTGCTTCCAGACGCTCGACAATCTGCGCCTGAACCGCATCCCTTTGACGGTCACGACCAGGCTAAAGACCTACTATCCGATGTTCATTATGAACGTCACGCCGGACGAGTCGGTGAAGACGCGCTGGGGATTTCGCGGGCGCATCGAGTTCAAGCAGCTCAATCTCTTCTCCGTGGCTGTACAGACCGTCTCCGCACGCACCCAGACGACTGACAGCACATCGCTGGGCCAGACCAACCCTCAGCCCGTGCCGGCCGGAGTAACGGCGCAGAACGGCTTGCCCTCGGCATCCACTGGAATCCCTTCCTCCGCACAGATCCAATCGACCACTGGAACCGTGATTGGTGCGGGCAACTGGTCGAGTAACAACACCGGCCAGATCGTCTCCGGGGTGAACTGATGGCACAGATCATTCCGCTTACGAATGCACCGAACCAGAACATAGGCGTCTCGCTGGCAGTCAACAACACCGTGCTGAGACTCCAGCTCAACATCTACTTTTCCGAGATGGCGAACTATTGGATTATGGATATTTCGGACTCGCAGGGGAACCTGCTGATCGCCGATATTCCACTCCTCACCGGAGAATGGCCCGCGGCGAATATGCTCGCGCAATATGGCTATATGAACATCGGATCGGCATACATCATCAACCTGGGGCAGACCTCGGACGACTATCCGAACTCGACAGAACTGGGCAATTACTTTTCACTGCTATGGGACGATAACGCCGCATGAGCGCATTCAACTCCATCTCGCAGATTCCCAATTTCGGCATTGCGTGGGAACTGACCGTCGACAATCCACCGAACTCCGAAGGCGATGCTTTGACGGCGACTATTGGTTCGATGGGTTGGACGCCGGAGACGATGCGGATCGTGTTCGAGGTCAATATTCTGGGGTATTCCTCCCATGCATCCTTCTGGACGGCAAAGATCGAACTCTACAACCTCGGCGCGAGCCAAGCGCAGAACTTCATCTATGGGCAGGGCGCGACTGTTACTCTCTCCGCCGGATACCAGGCTGGGCCTTATGGCGTGATCTTCAAGGGCGTCGTCTATCAGGCAATGTATGAGAGGCCCGATGTGGTCGATTCAAAGGTCACATTGATGTGTTATACCGGGCTGGTCGAGACGCTGGGAAATTTCGCTATGTTCCGCGGGACGGCGCAGATGAATCAACAGGCGCTCATCGCGAAGATGTGCGCTGGCGCTGCGAATCCCATCCCCATCGATCCGGACTCTCAGGCCACGCTCAGTTCGCTGGCGGGGACAGGTCTTGCGCGCGCGCGTCCTTTCTTCGGCGATCCGCACAAGTTCATTGACGACGTGGCGGCAGCGAACAATATGCAGTCGTGGTATGGATCAAACGGCATCTCGATCACGACGATGGACGATAGCAGCTCCATCGCGACGATTACCTATACGCCGGCGACTGGAATCCTCGGGACTCCCCAACAGACCCAGGATGGCGTATCGCTGGTCGTGATCCTCGATCCGCGCTTGCGCGTGACCGTCCCGCCCATGCAGATCAACATCGCGAACTCCATCATCCGGCAACTGCAGTTCTCCCCTCCGGGCTATCGCGCGATCCTCGACCCGAACGGAATCTATCTGGTCAACGGCCTCCAGTACCGCGGGGATTCACGCGGCAATGTTTGGGAGACTGAGATAACCGCCATGACCAGCATCGGCGGCAAGGCTGCTTATGTTGAGGATGCGACCTCATCGGTGCAGTTGGATCGGAGGGCCGTGCAATGAGAATGATCCCCATTCAGCACCGGCTTTCGATTCGCTCCGCGCCGATTTACCAGGCGCTGCATCAGTTCGAGTGCGACCTTCGCTGCCACATGCCCGCCATCGTGGTGCCGAACCAGCAGGGCGATGCCTTCAATCCAGATGCTATGACCGTCTCGGTGCAACCGGCCATCATGGAGCGCATCCGCATCAACGCGGTCCCGACACCCACGGCACTGCCCATCTTGGATGATGTGCCGATCAAGATTCCCACGGGCGGAGGATGGAGCTTGACGCTGCCTATCGCCATTGGAGACGAGTGCGAGCTCTCCTTTCAGGACATGGCGTTCGATCAGTGGTGGCAGTCGGGCGGCTTGCAGAACCAGCCGGACGGGAAACTCTACCGGCACGATATTGGGGACGCCTTCGCTGAATTCGGTGTGCGCAGCGTCCCGCGCGTGATTCCGAACTATTCGACCTCAAGCGCGCAACTCCGCTCGGATAACGGAACGGTCGTCATCGACTTGGCGTTGGCGGGCATCACTATCACAACTCCGACACTTAGCTTCGATGGGCTGGGCACGCTCCCGACTACGGGCGACCCTACGTCGTATGTGCCGATCTCCATCGGCGGAGTGCCATATAAACTGTTGCTACAGGCGGGATAGATGAGCGCAAGCCCCACGATCATGTGCCAGTTGAACGACGCGGAGAACAACGACCCGGTATTCGGATCGAATGGGCGCGTCTTCCTGACGGATGTGGATGCAGTCGCACAGATCATCTACACGACGCTCCGGCTGCTCTTGGGCGAGTGGTGGGAGAACCTGCAGATTGGCTTTCCGCTTTTCCAATCTCTCATCGGCCAGACGGCCTCGCCAAAGAACCAGCAGGGCATCCAATTGCTAATCCAGCAGACGATCCTATCGTGCCCTTACGTGATCCAGATCGTTGACTTCAGCTTTGCGACGAACACGGGCACCATGAGTTCTATTTTCACGGCGACGGTCGCAACGTCGCTTGGTACAGTGGTAGTCACGAACGCACCCGGCTCGACTGCGGCGGTGAACTAATGGCTTACGTCGCACCCTACATCGACGAGACCGGGCTGCAGATCAACACCTACCCGGACATCCTGGCCTACGCCATCTCGCAGTTCCGGGCGATCTATCCCCAGGTCGTCTACATCGGCACCGATACGGCCATCTACCAGGAAATCTCCATTACGGCCCTGATGGACTACGATGCCGAACTGGGGATGCAGTACGTCTACAACAATCAGTCCCCGCTCACAGCTACCGGCACCGGGCAGGACTCGCTCTACAAACTCAATGGCATTGCGCGCAAGGGAGCGACCTTCTCGACCGCCCCCGAACTCATCTCTGGCGTTCCTGGCACGGTCATCACCAACGGCCTCATCACCGACACCTCGGGCAACATCTGGGCTCTCCCCACAAGCGTCACTATCCCCGGTGGCGGCTCCGTCATCGTTCCGGTGACTTGTCAGACCCCCGGCGCCATCCAAGCGGCCGTGGGAGCCATCAACACGCCATCGGGGGGGCTCACGGCGGGCTGGACCGGCGCAACCAACCCCTCCCCGGCGTCCCCCGGCCTTCCAATCGAGACGGACTCCCAATTCCGGGGCCGGCAGTCCGTCTCCGTCGCCGCGCCATCGCTCACCAGGCTCGCGGCCACGCTCGCGGCCATCGCCGCCGTGCCCAACGTCACCCGCTACGCCACGGGCACCATAACGGCCCCATCTGGGCCTGGAAGCTCAATTGAGAATCCCACGGGGGGAATCGACTCCTGGGGAAACCCGCCGCACTCGATTTCGATGGTGGTGGAGGGTGGACTGCCTTTGGGCGTGGCGACGGCGATCTATCAGAAGCGGGGCCTGGGGGTCTATACCAACCCCGGATCAAGCTCGGGGTCGATGAGCGTTTCCGTGACCGATCCCAACACCGGGACCATGACGTTCATCGGCTTCCAGACGCCGACCTATCAGCCGATCTACGTTACCATGCAGGTTCATGGGCAGAACGGCTACACCAGCGCCGTCCTCGCTGCGATCAAAGCCGCGATCGTTGCTTACCTGAATGCGCTGCAGATTGGCGAGACGGTGAACTATTCGGCGATCTCCGCGGTCGCACAGTCGGTCATGCCGAACATCCTGGCTCCGCAGTTTTCGGTCACGTCCTATACGACCGGGACCTCAGCATCGCCGATCGGCACGACAGACATTGCGCTTTCCTACTTTCAGGTCGCGCAGGGGATCGCCAGCAATATCTTGGTGACTGAGGCATGAGCGGGTTTACCTACGGATTCCCCGGCTACGGCGGAGGCCCCTACGGTGGCGGGGGGCCGGTGTTCCCTTTGCCGGTCAGCTACTACACCAATCTGCTCACCTCCGAATACAAGTTGGCGCCGAATCTCAATGCATGGCTCGCGGCGAAGTTGCAGCTCTTCGCCAACGTCAATACCTGCCTCGCCTCGATGAATGAGGCATTTGACCTGGACTCGGCGGTTGGTGTGCAGCTCGACGTGCTCGGTCAGATCCAGGGAGTTAGCCGGACTGTTGGATTCCAGCCTTCGGACTCCGTATCGCCGATCTTGGACGACGCTACCTATCGCCTGCTCATCAAAGCTACGAGTGCAAACAACCGCTGGGATGGAACGGAAGAGGCGCTTTACCCGATCTGGCAGACGCTCTTTCCTGGCGGATCGATTGTTATCAATGACGCACAAAACATGACGTGTACGATTGTCCTAGTCGGGGCTTTCACTTCGATCATTCAGGATTTGATTCTGAACGGCTATATCGTTCCAAGGCCGGAAGGCGTGCTTTACTCCTACGTCTTCTCGGAACTTCCGATCTTCGGCTTCGATGAAGACAATGCGTTTATTGCAGGACTTGATGTTGGGCACTTTGCTTGATTTGAAACACTTGGCTGGTGACGCATGGCAACGACTACGCTTCTGCCGTTCAATCCGACGCAGACGAACCAAGAGAGCGATGCTGCATATCTCGCGGACTCAAACCGCACGGGCGGCTTCGGGACAGATGCGATCTGGCCCTCGCCGCTCGCCAACAAGACCCTGAACCAGATGTCGAACTATCTCTATGCATTCTTCACGTCGTTCGCCAACAAAGGCTTCACGACGAACGATGACGACATCTCCCTGCTGATCGCGCAGTGCGCCAATTTCCTCACGACCGCAGACATCCAGCCGGACTTAGTGAGCGTGGCGTATTCGCCAACTCCAGTCTTCAACGCGGGCGCGGCGAACGGTTTCCAGATGACGCTCTCTGGGAATGTCACATCGTCATCTTTCTCGGGACTCATCGCGCCTGGCCAGATTTACCGCTTCGTCTTCGTGCAGGATGGGACGGGTGGGCGCACGGTGGTCTGGCCGAGCAATGTCATCGGCGGGCAGCAGCCCAATCCCGTCGCAAATTCCGAGACGGCATTCCTTTTCGTCGCTGATCTCGCGGGCAATCTCTACCCTCCGAATGCGCTGCGCGGCGGGACTGCAAACGTCACGGGCTCGCGGGGCTTCAATACTGCATATCAGAACACCACGGGCACGATGCTCTTCGTGAGTGTCATCGCGCGCACTAACGCTCCCATGTCCGGCTTTACCTTCAGTTGGGGACTCGGCGCGACCAGTGGCGGGATCAGTTACAGCGCCGGCCCTTCAGCCACTCAGCAGAGCGGCGGCGTGGTCGGCACGCAACTCACCTTCATGGTGCCCGCTGGGATGTGGTACGAAGTGACCTACGACTTTACCCCGGTTCTGTTGAATTGGTTTGAAACGCCTTTGGTTTAGGAGCAAGCGATGCCGCAGACAAGCCTTGGATTCAATCAGCCGATCATCGGCTCCCCAGCATGGGGAGGGCCGACGAATGCGAATTGGGCGCTCCTCAATCAGTTCCTTACCGGGGCGCTGCCGATCACCGGGCTTCAAGTCGCGGGCAACGTCAACATCACAGGCACACTGACTGCGGGCTTCATCTCAGGCATCATTCCGGCGGGTGTCGTAGCCGTCGCATCGAGCGCCACTCCGATTTTCGATGGATCGAAGGGCCTGGAATTCAAATTCACCCTCGCGGGCGCAAATGTGACAAGCTCGACCTTCATCAACGGAACCTCTGGCCCATCGATCATTGTCTTCCGGCTGGTGCAGGATGGGACGGGCGGATGGACTTTTGCATGGCCATCGAATGTGCGCAATGGCGGGACGATCAATCCCGCAGCAAACTCGCGTTCGTGCCAGATATTCGCCGTCGATACGGACGGAAGTCTGGACGCTGTTGGCCCCATGATGTACTCGTAACACCTGGAGGATTGCTTCGATGAAATTCCTTGCACTGCTTTCGGCTTTCCTCGCGCTGCCTATGCTCGCGCAGACGAATCAGGGCGCATTCAACACGCCCCAGATGAACACGACGCTTTACGTCAAGTCTCTATCGAGCGGACAGCTCTATCCGACCATTCAGAGCGCAGTGACAAAGGCTTGCACGCTGGGGGCGGCGACGGTGGACATTCCCTCGGGTTCCACCCCAGCCGACACTATCGCTGCCGCGACCGGGGGATGCACGACTGCCGGGATCATCGATGAGCGCACCATCGGGACGACAGGAAGTGCTACGGGGTATACGTGGAACGGTTCGGCCTATGTGAAGTCCGCTGCCGGCGGCAACATCCCGCAGATGCGCGGGTCGCTCATTGCTCCTACGGCCGCTACTCCGCTCGGCTCGCAAACCTCGGTCAACGTCCCTCTAGTCACGGGGGCGGTTGCGGGAGACACGACGTTCATCGCGGTATCGTCCACCAATTGCGTCACGCTTCCGAGCGGATGGACGCAGCTTTACGCAACCGCCGGAGGTTGCCCGGCGATTTGGTACACACTGATCTTCGAGAAGGCGCTATCCTCTGGAGACATCTCCACAGGCCACATCGCCGTGACCATCGGAACCGCTGCGAATGTTTGGTATGGGGAGTCAAGCTGCATTGGCGCTTGCACGGTGCGCGAGACGGACGCGACGACGAACGCGAACAGCAGTACCAACACCATCACCACAGGTAGCGGAGTCCTAAGCACCGATGCGGCCCTCTACTTTTCATCGGTTTTCCTACTGCCTTCGTCGCCGAATACAGCTACCTCTGTAGCGTCAGGCAATCTACGCCAGTCGAATCATGTTTTTCCTCAGATCGTCGGCACCGGCGGAGGTCAGTCGGAAGGCACGTCTGGATTAGTCGCCGATCAGGTCATGCCCGGAGGCGCTTTCTCGGCGACATTCAACCGCAGCGGAGGCGCTGGCTTCGCCACGGCGTTCGATGGCGTGATCGTCCTTGAATCCATCGCGACCGCTTCCAAGATCGTTTCGAGCGCGGGCGTCTCTCTCCCGCCATGGCTGCAGACGCCTAACCCGGCATGTTCGCAGGGCGGACCTTGCGCGGTTGATACTGTTCCCCAGCCTCCAAGCACTCTTCTCATATCTCCAGTCGGCGCTGTCGGAGGCACAGCACCGCGCGTCATGGCATCCGGCGATCTTCCGCCGAATGTTGGGATCTCCGGAGCGCGGGTGCAGAGCAAATCCTGTGGCGGATTCTCCAGCCCGCAGACCTGCGCTTTCACTTCAAACAATACGGCGGGAAACTCGATTGTGGTGGATGTGCTGGTCCAGGTCGGTTCCGCAACCCCCACCGTCACAGACACGAACAATAGCTATGGCTCGCCGACCATCACACACACACAAGGGGGGTGGACAGCTCTGACCTATGTGGTGCCGAATATCGCCGCGGGCGCGAACACGGTCAGTGTGGCTCAATCGGGGCTAAGTTCAAACGCTCTCGACGTGACCATCGCAGAATATGCGGGAGTCGTCACATCGTCTCCGGTGGACATTTCCGGGGCCACGGTAAGCTCCGGGCTCGGGCCTTCGATCGTAAGCGTTACCACCACTGTTCCGGGAGACATCCTGCATGGCGTTGCAATGGCAACGGGCGCCACGACGGGCGCGCAGCTCAGCAATTGGGTGAAGCACAGCGACGGAGGCGGGGACGGAAGCGGATTCCAGGCTTACGACTACTTCGCGACGGGTGCTGGGGTCTATGCGCTGGACATCGCCTATGGCAACGCACCGGCCAATACATTCACCTACATCGTCGCGCTCAAAGCTAAGAATACGAATTTGGCAAATATCCCTAGCTCGGGCGTCTCCAGCTTTACCGGCGATGGCGCTCTGCTCAACAACTCTGCGTCAATCGGTGCGGTCACTGCAACTTTAGCTAATGCGCCTGCAAATTCGGTTTTGGGCAACGCTACGGGATCCAGCGCAGCTCCGGTCTACACGAGCAATCCAGTGGTGCAGGGCATTACAACTGTCGGGGATGGAGTCCACGCGGGTATCTCGACACTCATCGGCAACACTGCCAACCCTACCATCCCTGCGAATAATTGGGGATGGCTTGGGCCGAACAGCGCGACATTCACATCGCTGGTTTTTCAGGCGACCGCAACTCCACCCACAGCGGGACAGTCGCAATGCTTCGGGGTGCCATCAGGGAATGTTTCGCAACAGACATGGTGTGGGCCGTTTCTTAGCGCCGTCCCTGCCAACACAACCATCACCGTAGGCTCCGGCATAGCATTCTCCGCGAATACCTGCTCCAGCTATACAGGCACCGGAGGGACGGCATCGACCACCACCATGACGGGCCTCACCACGGCAATGACGATCACTCACACGCCCACCACCGATACAAAGGCGGTCACCGGCTGGGGGCCGGGGTCGGGCGGCCAACTCTACTTCGCTTCGGCGGGGAACACGTCGAACACGCTGACCGAATACGTATGCAACGCAACTGGCAGCACTATCACAACCAGTGGATCGGTGACCTTCAATGTTTCGGCCAAGTAGCCTCATTTTCGCGCTCTTGCTGACTGGATGCGGTTCGGACATCCGCGCCCAAGTCGATCTCGGCACGCGCAACTTTACGCCCGGACTCTCGCCCGCCGCCACGCCCACCTTCACGCCCGGCGCAGGAACCTACAGCAGCACGCAGTCGGTGAACATCACGACAGCGGATGCGCCGTGCCTTGGCGATATGGTCTACAACACGACCGGCGCGCAGAGTGGCGGAAACCTTACGGGCACTACCCCGGTTTCGGGCGCGGTCTCTGTTGCGACTACGCAGACCCTCTACGCTCAAGTACAAGGCTGCATCGGGCACTCGAACAGCGCCATCGGCAGCGCGGCGTACACGATCAGCGGCGGCTGCACCCCTCCAACCATGACCTATCGCTATCCTTCGGTGATTTCAGGCAGCGTGTCTAGCTGGACAGATGTGGTGGCCGGGAACAACGCCACGAACTCTAATCCGACCTATCAGCCGACATACACATCAAACGCCTTTGGCGGGAACCCCGGTCTAGTTTTCGTCTCCGCGAGCTTTTTGAATTTGGAACTCAACACCGGCATCTCGACCAGCACGACCCATTACGCCGGATATGCGGTGATTGTCCCGACCGCGAGCGGGAGCGGCGGTGGAGGAATCGTTGGCAATAAGAATGGCGCTGATGTATCGTTCGGCATCGCGGGTTCGGGCACTGAATTGGTCGCGAATGTATGGGGAAACCCGCAGTACACTTCGTCGGCGTTTATGACCCCTGGCGACCCATACTTCGTTGGCTTCGACATCACAGCGACCACAATGACGCTTTACCATTGCACCGGGGGGACGTGCAGCTCCATCGGCACCGACTCTATCTCAGGATTCGGCGGCGTTTCAGGCCCTCTACAATATATCGGCGCGGGCGGCCTGGGCTATCTCGACGGCACGCTCGTTGAGGTGGGATTGCTCGCGGGCGCGGGGTTCAACACAACAACGACGGCGGCGTATCAGAACTGCGCCTATCCGGGCGTGGATTAGGTTCCGTAAAACCCGAATGACAGGGCGAGCACCAAGCCGACCGCGAGACCGAGGATGGAATACAGGACAGTTTTCATGCTGAAAAGAATACTCCAAACCGCCCTATTACTCGCGTTCTCTTCGGTAACTTTCGCCCAGCCCGCCCTCGTTGCGCACACCTACTCGAACACCGGCCTGACTCCAACTTCGCCCATCAACACCACCGGGGCAAATCTCTATCTCGCGTGTTTGAGCTACAATAGACCGCCCACCGATAGCGCGACAAGTCCTGCAAACACATGGACTCTACTGGCTACATCTACATCGGGCGGCGGCAACGGGCAAGGCAACTTCGTCTACCTCTACGGCGTGTTGAACCCGCATACAGGATCATCGATCACGTTCTCTGGGTCTAGTTATGGCTCTGCGATGACGGTCGCTGCTTTCAGCAATATCGCTGCTTTTGATCAATCGGCGCAAAATAACGGTCTGGTCACGCCGACGATCACGCCGACCAAGGCCAACGAGCTTCTATTCAGTTGTCTCAGCGCAGATTACTCGACTACGCCATCCGTGACGGCTACACCGTCTACCTTTCTCGATGCTGCGCTGGACACGGACACCACGGGTATGGCCGACGCCTATCAAGTACAATCTGGCGGGCCGACCGGTGCAGCGACAACTTTTACATCCAATCAAAATAACGGCGGAGGCGGCCCCGGCTCGTTTCAAGCGGCCTTCTATTCGACTACAACGCCGCCCACGATTCTCTTCACTACTAAGACGCTGCCAGTGGCCTTTGCAGGACAGACCTACGACACCGATCTTAGTTTTCAGTTCCAGACAAACCCTGTGACTTGCACGAAGACTTCCGGCACACTGCCGTCGGGTTTTTCTCTAACGAACAGCGGCGGCAACACAGGATGCCACATACATGGCAACGGTACTGTAATACCTGGAGGCACTACAGTAGGTCTGACGTTCTCAGCTACCGATGCTGCAAGCAATTCCGCGAACAGCATCTCGCCAGGATCGATAACTGGGCAGACGACAAGCGGCAATACCACCGTCTTCACTGCGGCCAATGGACTGTTGAATGGGGCTGCGGTGCCCATCTACGGCTATAGCGCAGGGGCGTTCTCGGGTCATCCGGTACTGTGCGAAGCGTCTATCCCCGGCAGCGGCACGCCGACTTATTTCAGTGTTGCGCTTTCAACGTGCTTCCCGCAACTGACCATCGCGAATGGATCGGACAGCGACACAGCTTCCTTTGGCGGTCTGGCTCTGACTGTGCTGGCACCTCCGCCGCCGCCTGTAACGGCAACTCCTTCTGGATTGTCTCCGCTCTCACCGCTGCCCAGCGTTGGCGCGTGCCCTCCCGTTCAGGACAATGTGCACACCTGCCCCAACCTCAACGGCTTCGTGCCGTTTCAAGGTACTGGATCGCTGTGGACTACGAACATAGCGAGCGCGTCGGCAGACCCGAACGACTCCGCGATCCGTGCGCAAGCTTGGTGGAATCGATACCTCCATGCCGACGGAGCGTTTCCCGGCGCTGGCTACCCGTATGAAGTGGTGGATTCGAGCGCGGGTCAGCAGCTGTTTCCGATCTTGATTCCTAGCGCCGGGATCGGTCAAAGCGACACCGTGATAGCACCCATTCCTTTGAGTGTGCCAATAGAGGGCGATCTTTCCCCGGAAACCAACTGCGGGTACTACTCGTTCGGGTCGTCAGAATACAATGGAAACACCTACTCGGATTCGCACACGCATACCCTCGACCGTGCAACCGGCATCTTGACTTCTACTTATTACACGCAACTCTGCAACGGCGGACAGCAGATTTATGCGGGCCAAGAGACGGTTTGGAACACCAAGGTGAAAGCTGAGCAGCAGCGTCCTAGCGGGTGGTCGTCGGAAGACGCTTCTGGCAGTTCGATGTTTGTCGGCATCGAAAAGTATAACGACGTAGCCGCTTGCGTGGCAGCAGGCTCGCCGTACACGACGGTTCCGCAGTACGCCATTCGGTTCACCGATTCTTGCAACAATAACAACGATGCGGGCGGAACGCAGACCAATGTGGCTTCGCACCCCGGCTTTGGCTCCTGCGGCACCAGCATGGACTCCATCGGTCTTCGCGTGCGGCTCGCATCGAGCTATTCTGTGACCAGCTACTCCCCCGGTACGCAGTGCGTTCTGAATCAGATCAAGCAGTTTGGCATGATCGACGGCGACAACGGCGGCATGGGATTCGTTCAGTTCGACACAGACGCTGGATGGGCTGGGATAACCGACCTTATCACTGCCCTCCAAAGCATCAACATGTCCACCAACTTGCAAGTTGTAGCGTCCAATCCAGCCCTTCCCGGTTATGCAGCAGGCCCAGCCGATGAGAGCACAATTGTCCGAGTGCAGACGACAGCGACCGGAACCAGCGCCAGTCCAATCATCACTGTGGGCAATGGGTCGAGCGTCGTCAACGGCGACTTCGTTCAAGGCACCAACATAACTTACCCCGGAACGAAGGTGTCTAGCGGCGGCGGAACGAACACGATCACCTTGTCGCAAAATCCGACTGGGACTCTCAGCGGCAATTACAACTTCCTCATCCCACCGATCTGCTATCCGAACTTCGATCCATCAAACGGTTGTTATAGTCCGCTGTCTGGGTACAATCCGCCGACGATCAACAGCTTCTCCGCCAATCACTCGACAGTCGCATCGGGAAGTCCGGTCACATTCACCTATTCGGCCACTGGCGACACCTATGACTACATCGACAATGCAGGCGTGGTCGCGGCTGGCAGCGGCACTGCTACGGTCTACCCGACTGCCACGACCACGTACCACCTGTTCTCGGTGAACACCTACGCCATCAACGGCCCGACGGTGAGCAGTGGAGTTACGGTGACGGTGACATCGGGAGGATCGGGCGGCAATGTAATGATGGGCGGCACAGCGAGCGGCGGAACGATCTCGCACTGATAGACTGAGGCAGCAGACGAAGAGGCCCGCCAATCCTGAGTATCGCGGCGAGTCGGGCGGAGGGGGAATGGGGTGGACGAGGAACGCAACGACAAGTGCGCACGCGCTTACGACTACATCTTCTTCGGCGTCGAAGGAACCGAATCTCTCACGGTATGGAGATCGAAAGTGGACAGAATGATAAAGAGCGTCGAAAGCATCAAGAATCTGTCCCTGACAATCGCGATTGGGATATTCATGCTCTTGGCCAAAGGAGTCTATGAGCACTACAATCCTCCCGTGATGGTGGTGACGCAGCAGACCTCTGGCAACATGGGCGGCGTCCCTACCACCAGCACATCCAAGACGACTGAGACGCAGAGCCACTGAGGCGCTAAATGACCACCTCACCGAACGGACGCAAGTTCATCACCGACATGGAAGGCTGCAAGCTGGTTGGCTACTCCGACCAGAGGGGCATCCCTACGTGCTGCGTGGGCCACACGGGGCCGGACGCGGTGGTGGGCCAGTCCTACACCCCCGAACAGTGCGATGCGTTCCTAGGGGCTGATCTGGCCACGGCAGAGGGCGCGGTGAACCGGCTGGTGAAGGCTCCGCTCAACTCTAATCAGTTCGATGCCCTTGTCTCCCTGACCTACAATATCGGGCAGGGCAACTTCGCAGACTCGACCGTGCTCAAGATGCTCAACCTGCAAACGCCCCCGAATTATGAGGGCGCGGCGCAAGCATTCCTGCTCTGGAATCGCACTAACGGTCAGGTCAATCCCGGTCTAGTCAACCGCCGCGAGGCCGAACGGACGCTGTTCCTGACGCCAGATTCCATCTGACCCGCAGTAGGGCGGTATCTGGTTATCTTGCATCACTGGATAGCGCAGCCCTTTAGCTGCATCAACTCCCCAATCGAGATTCCCTTAGCCTTCCACACGGCTACTCGACAGGTTCCTCGCTGACCCCCATACACGGCGGGCGGTCGAGGCTGGAACCGAGCTTTCTTGCGTTCTGTTCGATACGCCAGTTTTGCCATCAAGCTCTTTGTTGGAGGCGCGTTGGAACGCAATGCTCGTGCATGAACTCGATCCACGCGGGATTCGTTATTGCGCGCAAAATGGACGAACCCGCAATGCCCGCAGACATACATCGCCTCGCCGGGATGAGTACCCCAGCGGATCGCCGCGCCTTCCATGTCGAAAGCGTATTTGTGCTTGCAGCAGAGATCGTTTCGGAAGTTCATAGCTCAGACCAGGATTTGTAAATATATCATCCAATCCCCTCGATTTCGCGGTATATTCGCAACAGGAGACGATGAGATGGCCATTGTCCATGATCGATTCGGCTGGCGCGATACAAGCGATCCCAAGCACTACCCCGTCCGAAGAGGAAATCCTGCTGTCGATTCAGTCAGTGACTCATCAGTTGCGCTCACAGTTCAATCGCCCGAACGCTGGGACTGAAGGAGAACTCATGCACTACAAGAACGGACGTGAAGCGAAGAACGGCGATAAGGTCGTACTCCTGCCGTCCTATGGCCCTCCGGTTGTCGGCATCCTCTACGACGCCGTAGCTGGCAACGACTACTGCAATGGCAAGATCGCGGTGACTCATCAAAATGATCCGTGCCCGAACCTCAAAGAGTGCCTGCATCTCGATGACGTGCTGGCTGCGCTTCCTGCCGAAGTTCCTGACACGACCGCCGCATGATCCCTCCACCCCGATCTCGGCACCGATAGGAGCTAATGATGAAGACGGATAAGCAGCGATTCAACCGCAAGAGACTCAAGGCTCTCATTGCCCTCGTCGTCAGCAAATGCGGCCCTATCGACGAAGCGGCTCTGTGTTGGGCGCTGTTCAATATCGACATGGAAGCCTACCTGCGCCTCGGCAAATCCATCACTGGCGCAACCTACGTCAAGGGCGAGACTCACCCGATTCCGTGTCACCTGTAGCGATCTTGGCACCGAGGGACGATAGAACGATGATCCTCCACCCCGATCTCGGCACCGATAGGAGCTAACGATGGAATACAAAACCGAAGACATGATTTTACCGATGCTCAAGTTCGATAGGTCGGTTTCCGTGCGCGTCACCGTCGATGAAGAAAACATCTGCCTGTTCGTGGGGCCGCGCGATTGGCAGTGGAACAGGAAGACCGGCAAGATGATCGGGGCCGGAACGGAGATATGCCAGCCAATGCCCGACGGTGGGCCTCAAGACATCAGCGCGGAAGAGAAGGCAGCTATCGCCGCCGGACTTGAGGACATAGCGGCTGGACGGACGCGCTCGCTGAAAGAAATCGACGCAGAACTTGGGCAAACGATTCAATAGCGATCTCGGCACCGAGGGATAGAACGATGGGACGCAACTCCAACTCCACGGTTTCGCTCATCTTGGTTGGCATCGCCGCCGTCCTTGCGATCACGGCTTACGTCCACGGCGCATCCGATGTCTCGCGCGGGGAGATGTTCACCTTCGCCGGCGGGATTGTAACCGGCGCGTTCGCCTTCCTCAACGGCCAAGCAAACCAGCCTCCCCCTCCCGGCTCGCAGCTTTCCACCGACACCCACACGACTCTCAAAACCCCACCAGCGGACACCCCGCTCCCAAAGCAGTAAGGCACCACCAGGAGATCAGCATGGGACTCATCGCAGCGTTCGAGAATTTTATGACATGGATCGGCAAGACCGAGAAGATCGTCTATGCGGACATCATCAAGTACGCCCCGCCCGTCGCCAAGCTCGCGGAGATGATCTTCCCGCAGTTCGCAACAGAGATTGCCGCCGGAACCTCGACCGTGCTGGACGCAACTACCCTGATCCAGAATGCCGTCCTGATGGTCGAACAGAAGTACGCCGCATCGGGCGCTGCGACGGGCACAGGCGCGCAGAAATCCGCAGAGGTGCTTACCCTCACCAGCGCCGCCGTGACGAGCCTGCTGGCGGCTGCTGGCGTTACCGGCGCAACTCCTGCCTACATCCAAGGCATCATCACCGCCGTCGTGAGCGTGTTGAACGTCACGGCGGCACCCCCGGCGGCATAGCATGGCCGACACTCGCCAGTTCCCGGTCACCCCCGCCAAGATCGCCTCCCTTGAGGCTCTGCTGGCCCAGCACGGCCTCACGGCTGACTTGACCGAACTAGGCGAAGAAAAGACCGGAGGATGGGACATTTCGTGGAGTTTAGGGCCGTGGACTACCTCCAACGAAGGCTCCAACGCGACCTTAACGATCACTCTAGTCAAGCATCCATTTCTTGAGGGCGATGCATTCTGGTCGAAAGCAGAGGCGGCGCTGGCATGAGTCCCCGCGACCTAACCTGCCGCAAGTGTCTCTCACTCCCCGGCTACGCCTGCGTAGACCCAGACGGCATCCCTGAAGAGGATCGAAGACGCAGCGGCCATGTCGGACTCAGGCAATGCACCCGATCCGGCGGCATTCGATGAAGCAGCAGCAACGCGACTCTTTGGATAAAGGAGGGGCAATCCCAGAGCGCACGCGCCCCAGCTTAGGCTGGGGCGTTCGTGTCTAAAGTATTGCTTCTATGAACACTTCCGTCCGTGGATTGTCCCGGTCGCGCCGCTTGGTCATGTGCAATTCGATTACATGGGCGTCGGTGCTGCGCTTCCCCTTGCGATCCAGAAGGACGCCGTTATTGGCAAGCAAATCGAGCACCTGTTTGGCGTAGCCGTCTATGTCCCCCTTCGCTCCGGCCCCCTGGTAGATGTTGATGGTCACCAGATAGGCTTTCCCTGCGATGTAATGGCCCCTGCAAGCGACCGCACCGATTTCCTCGAAGGATAGAGCCTCCCGCGTCTTGTAGTGCCTTCCTGAGCGCGTGTGGCGGACGTAGTGATTTAGCAAGGCAGGCAGGCACGGAATAACGATATGGACGGTCATGGCTTCACCGGACATGGCTTGACGCCGCTCTTGCCGTAGGAGTGCTCAATCCCAATATGGCAGTCCGGGCACTTAGTAAGCAGGTTGCTGGCCTCGTCCTTGCCGCCGCGCCCGCGACTAACGATGTGCGCGAGATGGCCGGATTCCCAGGTGACGGGTCGCAGACACTTCACAAACCATTCGACGCCCTCGTGGATGCCTAGCGAAGTTAGGAGGTGCTGGCATCGGTAGCCATCGCGCGCAAACACTTCCCGGCGCAACTGCTCCATCGCCCTCCCGCGCAGGCGACCAGGGCGAGGCTCCTTGCGCTTCCGGGCAATCGGCTTGCTGCTGCGTGCGATCGGAGTGCGCCTCATGGCTGCAGTTCCTTCATGCGCGCATAGAGTTTCGGAGCCATGCCGGACTTGTTCTGAATCTCCTCTTCATAGAGGGCCGTCAGTTCGGCCCAGTTGTCCACGAGGCCACGCCACTCAGGGAAGCGCGGAAGCATCTCAGGCAAGCGTGGGAGCCATTCGGGAAAGAGTTTCAGTAGCCGATAGCAGCGTCCGAAGTCTGCGGGGTCCTGGGGAACGTCATAGCGATCCATCCCGGTATGCTGCATGACGGAATAGATGGTGCAAGAGCTAATGCCGGTGTCGCGCCCAGCGAGCCATTCCTGGGGGGTTGTCGCTTGCGGCTCCTTGAATTGACCCTCGCGGCAGTTCAGATGCTCTTTTGTGAACGCCCTCATGCAAGCGGTGACGAGGTACAGTTCCATCGGCATAGGCAGTTTCAGACCGCGCCCGCATCGCGTGCAGTGCCCTACTTCGCCAGCCTTCCCTCCGACTACAACCCAATCTCCACGTTTTGCCATAGTCCTATCCCTTCCTCCCGGCGCGTGCTATACTTATACCCAGTGCTGCGCTCGTATAAATATCGCCTTTATCCCAACAAAAAGCAAGAGGTATTGCTTGCGCGGCACTTCGGCTCCGTCCGGTGGATATACAACGACGCGCTGGCCCTGCGGATCAAGCTGTGGCAGACCGAGAAGAAGTCGATCAGTTGGGCAGAACTGTCACGGCGGCTCCCACTGCTCAAACTCCACGAAGAGACTGCATGGCTCTCCGAGGTCAATGCGCAAAGCCTATGCCACGCGATCATCAATCTTGAGAAGGCGTACCAAGCGTTTTTCAAGACGGGCGCGGGATTTCCGGCGTTCAAGTCCAAGCGCGGTCGGCAGTCGTTCCACTGTCCCCAAAACTTCGATATAGACCAAGAGGGCGGCTCTATCCGGCTCCCCAAGTTTTCATCCCGCGTCCGCATGGTGTGCTCGCGCCCGTTCAAGGGACAGGTCAAGGGGATCACTGTATCCCGCGACTCATCGGGTAAGCACTTCGTCTCTGTGACGGTCGAAACAGGGAAAGACGTGCCAGCCGCGAATCCGTACAAAGACGTGCTCGGCATCGACCTGGGCCTGACCCACTTCGCCACGCTCTCGACCGGCGAGAAGATCGACAACCCGCGATTCCTCAAGGCTTCGCTCAACAAACTGGCGAAGGAACAGCGCCGCATGTCGCGTAAGGTCAAGGGTTCGAAGAACCGAGCGAAGCAGCGCGTTCGAGTGGCGCTGTCGCATGAGCGCGTGGTCAACCAGCGCAAAGATTTCCTGCACAAACTGTCTACCCGGCTGATCCGCGAGAACCAAGCTATCGCCGTCGAAGACTTGAATGTGCAGGGGATGGTAACAAACCGCCGGCTGTCGCGTGCCATCTCGGACGTAGGCTGGGCGGAATTCAAGCGCCAACTCGAATACAAAGCATCGTGGTACGGCAAGACCCTGCTCACCATCGGCAGGTTCGACCCATCCTCGAAGCTGTGTACCTGTGGCGTCATCAATCGAACCTTGAGCCTTTCTGATCGCGTGTGGACATGCGGTAGCTGTGGAGCTACACACGACCGGGATGTGCTTGCGGCGAACAATATCAAACGATTTGCATTAGGGCGAGTCACGCCCGAATTTACGCCTGTGGAGAGTTCGCGTCGTAAAGCGGCTCAACGAAGCAGGAAGACTGCGGTTCGGTCGTGACGACTTCCTCCCGGCCCCAAAGTTATGACGAGTTCCCCCTCCCGGTTAGGCGCTCAACTATTTGCAGCTTCTACGGCTTTCTTGGCGAGTTCCTCGGTCACGAAATATCCGATTCGCTTCACGCCCTCAGCGCCATCGGTGCACGCATACCAGCCTTGGGTTTCGTAATTGGAGCCGCTGACCCCGCCAACAATAAGCCCATCTGGAAACCGCACAAGTCTCTGCCTGCGGTGGTAGCCGTCTTCGTAAAGTTCCCACTTGGTTGTCATGCCTCCGCCCTCCCGCCCATCTATTCGATTACCAAGCCAATGTCGATGCAGTGATCCTCGATGATCTTGTGGAGCACATCTTCATCGATGAGAATGGTGTCTTCTAGGCCATCGCCGCATCCCTGTGCTTCCTTGATGTCATGCACAATGCCGTCGATCCAATTAGTCACTTCGGTTGCCATTCCCGTCTCCTCCTTCTATTTGGGCCGATTACTCGCTGCTTCCAAGTGCTGCGCTATCTCGCCAAACTCCACGCCACCACCTGAAAGAAAAGTAGCGATGCTTCGTGTTCGGCTTGTCGAACTGCGTCGTGAATACGAATCGCAGCGTCAGTCCTAGTCGGTATCGCAATGGTCGCGTCATTTGCCCATCTCCGCACGCAGGGACGCCAGTTCATCTCGGAATCTTCCTGCGGTCTGCTTCCACTCTTCCATCGTCTCGCGGACTTCGGCTAGCTCTCTCTTGGCCTCGGAGAGTTCGCGCGCCAGCCATTCAACGCGCAGCGGTGTGGTGAGTAATTTGGAATGACCCTCGCCCGCAACCGAGACTGGCACATTGGCCGCATCCAGTGCCGCAAGGATTCGCAGCATGACCTTTTCGTCAGTCCCGGCGTTGGCTCGCAGTTCAGCTTCGCGCTGGAGGGAGGCCGCTTTGTCTTCAAGTGCTGCGCGGAGTTGGCGTTCGCGCACATAGTACATTAGGGCAAGCCGACGCCCCTGATAGTTCGTCTTCGCGTTGTCTGCGCGCAATCGTGCAGTATCGGCCTCGGTCGTCTCCAACGCTGGCAACTCAACCGCCCCAACCTGCGCGGCTGGCTCTGCTACTTTGGGCACACCGTCTGCGTGGCCGGTAATGTGCTCGGATCGCTTGAGTCCGCACCAACAAACGAGATTGGGCAATTCGAGTGTGCATCCAGTTCGGCTATGGCTTTGCCAATACCACTGAACGCCATCTATTGCAGCAGGAACCTCCTTCATTCCACAAGCACACTTTACGGCAGGCATAGTACGATACCGCTCGTCCCAATTCTGCGTAGTCTCTGGGGGAGAGGGGATGGCCTCCATTTTGTTCTGAAATGTCTGCTGGCCGCTGCAATATGAAGCCTGAATGCGCTCTAGGTCAGATAACAGACCTGACTTATGTTCCGGGCTGTCTACCTGACGGATGGTCAGCCTCCGCAACTTCTCAATTGCGCCATCGCGGGTTCGATCAGAAGCGACGAGTCCCATGAGTCCATGAGCCACGAAGCCGTTGTCAAACTCCTCAATACTGAGCACAAATTCTGCGTCGTGCGGCCCTCCAACCTCTCTGGGCCGTCCTAAGAAATAGGTCGTAGCCCCACAGGTATCGCACAGATTTTGCGCTCCTTCAACTGTAATCCCGTCTTCTCTACCACAGTCTGGACAAAATCGGGTGTCGAAATCTGCGATCTGCATAACCTCTCCGGGCTGGGAGGATACAGGAACGTATTTTGTACACGGGCAGGTTCCTATATTTCCGCCGCAGTTGCCTGCACCCTCTACGTCGTGCCCAAATTCTCCGTCGCGCGGATGTCCGCAGATACAAGGCTGTGCGGCTGGTGGGGGAGTGGTCACCGCATTCAGTCGGGCGGTCTGCTGCACAAGAGCACTTCTCTCGCGGTCGGTCAGAGGCTTGTCAGACACCGAGAACCTCTTGTGTTCCGTGCTCAGTTCAATCTTGCTATCGCTCATCGCTCTTTACCTCCCCGATTCAATTCGTTCATTTCCGCAAGTTGCGCGGCAATCTCGATTATGAAAGTAGTCGCGATAGTAGCTAAGACGCCAAGCACCGCTATCTGAGTTCTCCCTTCCGCACCCTTGTCCAGCAACTTCGATCCGCCATCTCTGATTTCTTGGCTGGTCACTCCCCACCTCCATTCTCGCGGCCTACCAATCCTGCCGCTCCG
>Ga0364866_10369_pt1 | contig 29591 bp, 40 predicted proteins | sample ExccelAu500001D3_3_FD_206913 | JGI IMG/M metagenome (GOLD analysis project Ga0364866, IMG submission 206913) | Enriched cells from Trout Bog Lake Hypolimnion, Wisconsin, USA - BchlTB.Aug13.5000.01.D3 | ecosystem: Environmental > Aquatic > Freshwater > Lake > Hypolimnion/Profundal zone | place... | reverse complement strand
TAGGTATCTACACAAATAATTGTTAGCATTCCCACGCGAGAACGATAACATTGTGGTGAAGATCGTAGGGGCGTATTTTTTTATCGTTTCCACGTCGATAAGAAACTTGTGTAGATACCTATGTTTACAAAGGGGGAAGCTAAAATCATAATACTTTCACAGTCTCTTTAGCGTTTGCCCACCTTTTGTCGATATAAACGCTGGGCAGAAAAACGTTGCCTAACCTACCACTACCTACTATTTTTTATTTACTCACAGGATTTCGATGGAGAACTTTACACCTTATTCAGCCCTAATTGGCGGTGCATTAATTGGATTGTCAGCTGCATTGCTATTATTTTTAAATGGTCGTATTGCTGGAATTTCAGGTATTGTCGCTAAAGCTCTATTCCCAGAGCAGCGGGATGATTTAAGTTGGCGTATTTATTTTCTGGCTGGATTGCTACTGGGACCCATGATTTTAAGAGTGGTTAACGGCATCCCTTTTGATTTTAATTTTGAAACCTCATTGCCGGTGCTGCTGATTGCAGGACTGTTGGTGAGTTATGGTACTAATCTGGGTGGTGGCTGTACCAGTGGTCATGGGATTTGTGGTCTTGCAAGGCTTTCTCCTCGATCAGTATTTGCTACTGTAGTTTTCATGGCCGTCGCCGGCATTACAGTCTTCATCGTGCGTCATTTGCTTGGCGTTAAGGGATAAAACCATGCTTAAGAATTTATCATCCTTATTTTGTGGCATCTTGTTTGGTTTAGGCTTAGTGATAGCGCAAATGGTGAATCCGCAGAAGGTACTTGCTTTTCTAGATGTCACAGGGCACTGGGATCCCAGTTTAGCATTGGTCATGATGAGTGCTTTAATTACATTCGGATTCGCCTATCGACTAATTATTCGAAGACCCGCGCCGCTTTTGGAGCCGCGTTTTCATTTGCCTGATGCGGTAAATATTGATGCTCGATTGCTGAAAGGCGCTGCTTTATTTGGCATAGGCTGGGGATTGTCTGGCTATTGTCCAGGAGCTGTTATTGCTGCCATGGGTTATGGGAGTATGGAGGCGTTGTTGTTTACGTTTGCTATGTGCTGCGGAATGGGTCTTTTTTGGTTTATTCACCGGCGCAAATCTGGAGCTTCCTAAATAGCTAGGAGTCTAATTACGCTATCGCTAACCCGACCTGTCATAAAAGCTTAAATAGTGCCTGAAAGAAAATTCGGTTTTTTCATAGAGTCAGAAGCAGAACAATTACGTATGCGGTAATTTTCCCCCTTAAAATACTTGTCATTATTTGCTGAACGGCTCTAATTGGGGGTATTTGTGCTTCTTTGGCAATTTTAGGGCACAGTTATCCATACAACTATTCAACACGATGTTATTTTCTCTATCTTTGAATATTATGCGGCTTTTTGATATGAGCCTCGTCGCCGTGCTATTTTTTGTAATGCTTGCTCACGTACTACCACCCCTAACCGTTGGATGTTGCGAGCCACTATGGCTAAAGCCACATAACGTTTGAACCCATCTATACCCTGATCGGGACATTTATCAAGACCATGAATTTCCAAGGCATTGATAGCTGATTCCATAGCAGAATGTTGACGGCGCAACCGAACAAAGTCTGTGCTAGATTCATACGCTTTGTTGGCTTCCGATAATCGACCTTTCTTTGGCAAAACAACAAGCTCTAGCAGTTCTTTGAGTTGAATCTGATTGTTCGGACTATGAAAGCCCTTGTCCATACTGATGGTGTTTAATGCTGGAAATCGCGACTGACTGTCTTTAACGATGGACACCGCTATTTGATCGTCAGTGGTTTTTTCCATGACCTGATGATGCAGAATGAAACGGTAGGAGTCTTCGACCACACAAACCCGCAAACCTAATTCCACTGGCACCCCCGCTTTGCCTTTGCTGATCCACTCTACGGTAATCAGAAAAATAGAGCTTATCTTAAAAACAAGGGCATCTGCTATGCAGGAAAAGCCTTGGGGCGTCCTAAAAAGCAAACCGAACAAAACAGAGAACAACTTAAGCAAGAAAAACAACAGCGCCAAGCCGATTATCGACAACGTATTCCGATTGAAGGTGAGTTTGGCCAACGAAAGCTTGCTTATGGACTCAACCAGATTCAAGCTAAAACAGCCTGCACCTCTAAAGCGTGGATAAATAGTATCTTCTTCGTCATGAACTTGCTGGTACTGCTCAGGCATTTTTTTGTGCCTGCAATTGTTCTACGCTATACCAACAAATTCTTCAAATTTTTAGTTGAAAAGGCAATTCGGAACATTAAATTGTCGGTCAAGTTAAGCACTAATCGTTATTCGATTGTGGGCTTCTGATTTTTTGAGTGAACTCTAAATAACTCATTGAAAAATAATAACTAATTTATTTTCATAGTTAAAAAATTGAACAATCTAATTAGAATACATTCTTGCCCTTATCAACTATCATGATGTCATGATAGTTTTTTAAGAAGCAGTCTTCTAATAAAATTCCTTCCTTGCTACATTCTTTTTGAATTTCTTCAAAATTCTTAATATCCTTCTTATATTCAAAATAACCATATGCTAATCCTTTAGACTTATTCATGAGTTTAGTGGCTATAACTAATAGATGATCAATATATGAAACCGTTGACTTGTTATAACTTACTGCATGATTTATATAATCTAATACATTGTTATTATTGGTTTTAAAAGAGGATAGTTGAGCATCAATGATTTGAAATTGATCTATCAAATGACTTAGCATTGCTATGGAATAGGAGAAATCCTTTTTAGTGAATAATCTAGGTGAAAGAATAGACGATTCAATCTCCCATGCAATATTCAAATTGTGTTTCATCTCTCGCATTTTATCCATTAATGAAGACATAATAAATACTCTAACCTCAACTACAATAAAAACGAACGAAAAGTTGCACACGTTTTTTCTACATTAATATTTTCTTCCCCATCTATATGGGACACATTATTTTCAAAAAAATCAATAATCTTTAATCCTTGGTTTTTTGCGTACACAAGATCTTTTTTAGCAATGGAAGTTAAGAAACAAAGGATTATATATGCTTCGCAAAATTCAGAATCTTTATGGTTTTTTAATCCCTTTTGAATCATAATTTTATTTTTTCGCTTTGTGTAAACTTCATTTGCTTCAAGAATCGTAACTTCACCGGCTAAGACTTTACTTATGATATGATTAAAATTCATAAAGACAGCCCAAACAATCCTTTCTTGTACACCACAAATAAAACTACTTTCGTATTTTAAAAAAAACAAGCAAACATCTAAATCACTGTAACCAATTTCAAGCATTTTATTTTTTAAAAAACCGAACATTAATAACTCCTCATGTAATCTTCCTGGTTGCAATAAAGTGAAAATTTATCGTTAAATTCCAATTTATATTTTATACACAGGAGATTAATTGATAGAATCAACTGATACTTGGTTTTTTTCCCATTGGATGGTTATTTATGGCAGTGCATGAAAAGATTAAATTTATTCGACAGCTAAAAGGGTGGTCGCAAGAAGATATGGCTGAGAAACTGGCAATGTCACTTAATGGATACGGAAGTATTGAGCGTGGTGAAACCAATGTGAATTTATCAAGGTTAGAGCAAATCGCTCAACTCTTTGGTATAGAACTATCAGAATTAGTTGCTCTCAACGAAAAAAGTATCTTTTACATGTCTGGATCAAATAGTACAGGTCAACTTAATCAAAAACACTGCACAATTAATTCCTTTGCTCCAGAAGAGCATTTATTAAATTTACAGAAAGAGTTGAAAAAATTACAACTTATTATTGAACTTAAAGACAAAGAACTCTTATTAAAAGACCAAGAAAACTCGCATCTAAAAAAAATTATTTCATTATTGGAAAACAAAAGTTAAAAGCAGGTCATTAAGAAATTATGAGCCTTATACTGCACCAAAAATTTTTTTCAGATATGTGTATTTAATTTAGGTTTCTTTCGTGGGCTGCCTTTCCAAGGAATCATGTTAGTTGCATAGGCAACTCGACGTAACAAATAGAGTTCCTTACTAGCTTCACTTCGCTTCTTAATGACTGCTGCTGACCTATCGCCATGCTTAAGGACTAAATCATATCGATTTTGCTCACCTAAAGCACGGCCGTACGGCGGTTTAATCTGTACACAATATTCGCGTAGGGTGGATTCGCGCTAGCAATCCACCAAGTACGGAGCGGTAAACTAACCTTCACTTGGATGCACCCTCGTGAGGTTTTTTTGTTCGATTGTTTTCAAGCTTACGGGTTTGAGGTGGTTTGCTGTCGCGAAACCACCCTACGACTTAGGGACTTTATTACGTATATCAAAGATTATCGAATCTAATTCCTCGATTCCGTTTTACTTCATCGTGGCTACTTGCTTAGGCACAAATCTACAAGGACTCAAAAAGTCCAAGGGTTAATGATATCAACCCCACTATCTATAAAATCATTAGTGTTTCGGGTGGCGACTACCCAGTTATTTACTCTTGCCGTACTCGCAATTAAAGCATCCGCCAAATGAACTATACGTCCTTCTTGCTTGGCATCGGCGCGTAATAGAGCTGCTTGAAGTGCTATCGCCTGATTAACGGGTATTATGTAGTCGTTATAGTAAGTGAGCAGGTTTTGTAATTTATTAGCTATTGAGTTGCGCCTTTGTCCTTCTGGCAGAAGCTGTAAGCCATAGTGCAACTCATGCAGCGTAATAACCGACAAATAACTCTCTTTTAAATGAGCTAAAAAATCAATAACGCGTTGGTTTGGCTCGGATGTCATTATTTCTGAAATAACATTGGTATCCAATAAATACGCTTTCATTGTTGAAAAGGTATTTCTCTATCGGTTTCTTTTCTATCAGGTAAGTTTAAATTGCCTAAGCCCTGCATATTTTCAAGTAACCAGTTAGACAGTGTCATTTTTTGCGAAATGTTACCTTGTTTTATTTTTAACAGCAGTTGATAAACCAGTTCCAATATTTGTGGGTCTTCTACTGTATTAATTTCGTCTTTGAGTTGCTCTTTAGCCCGTAGGTTGGGATAAGTGATAACGAACCCCAACGCAACACCCGATATGTTGGGGTTCGCGTTGCTTCACCCAAACCTACAACACCTTAACTTTTGGCAACTAGATAGGGTGGGCAAAAGATAACGCTGTTTGCAGACCCGTGTGACGCAATGGTAAAAGTTTACAGTTAGTCGCCTCGATGAAGTAAAACGGAATCGAGGAGCTCGTAAACGTAGTTTGGTGTAAGTTTGCTAACCTCGGTCTACGAGCTAAATAGAGCTTTCAAAATTGTAAGAAATTCTAAAAACCTAAGCATTATCGATGAATGACCCGCAACATAAGTTGCGGGTACACTTTTAACTAAGTAGCTTACTTAAATGAAATGCGAGTAAAGGGCCGACCCTGTCGGTTACGCTATCCCTACCCAGTTTTTGTTATTGGGTTTCTCGCGAAAAACGAATGAATAAATGTTTTGTTATTTTTGCCGTAACATCAATGCTCGTAACCGGTTGTGCAACGAAAGCTAATTATCAAGAAGCTTTTGCTGATAAAGAAGCTATTAGTGGCAGCAGCCAAGTTATTGCAGCGCCAGCTGATGTGATTTTTGATGCAGCCTTAGAAGTGACTAGTCAGCAAGGCTTTAATGTCGATGCGGTCGACCCTAAAGGTCGTGTGTTAGCCGTCACCAAAGAAATTAAGAACAACGAAGACCAAGAAATATCTCATACCATTAAATCAACGGTAACGGTCATTCCGTTATCAGAACAACAAGCGCGTGTGATGTTGTCTGCCAATCAGATTACCGAATTGCATAAAAAATCTACGGTATGGTTTCACCTGTTATGGGTATTGCCGCTATTTCCGTATGACACTGAATACACCACCGTGGTGACTGACCGAGGCACGGTACACGAGCCAGAGTTTTACACATCTTTTTTCAGTAAATTGAATCAAAGTGTCGCGGCCAAAAATGAGAAATTGGCTAAAGATAAAGCAAAGGCAGAAAGTGATGTGGCTTTAGCTAGAGGCAAGGAACAAGAAATCGCCATCGCTGCGTTATTTCAAGCTAATGCAGAAGCCGAGGCACAGGCACTTAATGAGCAGCAAGTCGCAGCTTTAGCTGAAGAAGAGGCTAGGGCGAAAAAGACCAAAAAACGAGCTGTGCGTAGTAAGAAGTAAGATTTAATAGCTAGCTAGGTAGTGTCGGCAACGCTCAATGCCCGCCACTCAATCGGTAGTGGTGCGCAAACGATAAAACTGTTTGCCCATCCGTGTGACGTAATGGTAATGGTTTTCAGTAAGTAGCCTCGATTCCGCTTTCCTACATCGCGGCTACGGATTACCGTCCACCCCACTTTATATAATAGGTTCGAATTATGAAATTAACTAAATGGTTTGTTGTTTTAGGTCTAAGTCTTTCTCTTTTGGGCTGTGGCCATGGCTTTGAAGGCGAATATTCTGCTAAAAGTCCATCACTTGATATCGTCAATGGCTTTGCAAATGCTCTAGGTGTTAACAATGTAGTGGGGTCGCAAAAAATAGTGATAGGATCTGATTATGTTGAGACAGAGGGTAAAAGAGAAAACTATAGCAAAATATTTGTACGGGAATCGGGTAGTGAAAAATATTTGATATTTAAGTCAGGCGAGAATGAAGAAGCATGGAAGATAGTTGATGATAATACCTTAGTCACTGGTGAAAATACGATTGCTTCAGTGACCTTGAAGCGTATAGACAGCAAAAAATAATTTGATAGTAGCCTCGATGAAGTAAAACGGAATCGAGGCGGTCGTAGTTGTAGTGTGGTTTCGCGGCAGCAAACCGCTGTACACACGCAAGATCAAAAACATCCGAACAAAAAACTTCACGAGCGAGTAGCCAAGAGAGGGTTAGTTTATCGCTCCGTTTTTGATGGATTGTTGCTATCGCTCCGAATCCACCCTACGGATTGATCAGCCTTACGGTCGTATGTGATTGATCACAAGGGAGATATAAGTGACTATTATTACTTTAGATGATACGCTTCTCAGTGAAATTATTAATGTCAGACCCCAAAAAATGCCCAAGAAACGGTCGTGAAGATTCTAGGTGATTATTTACTGCAAAATAAGCAAGAGCCCTGATTATTTAGCAATTGCGTGTAGTAGATAATTTTTCCGATGAAGACGTGGATGCTTTATTTATACGGAATAGTGACATAGCCTAAAAGTATTATCAAAACTAAAGGATTCAATAGATCATGAACAATACACTAAATACTGAAATTCCAAATCAACTATGGCAACAGGCGCAAGCACTTGTGCAGCAGGGGTGGGCTAGTAATTTACAGGAAGTAGTTAATGAGGCATTGCGCAGGTATCTAGAGTCTCATCAAGATGTGTTAACTGAGTCTTATATCCAAGATGATGTTAAATGGGGATTGCATGGCGAAGACTAATCATTTATTGATTGTCGCTGACGCAGGACCTTTAATACATTTAGATGAGCTTTCGGCACTGGATGTATTAAGCGATTATGCCGCTGTGTTGGTTCCAAATGCTGTTTGGCTTGAGGTGCAGCAGCATCGTCCACAAGCCTTACTACAGATAAATGTTAAGTTAATCAGGCAAGCTACACCGTCAGTTTCAGACAGAGTAAAAGCGATAGCCGCTTTGTATACATTGCATCATGGTGAGCGAGAAGCTTTAGAGCTGTGTTTAACTCATTCAGTTAATTTGTTAATAACAGATGATACAGCTGCACGACTAGCAGCTAATAGCATGAATATTGTCACACACGGCACATTAGGTTTGTTAATCCGATCTGTTCGTCAAAAGTTACGAGAACCCTCTGAAGTATTAGCATTATTAGCCGCTATTCCTGAGCAAACGACATTACATATTCGACCAAGCTTGTTAAATGAGGTTATCGCACAAGTTGCAGATGAATGGAAAAGTAATTTATGAAGGAACTAGCCCGTAGTTTGGGGTGAGTGATAACGACCTCCAACGCAACACCAGATTTGTTGAGGTTCGAGTTGCTTCATGTCAACCTACAAAACTTTAACTTTTGGCAGCTAGTTAGGGTAGGCAACGCTCGCTACCAGCCGCTTGTCGGTAAATGGTGGGCAAACGATAAGGCTGTTTGCACACCCTACAGCTAGGTCGAGTAATCACATGGGGTAATTTCTTGAGGCTACGACCTATGCTTTTTTTATTATTTTCACATAAGACAAATACCATGCGAAACAAACTTCTTTTAACTTTAGTGGCAAGCTGCGTTTTGACTGCGTGTGCCAAAAGTCCGATGGGCAGAAATCAACTCATGATGATGCCCGACACGCAAGTCAATCAAATGGGCTTGCAAGCCTTTACGCAATTAAAGCAAACCAAACCAGTGAGCCGAAATCCTCACTATATTAATTTTGTCAATTGCGTTGCTCATCCCCTTACCCAACAGGTCGGTGAAGGCGCGTGGGAAATTGTGGTGTTTGAGGACGCTACTTTAAATGCCTTTGCTTTGCCTGGTAATAAAATTGGTGTTCATAGCGGCTTAGTGAATATGGTCGACAATCCTGCTGAACTGGCGGCCGTTATCGGCCATGAAATAGGTCATGTGCTTGCCAAACACACTAACGAAAGGATGTCAGGCGAAACCGTTACTAAACAAGGTATGGGGTTACTAGGTGCTGTTGTTGGTATAGACCAATCCATATCGATGCAACTAGGCATGAGTGCTTTAGGTCTAGGCTTACAGTATGGGGTATTAATGCCTTATGGTCGTACCCATGAAAGTGAAGCCGATGTTATGGGGCTGGATTTAATGGCAAAATCAGGTTTCGATCCCCGACAAAGCATTAATTTGTGGGTAAAAATGTCACAAGCCAGAAATGGACAAGCGCAGCCTGAGTATCTGTCCACCCACCCTTCAGATGCCACTCGTATTGATAACTTAAACCAAAATATGGCCGGAGCTATGCAAGAATATCAGCAAGCCAAAGCTCAAGGTAAGCACCCTAACTGTAGCAAATGAACCTGTATTTAACTCTATGTCATCCTTATCCCAAAGATGTCTAGCAAGGTAGGGTGCGTAAGGTTCGCTGCCCACTGCTCAATCGGCACAGGGATAAGTTGCACATAAATCAGGGGCATACCACGGTTTATTCCTTCTCATAATGGTTTTTATATTAAATTGTTGTGCATTAATGGTTTACGTCTTGCTGCTGAGCTTGCAGGAGTGTACAATGTACATGTATATTTATCTGGAGTTGCTAAGTCAGTGAGTCACGCTATCGAATTTATTGAGACCTCGGTTTTTTCTAAACAAATTAAACTGATAGCCACCGACGATGAGCTGAAAGATCTGCAAGTTGAGCTTATTGCGCAACCAGAAAAAGGTGATCTCATTCAAGGTACTGGTGGGCTGAGAAAAGTCAGAATGGCTACAGATGGTCAAGGAAAAAGCAAAAGTGCTCGCGTCATCTACTTTTTAGCAACAGCAGAAATTATCTATTTAGTACTGGCTTATCCTAAGAATGTTAAAGATAACCTAAGCAACTCAGAGAAATCTGAGTTGAAGAAGTTAGTTAAGTTGCTTAAAGGGGAGATTTAATATGAGTATATTTAATGAATTAAAAGCCTCGCTAGAAGAGGCGGTAGATATTAAGCAGGGTAAGAAACAAGCAGCGCGAGTGACTCGGTATGATGTTGCTAATGTGAAAGTCATTCGACTTAAGCTAGATGTATCTCAGCAAGAACTGGCTGATGCTTTAGGGACTAGCGTAGATACTATAAAGAGCTGGGAAAGCAAACGTCGTAATCCAACGGGGCTTGCTGCTAAGGTGTTGGCGACTATTCAGGATAATCCTAGTTTTTATCACGATCTTTCTGCTCACTAGTTAAGCTATGCGTAGAGCAAGAGTTGCCTCTGTACGACAGATCAATCCCTAGGGTAAGTTAAGGAATCTGTATGTTTGGAGTAAAACTGCTTTAGCTGTTTTTCGGAATAAAGCAAGCTAGAGCTTGCTGCTTTTTTGGTTACTAAGCAGAGCTTAGTAACCAGTTATGTAGGGTGGAATACCGAGCTTCAGCTCTGCGTTTTAAAACAGCTGAAGCTGTTTTACTCCAAGCACAACTCGTAAGATGTATGAATGTAAGGTGGATTCGTGCTAGTAATCCACCATTTCGGAGCCTCGGCCTTGCATTCGACCAAAACCACAGAGTCAGGTCTTGAATTTTGCACAATCACTTTGAAGCCGAAATATGCCAATGAAAAATACAAGACCTGACCCCGTGGCTAGAGCTTGAGTTCGAGCGTAATACGCTACTTTCCGCTGAAAGCAATAATATTTAAACGACCTGTAAACCTAACAGCTGCTGGAAAGGTTGAAAATCTTTATCTGAATGTAACAACAAAAAATCGTTTTCTATACAAAAAGTGGCAATCATTGTATCGATGGTTTTTCGTATGGTAATACCTTGCTTACGTAATATTCTAAAGTTCTCAGCACTTTTTAGACTTAAGGTTACACCGAGCATAGGGTAAACAGGCAGGGAGCAAAGTAATGTTTTGGCAGCTTGATAATCCTGATCTTGCCTAAAGCCTTGTAACACTTCAGCTAGAATCAAATCACCTGTGCATATCGGTTGCAAACCCAATAAGCCATCTAGTTTCTTTGTCGCTAAGGTTTCTGCACCATTAAAATAAGCCACCCAAACACTAGAGTCGACCAGAATCAATGATCAACTCGCATTGTTTCAAGATCGCCATCCCAATGTAATTTTCCTTTAAATGCTTTAATAGATTCTTGCTGCTTTAACATCAACAAGGTCTTTAAGCCAAGCTCCACTGCCTCACGCTTACTTTTTACGCCGGTTACTTTTAAAACATCAGACATTAATGTGTCATCAATAATAATGTTAGTTCGCATCATTTTCTCTATGTGTAAGAAAAGAAAAAAGCTCATGAAAATTTTCAGAAGATAAATCTGCAATTTTCGTAAGCGATGTGCCTCGTAATTCAGCGATATGTTCGGCTACATAACGGACATAAGTGGGGTAGTTGGTTTTGCCGCGATAGGGTACTGGGGCTAAATACGGTGAATCAGTTTCAATTAAAAATCGATTTGCAGGTACTTTTTTTGCCACGTCTTTAATTTCTTGGGCGCTATTGAAAGTGACTATGCCTGAGAAAGAGATATAGAAATTTAAATCTAAAGCTTTCTGAGCAAAATCCCAATTTTCAGTAAAGCAATGAATGATGCCGCCGACTTCTCCAGCATTTTCTTCTTTTAATATGCGTAAAGTATCAATTTGAGCTTCACGGGTATGGATGATTAAAGGCTTTTTCAGTGCTTTAGCTGCGCGTATATGGGTTCTAAAGCGCTGGTGTTGCCATTCTAAATCACCAGAACTACGAAAATAATCTAAGCCGGTTTCACCTATGCCGATTACTTTATCGGCTTGCCCTAAAGCAATAAGTTCTTCTAGGCTGGGATCTTTACCATCTTGTACGTTCGGGTGTACGCCTACAGTAAGAGATATTTGTGCATAGGGGCTGACTAAATCAACCATGGCTGGGTAAGATTCCAGATCAATTGCGATACATAAGAGGTGGTCAAGTTGTTGTACCTTAGCTTCTTGCATAAAGCAGGCAAAATCATCTTGATAAGGTGTCAAGTCAATACGATCCAAGTGGCAATGTGAGTCGATTAGCATAGCTTAATATTACATAGTAAAGGTTGATCGGTCGGACAAAAGGGTGCCGGCCAAATAGGTTTCTATTTTATTGCGAACGGTGATGTCATCTTTTTTATTAAATTGTATGCCTATGCCGCTAGGCCTATAACCTTCAGAGTGTGGTGTTGTCCAGATAACTTTGCCAGAAATAGTGAATGGCTCGATTTCATCCATTAAAGTTAATACTATGGACACTTTTTGACCCATTTCATAAGGCAGATTGGTAGAAATAAACAGACCCCCATTGATAACAAATGGCATGTAAGCGTCATACAAATCATTTTTGTCTGTAATGGTATGAAATAGAGTGTTTTCTGACGACGTTGTTTCTATCATGTTTTATTTCTGGGATTAAGATCAGACCAAGTGATTAAAATTTCTTCATAGAGTAATTGTTTATTAACCGTGGTATCTAAGAGTTTTTGTCTTATCAGTAATAAATCATATAATTCATATAAGCCTTTTGATTCAATTCGTTCAACCAAGGATTGGAGGTGGTCTTTCTTGTCTGGATTATATAAGCCATCTGAGTTTATTGGAAATCGACATTTAATTAAATCAATAATCCACGTTGTCATCCAAGTTAGTAAAGGTACTTCCGTTAGTTTAGTCCAGTTTTCAGCGACTATAATCGGATGAATATGCTGTTGGCTAATATTAAGCCATGCTTCAAAGCATTCATTTCGGAGCTTCAAAATATTCTCATTAGCGTACTGTAAAGCGAGTAAAGGCGAGCCTTGGGCTAAGCTTAGTATTAGGCTAATATTTTCTTGCTGAGTATGTTGTTTTAACCATGAGTTAAGGGCCGCTTTATCGGGTTGATTTATAGCTATTTTTTGACAGCGACTCACTATGGTGGCAAGTAAGCGAGTAGGTTTGTCGGTAATTAATATCACGACTGTGCGTTCAGTGGGTTCTTCTAGGTATTTTAAGAAGGCATTGGCTGCTGCATTGTTCATCAGTTCCGCCGGTTCAATGATAACAACGCGATAGCCGTCAAACTGAGGCTTTAGGCTTAAGCGTGTTATTAGTTGGCGAATTTGATCGATCGTTATGTTTTTACCAGCTTCAAGCGGTTGTAACTGAATGAAGTCAGGATGGGATTGTGCTTTAAAAAGTAAACAGCTATTGCAACACTCGCATGCTAGCCCCTTTTGTTGGGGATTATCACATAGTAAGGCGGCAGTATATTCTCTAGCCAATTGTAATTTACCAAAACCTTTGTGACCACTAATGAGCAAGGCTTGAGGAACGCGGTTTTGAGAGCTGTAATCACTCAGATGCTGCCAGTATGGTTCTAGCCAAGGAAGGTTGCTCATTTTAGTAATGGCTGAATAAGATCAATTAGGGCTTTTTGGACATCAATCAGTGGCTGATTGGCTTTAATGAGTTTAATGCGCTGAGGATTTAATTCTAATTGTAATAAGTAGGCGCGTCTGACTTGTTCAAAAAAGTTGGTTTTTTCTGATTCAAAACGATCTAAGGCGCTCCGTTGTCTGGCTCGCTCTAAGCCAATTTCTACAGGTGCATCTAGTAGTATAGTTAAATCGGGTCTTAAAGATCCTTGCACCCAATTTTCTAAGGATTCAATAGTACTGATACGCATATTTCGACCGCCGCCTTGATAAGCGTAGGTGGCATCAGTAAAGCGATCGCAAATAACCCAAGTTCCTTGAGCTAAAGCAGGCTCTATGACGTGTTGGATATGTTGGGCTCTAGCCGCAAAAACAAGTAGCAGTTCAGTCGTTTCTGAAACAGCTTCGCTATCATTATCTAACAATAGTTTACGTATTTTTTCAGCAAGTGGAGTGCCGCCAGGCTCACGTGTAACGATTACGGGTATGCCATGCTCTTGTATATAACTACTAATAAAATGCAAATTGGTTGTTTTACCAACCCCTTCTCCTCCTTCTAAAGTAATGAACTTACCTCTTATCATGGTTTCTTCCTTTGAAAATTATTAACTGCTAAATTATGTTCTTCTAAGGTAGCAGAAAAAACATGAGTGCCGTCACCTCTTGCTACAAAATAAATATTGTTACTGCTGTCAGGATGTAGCGCTGCATTAATAGCGGCTTGCCCAGGAGTTGCAATCGGTGTAGGGGGTAGGCCTTTAATAATATAGGTATTGTAAGGTGTGGCGGTTATTAAATCATTATGGCTAATATTGCCTTTGTATGAGTCATTCATGCCGTAAATAACAGTAGGGTCTGTTTGTAATAACATCCCTGTTTGAAGGCGACGGCTAAATACACCTGCAATTAAAGGTCTTTCATTCACAGCAGCCGTTTCTTTTTCAATAATGGAAGCTAATGTGAGCGCTTCATAAGGTGTTTTTATGGGTAAATTATCGGCTTTATTATTCCATTCCTGAGCAAGTACCTGTTGCATTTTGTTATAGGCTCTTTTTAAGAGCTCAATATCGGTGTTGTGTTTTTCAAAAAAATAAGTGTCTGGAAAGAATAGGCCCTCAGGAGCAGTAGCAGTAATGCCTAGTTGGCTCATGACTTGTTCTGAGGCATTTTCATTAAGATGATGCTCAAGAATAGGATTGTTTTTTATGGCGGCTAACAGTTCTTTAAACGTCCAGCCCTCTGGGAAGGTAATGGCGTAGTGCTTAGTTTTTCCTTGTACAAATAGAGCTATGATTTCTGGTAGTGTTTGATTAGGGTGTAGTTCATATTCGCCCGTTTTAAGTTTATTGCTAGTTTTGTTCAAAAGTGTAATCACTCTAAACCAAAAAGGTTTAAAGATTACCTGTTGTTCTAGTAGCTTATTAGTGATTTGTTTAAAAGAATCCCCTTTACTGATTTCAATGATCACTGTATTACAGCCTACAGCAGGTTGGTGTAGGGCTTTTTGATAATCCAAGCTTAGCCAGTAACTACCTAAAGCTAATGAAAGCACAGTTGTAGTTATGCAAACTTTTTTCGATACTACGGAGCGGACATGGGTATTTAGTCGTTTTAATGTGTAGTGCAGTTCATTAACTAGGCTTTTGTAAAAAGCGACGGGATTAAATTTTTGGTCTGTAATAACAGGCTTTGGATTAGATTGCTCGTCCTGAAGCTGAGTTAACCATGCTTGAATTTGCCGCGTTTTCTCTCCTACAGGGAATTGTGTTGTTGCCAGTTCCGTAATTGGCCAAATGTCGATAATTGAATTACAGACAAAGATTTCATCAGCCGCTAATAGGTCGGCTTGTTTAAAGTTATGTTCAATGACCGTAAACTCATGATCCCTGCAAAGAGAGATGATAATGCCGCGCATGATGCCAGAAACGCCCGACAAAGTAAGTGCTGCGGTATAGATAATATCGTCTTTAACATAAAAAAGGTTAGTCATTGTGCCTTCAATGACGTGGTCATTGAGGTCAAGCATAATACCTTCTTGAATGGAAGGATCAGACCATTCTGATCGCGCTAATATTTGTTCTAGTCGGTTAAGATGTTTGATGCCAGCAAGTGCTGGCGTTAATCCTAAGCGAACATCACAGAAACGGGCATGGATGCCAAGATTTTTATAGCTATCAGGATAATCAGGGTAGGGGTGTACGCTTAAAACACGAGTTGTGTTAATGTTGTCGGGTTGGCGATAACCGCGCCCACCGACACCACGAGTCAGTATGATTTTAAGGACAGCTTTTTTAGACTTTTTGGTCAGTAGTGCTACTTCTGAGCTCAGAAGTTCAGTGCCGGGGTAGGGGATTTTAAGAAGATGACAATCTTTTTCTAGTCGCTCTAAATGAAGATCTAGAAAACTAGCTTGCCCATCAATAATGGCGATAGTTTCAAATAAACCATCGCCGTATTGAAAGCCTCTATCTGTTTGGTCAATTTTGTGGCTATAAACGCCATTAATTAGCATCTTAGGTAGAGACACGATAGGCGCGCCTTTAACTTATTCGTAGCGCTTGAAAACCAAAGAGCCGTTGGTTCCCCCAAATCCGAAGGAATTAGACATTGCAATGTCAATTTTTAGGTCCCTAGCAGTATTCGGTACATAATCGAGATCACATTCTGGATCTTGATTATCAAGATTGATGGTTGCATGGGCTATTTGATTTTTGATACTGAGAGCAGTAATGACCGCTTCGATCCCGCCTGCTGCACCTAGCATATGACCAATCATCGATTTTGATGAACTAATTGCGACATTATAAGCATGATGGCCTAAAGCAGCTTTCATGGCTTTAGTTTCGCCTATGTCTCCCGCTGGTGTTGAAGTGCCGTGAGCGTTGATATAATCAACATTGTCAACATTGATGCCAGCGTCACGTAAGGCATTGACCATGCATCGAGCCGCACCTTCTCCGCCTTCAGAAGGAGTGGTTATGTGATAAGCATCGCCGCTCATGCCATAGCCAACTAATTCTGCGTATATTTTTGCGCCACGTGCTTTTGCGTGTTCTAATTCTTCGAGTACAACAACACCTGCGCCATCACTTAAAACGAAGCCATCTCGATCTTTGTCCCATGGACGACTCGCAGCTTGAGGATCATCATTTCGGCGAGATAAGGCTTTTGCAGAAGCAAAGCCACCCATAGCTGTGGGTGAGGTAGTGCAGCGTTCTGCTCCACCAGCGATCATCACATCAGCATCGCCATATTTAATTAAACGTGCAGCATCACCAATATTATGCGTGCCTGTGGTGCAGGCAGTAACTATGGCAAAGTTAGGGCCTTTTAAGCCATATTTAATCGAAAGGTTACCTGAAATCATATTGATAATGTTGCCAGGTACAAAGAAGGGTGAAATGCGTCTAGGTCCGCCTTTTTCATAAGTGGCGTAGCATTCTTCAATGCCAGTGATGCCACCTATGCCTGCGCCTATCGCAACGCCAATGCGCTCAGCATTCGCTTCTGTAATTTCAAGTCCAGAATCTTCTATAGCTTGAGATCCGGCAGCAATACCGTAATGAATAAAACCATCCATACGTTTTGCGTCTTTTTCAGGAACATACTGGCTAACGTCAAAGTTTCTGATGACGCCACCAAAGGTGCTGGCAAAGGGAGAAATATCAAAGGAATCGATAGCGCTGATGCCACTTTTGCCGTTAATAATGCCATCCCAAGTTTCAGAGACTGTATTAGCTAAGCAAGTGATTGCGCCTAATCCAGTTATTACAACTCGACGTTTGCTCAATTTAATGTACCGTAAGAAATGTTAAGATGAGATAAGTGGTAAGTGATTAAGTGGATGAAAGGGGTTCATCCACTAATATCAATATTTAAGCGTTTTTTTCTACGTAATTGATAGCTTCTTGAACTGTTGTGATTTTTTCAGCTTCATCATCTGGAATTTCACATTCGAATTCTTCTTCAAGAGCCATGACGAGTTCAACTGTGTCCAGAGAATCTGCGCCTAAGTCATCAACGAATGAAGCATCAGTAGCGATATCTTCTTTAACGCCTAGTTGCTCTGCAACAATCTTTTTTACTCGTTCTTCAATTGTACTCATAATTATTTTCCTCAAACAATGTAAGCGTTCATTATTTTGTGTGAAGCTTACAAAAGTATTGTTATTAATTTTACTAGAAATATCGTTTCCGGTAATTCCAGACGGCGGTGAATTATACTTTATATTACGACAAAGTCACAACATTAAGGCATGAACATGCCGCCATTGACATGTAAGGTTTCGCCGGTGATATAACTAGCACCGGATGAAGCCAAAAATGCAACAGCATGGGCAATTTCTTTAGCCTCGCCTAAGCGAGACAAGGGGATTGATGATAATAAAGCATTTTTAACATCATCATTCAATTCCCGGGTCATATCGGTATCAATAAAACCAGGTGCTACGGTATTAACAGTAATGTTGCGAGAACCTACTTCTTTTGCCATTGATTTAGTAAAGCCAATCATTCCTGCTTTCGCAGCGGCGTAGTTTGCTTGACCTGCGTTACCTGTAGAGCCAACGACAGATGAAATATTAATGATGCGACCCATTTTAAGTTTCATCATGCCTCGCAATACAGCTTTACTCATGCGGAAAACAGAGCTTAAATTGGTGTTGATAATATCATCCCACTCGTCATCTTTCATGCGCATCAGTAAGTTATCGCGGGTGATGCCAGCATTGTTAACTAAAATAAAAGGTGTGCCAAAATCATCGTTGATGGTTTTGATTACAGTTGAAACTGATTCGGGGTCAGAAACATCCAATTTCATACCTGTGCCATTTTCACCTAAATAGGCAGAAATACTTTCAGCGCCGGTATCAGAGGTTGCTGTACCTATTACAAAAAAACCATCATCAGCTAATCTTTCAGCGATAGCCTGGCCAATGCCGCGACTCGCACCTGTTATTAATGCAATTTGCTTAGTCATTAATGTGTTCCACTAGTTTATTTAGAGATTCTGTATCATAAATTGCACTATGCTCTGCTTCTTTAACAATGCGTTTGTTTAGTCCGACTAAAACTTTGCCAGGACCGCATTCAACAAAGCGAGTCACGCCTTGGTCGTGCATGAATCTTAGGGTGTCTACCCAACGCACAGGTTTAAATAGCTGTTCTTTTAGAGCATTGCGAATGACTTCTGGGGCGCTGTGAACGGCGACATCTACATTATGAATCAGTGTCGACTTTGCGGTATTGAATGTTATTGCTTGTAGGTAGCTATCAAGTTCTATGGCAGCTGATTGCATTAATGCGCAATGTGAAGGCACGCTAACAGGTAATAAAAGTGCGCGTTTAGCACCGGCATCTTTTGCAGCTTGCATCGCTCTTTCAACAGCAGCAACATTTCCTGCAATAACGACTTGTCCAGGTGCATTGAAATTGACTGCAGAAACTACTTCATTATTTTCAACTTGTTTGCATAGCGTGACTACTTCATGGTCTTCAAGTCCCAGTATAGCTGCCATTGCGCCTGTTCCAACTGGAACAGCTTCTTGCATGAGTCTGCCTCTTATTGAAACTAATTTGATGGCATCCTCAAAAGCAATAGTGCCTGCGCAGACAAGAGCAGTGTATTCGCCAAGACTATGTCCAGCCATCCATTCAGGGCGAATAGGGCTTAGTTTGCACCAAAGTTCCCAAACTGCGACTCCAGCGGCAAGCATGGCTGGTTGGGTGATTTGTGTTTGGTTAAGGTCGGCTTCGGGGCCTTGAGCAACGATAGACCATAAATCTTGCCCCAGTGCATCAGAGGCGCGTTCGAAAGTTTGTTTTATTTCGGGGTAGTTATTGGCTAGATCAGATAGCATGCCTACTGATTGAGAGCCCTGTCCTGGAAAAACAAATGCTAATTTATATGTGTTTTGGTTCATTATTGAATACGTCTGAGTTAGTATTTAAGTAATGCCGAGCCCCAGGTAAACCCTGCGCCAAAGGCTTCAAGTAAGACTACTTGTCCGCGTTGAATGCGACCATCTCTAACGGCCTCGTTAAATGCGATGAGTACCGAAGCAGATGATGTGTTGCCTTGATTCTCAAGGGTTACAACCACTTGGTCCATAGGCATTTTTAATTTTTTTGCTGTTGCCATGATAATGCGGATGTTAGCTTGATGAGGCACTAACCAGTCTATGTCAGACTTATCCATATTATTGGCTTCTAAAGTTTCATCTACAATCTTGCCTAGAGTATTAACAGCCACTTTGAAAACTTCATTGCCGCGCATGTTAATTACGCCAGTTTCGTGCTTATTAAGATCTGTGGCAACTTGAGGGTTTGGGCAATACAGTAAGTCTTCATATTCGCCATCAGAATGAATATGGGTAGACAAGATACCGGCTTCATTTGAAGCGCTAAGTAAGACTGCGCCTGCGCCATCCCCAAATAAAATGCAGGTGCTTCTGTCGCTCCAGTCCACTATGCGTGAACAAATTTCAGTGCCAACGACTAAGACTGTTTTAGCTGCACCTGATTTAATATATTGATCGGCAATGCTCAGGGCAAAAATAGAGCCAGAGCAAGCGGCTTGAATGTCAAAGGCTACGCAGTTTTTAATATCCAGGCGTTGCTGCAATAAGCAACCAGTGCTGGGGTAAACTCTGTCTGGCGTGCCGGTGGCAACGATAATTAAATCAATGGTGTTGGCATCACAATTGGCTGCATCAAGTGCTAATCTGGCTGCGATTTCAGCCATGCTGGCTGCTGATTCGTTGAGGCCTGCAATTCGCCGGCTTTTTATGCCGGTGCGTTCGTAAATCCAGCTATCTGAAGTATCAACAGTTTCAGATATTTGTTCGTTGGTGCGAATGTTTGGAGGTAAGTAGGCACCGGTGCCAATTACTTTTGAATAACGGGTCATGCGGTCTCTCTTAGTGCTAGAACTTTTTCGACTTGCTCGCTAATTTTTTTAATCACGTCTTTTTTAACTTCGACTTCAGCGAGTTTAATAGCTGTTATAAAGGCAAGTCTATCTGCGCCGCCATGGCTTTTAATAACAAGTCCTTGTAGACCTAAAAAGCTAGCACCATTATATAAGCGTGGATCGATGCGTTTCTTAAAAGATTTAAGGACGGGGTAGGCAATCAAAGCTATTAGTTTGGTAAATAAGTTTTTACTGAAAGCTTCTTTTAAGGTAATGCCTATCATTTTTGCTGCACCCTCAATAGACTTTAATGCAACATTGCCAACAAAGCCATCGGTAACAATGAGGTCTACTTTAATGTTTCCAGCATTTAAGGAGTTGCCTTCTACATAGCCTATGTAATTTAACGCTGAATTTTCGAGTAATTTTGCGGCAGATTTGACTTGCTCATTACCTTTCATATCCTCTTCGCCTATATTTAATAGACCTACTTTGGGGTTTTCCAAGCCTTCAACGGCTTTCACTAATTCATTGCCCATAATGGCAAATTGAAATAAGTGCTCTGCAGTGCAGTCTACGTTAGCTCCTAAATCGAGAACATGAGTGTGTCCGAATGTGGAGGGTAGAGTAGATATAATTGCGGGTCGATCAATGCCAGGCATCATTTTTAAAACAAAACGTGCGGTTGCCATTAAAGCGCCTGTATTACCAGCGCTCACGCAAGCATCAGCTTGACCATCACGAACCAAATTAATGGCAACGCGCATGGAAGAGTCTTTTTTGTTTTTTAATGCTTTAGAGGGAGATTCGTCCATGGCCACGCATTGAGAGGCATGATGAACGGTTAGTCTGTCTTGATGTTGTAGTGGTTGTTGAAGCAATATTGGATTAATGATTGCTTCATCACCTACTAAGATTAGCTTTAAGTTTGGATTGCTTTTTAAACAATCCAATGATGCAGGAATAGTGACTTGAGGGCCGTAATCGCCGCCCATTGCATCTATTGAAATTGTTAAGCTCACGCTGACGACTAACTCCGCACATTTTGAGGTAAGCCGAGCCATAGTGGTTCGGCGCTGCATCATTCCTAAGAGGAAAGACTATAAATCTTCTTCGTTATAGGCTTTGCCGACGATTAAGCGACCCTTGAAGTAACCTTCTGGCGTCATGTGGTGGCGTAAATGCATTTCTCCAGTAATAGGATCTTGAGATAATGCTTTGCTTGTTAATGCGTCATGTGAGCGACGTTGACCGCGTCTTGAACGCGTTACTTTACTTTTCTGTACGGCCATTAATGTTCTCCGGTTTTTTTAAGTTTGGCTAAAATAGCAAAAGGGTTTTTAGGGGATGACTGTTCGTCATTAAAAAATATGTCAGTGCCATTAAGACTAGTTGGCTGAATAAGGCAGTTATGATCATGTTTAGGAAAGGAAGGTAGTATAAGCAAAATTTCATCTTCAATGATATTCTTAAGAAGAATTCTTTCTTCAGTAACCATTAAAGGCTCATATTCTTCAGGCAATCTATTGGCTTGATCTATAGTCTTAACCATACCTAGTTTAATATGGAAGTTTATAGGCCAATTAACCGCTGTTAAGCAATTTTGACAAATAAGTTCCAAGTTAGTCGTTATGTCTCCCTCGACTATTGGCAGACGACCTTCTCTATAAAAAAAAAGGTCGATAGACACCACTCCTTTGTCGTCAGCGAGAAATTCTGCTAAGCGAACCAGACTTGATATGGGTATTTGACCTTTTAAAGCACCACGCTTATCAGCTAAGTGCAAAGGGTCTATATATTCAGGTAATCTATCTAACATAACTTTGCAATAATATAGATAAACACTAAAATCGTCAAACTCTAAATACATTTCTTAGCTTAGTTCGAACGTTTTAGAGATGATTAAAAGCAGTGGAAATCATGACTTTTATCACTGTAGAACTTGGGTATTAGCTTTTAAACATTTGAACAAGCTGATAGTTCTTTGTTTATAATTAATCGTTTTGTATTAATAAGCAGCTTAAATCGTAAACAGCAATACATAAACTTGAATCAACTAATTTAAGCTCTACAATGTTTTTACTTTCCCCAACCTTCGCGCATTAAAGTACCAAAATCTCGTTGTGAAAAGACATTAGAACAATCTCGCCAATCCTTATCAGAGGCTGAAAGATGAGTGTTGTAGCGTAAATCGAATCCAGTGGCTCGTTTTTGCGCATCAATATATTGATCCATTTTTTCATCCAGCGTTTCAATATCATCAATCCATTCGTCTTTTATGGTGTCGGGTAGTTACTTGACTACATTATTTCGTGCTCATTTCTACGCACAATGGGCGCTAGAAAACAGTTTATGCTTGATAAACCTCGTCATGGCTGCCGATATTAATCAGAACAATTTCCTTTTCGGTAATGATCATTTCCAGGGTTATTCGATAGCTGAGGTTGATCGATACAGAGTGCAATGCACTTAACTTACCTTTATAAAGCGTGCAATCGTAGGGGCGGGTGAAAGGGATTTTGAGCCAGTAATAGCAAGGTTTTTCTGTACTGTTCTTTTAATTCAGGATGTTGTTTTGCAAAGCGCTGAGCGCGTTTTTTGTAGCTGTCGGTAAATATCAGGCTGTAGCTCATTCCGTGAACAGCGCGGCCACATGGTCATCAATACTTTCTTTACTAAACCGGCCAGCAACAAGGTCTTGTTGCGTTTCATAAAGCGCGGCTTCCAATTCCATTTCGCGTAGGTAGTGGTAGTGATCAATCCGCATTACTACAAAAGACTCTTTACCTCGGACGGTAATCACGGCCTCTGGTTGATTGGTAAGGCTTTCCTCCAAAAAGGCGATACCTTTAGTTTTTAAATCGTTTGCTGTAATCATTTAAGTCACCCGATAGATAATGCGATTGACTATACGATTAAGTGCTTTAGTCGTCAAATAAATCAAGTTACTTCTGTCATGAAGAAAGCGCAACTATTCTGTGTCATCTTCAAACACTTCGCTTAGATCAATCTGGCAATCAGGGAATAACTGCGGCGTGGCAATATCTTCGCCAGAGTACATAGCAAGTAGTTGGTATTTGTCGGTATCTTCATCTAAGACAAACTGATGGACGGCTTTTTCACCGGGATAAACCAGCCAGTATTCTTTAACGCCGCTCTCTTGATAGAGTTGGTATTTAAGCTGCATCTCTTTTTTGGAATTACCCCGAGACAAGATTTCTATAACCCAATCAGGCGAACCTAAACAACCTTTACTATCAATTTTTGTTTTATCGCATATCACGCAGAGGTCGGGTTGGACGACGGAATAAATATCTTTATTCGCTACGATGGATTTTTTACGGTCAACTAAGCGCACATCAAAAGGCGCAGCGAAAGCACGGCATTCTTTGTTTTTAAAAAAAATAAATAATACACCACTTAAGCGCCAAGAAATACTCTGATGCTCAGAACTAGGAGCAGGGCTCATCGCCATAATTTTGCCTTTAATCAGTTCAATAGCACCATCAAACTGCCAAGACAAATAATCAGCGTAGGTGTAGGTGCTGTTTAAATCCAATTGGGATAGATCGGTTGTTTTAGACATAGATCACCTTGTGGCGTGTTGTTAATTGATAGGGTAGGCTCAGAAAGTTTAAAGCTCAAAATCAAACAAGCTTAGTGTACCATTGCTAGTGTCTTTTGAGGCTTGCAGTGTTAGCGTTTGGGTCGCTTGCTTTAAAAATTCATTTTGTGCGACATCACCCAGCGCATGACGCAAGGCTAAACGCCAACCTTTGCCGCCATCATTAATACTGCCGGTTGTTATGGCGGTGATGCCAAATAACCACCATCGTTCTTCAGGGCGTAAAGCCAACCAGTTACGAACGGCAATCGGGATGTGGTCTAACTCCATGCCTTCAATGGCCCAGGCCAATACGCAAAGTTCTTTACCTAATAAACGATCAACTGGATTGGTACCGACTACCCAGGCAGAGGTTTTTAACTGGCGCTCCTTAAGTCTGACATTAAAGGCTCGTTGGACTTCACTGCGGATAGCTGTCCAGCGTGGCCGCTCCAATATACACATTATAGCTTAAGTAACATTTTACAATAGTAGTAATGAATTTGAATTTTCTCCCGTGCGAACAACTGACTATCCTTCGATAAGCTTAAGGTGAACGTTCAATACAGTATTGATTTTAGGGGAGAGCTGCAAAAAATTTTGCAATGATTAGTATTTGGATTTGATCGCTAAATGATAGAGATTAATGTAGAAGAGGGGGCTTGAAAATCTTATTTTTTAGTAAGCTTGAAGCATCGGTTTGTGTGTTGAATATTGCAAAAGTGTAAGTGACTTAATTTGGTAATGCAGCTATTTGTTGCGCCTGCTTCGTGATATTGACAATTTAAGATTGTTAGCATTCCCACGCGCGAACGATAACATTGTGGTGAAGATCGTAGGGGCGTATTGCATACGCCCTTATAAATAAGCTCTATAACATTGGACTTTTAATGTTGGGCGTATGCAATAGAGACTGTGAAAGTATTATGACTTTAGCTTCCCCCTTTGTAAAAGGGGGGGGTGTTAAGTCATAGGGTATTGATATTTAATAATAATTTTTTAATAGATCAAATCTCCCCTAACCCCTCTTTGCTAAAGAGGGGAATAAAAGGAATACTTTCACAGTCACAATACGCCCCTACGGTGTTTTTTATCGTTTCCACGCCGATAAGAAACTTGTGTAGATCCTTATGTAACAAAAGGGGGGAAGTTGTTGCTAGGTTATTTTATGCCCAATTTATTCGTTAAGCGCCTTTAACGCCTATTTCTAAAACTTGGCTCCAATGACCTACTTGTTGGTCGTGTATGTGATAAATGGCGCGATATTTCCAAACACTGGCGGTGCCAGATGCAGGTAGTGGGGTGTTATCTTGATAGCCAGAAGACATGCGTATGGTCAATAAGCTAAAACTTCCTGTGCCGTGATCAGCTTCAATCTCTAAAGCATTAGTGCCATTGCTTTTCCAGCTTAATACCGGGTGACCCGCTTGTAGGTCAATTGAAAGTATCGGTTGCAGGGTTGTTGTATCAATAGCGGGTGTGACTGCTGCGATAATACCTAGAGTTTTGCCGATACTTTCAGTGAAGTTTGGGTGTTTTTTAATGCGGGTAATTAAAGGTCCTACAAAACCGAAAATATCAGAATAGGGTATGTTGGTGGGTGGTGTGGGTAATGCTGGGGCAGTCGGCATGGCTATGTCAGTATTGGCGGGGCCATCGCGTAAAATTCGTTTAAGCGAGAAGATGGCTTGTGAATAGTTTTGGGCTACTGCTTGGCTGTTAAGTAAATAGTCGAACCAAGCTGAGCCGGAAGCTACTTTAGTTATTTCGGTACTAGTAATATCTAAAGTGCTTGCGTAACCTGGTAGTTGGCTGCTGAGTTGTTGTAATAATATACTTTTATTGCTGTCGTCAGACGGTATGGCGCTAGAATTTGACATGCGTTGAGTCCTGTTGTTGTTTGGTTGTTTGGGTTTTATTGCTAGTTATATTGTTGTGCCGACTGATGATGCCCAGATTGCCTGTTACAAAGCAAGCTATTTCTATTTATGGTCTAAGTAAAGGTTGATTTTAGTCGTTAGCTCACTATTAATAGTGCTTTAAAAGCTAGTTAATGCACTAACAATACTGTGATAATTAATGGTGGTCGTCTGAGTAAGTCATAGATTACCTTAAGTCTTCTTGTTAGCACCATATTGTTGGCTGTTAGTAATAAAAAGCAGGTTGTCCATGTAATAAATACCGCTGTGCGTACTTTGAAGTTTGCTAATCACGGCGTGCGATTGGGTTTTTTAGGCAAAAAATCAGGTATTTATGGTCTGAAATTGGGTTTTCGAGCTATGAAATTAGGTATTCATGCTCTGCGATGGGGTTGTCGAGGTATTAAATCGGGTATTTAAGGTATGAAGTTGGGTTTTCGAAGTCAGATATTGGGTGTTCACGAGGTGCTATTGGGTTGTCGAGGCATAAAATGGGGTATACATGATCTGAAATCGGGTGATTAGGGCATGAATATCGGTAAGCCTATTAAATAGATAGGTCTATTTAATAGGCTATTAATCTGTTTAAAGATCAGGATAGGTTTGAGTAAGGTGTTTCTTAAAATGCGAGCTTAAAAGTATTAGCGTTATTGCCCAAAGATTAGTCTTTGTGGGGGCGACAAATTCGCCCCTACAGTTTTTCTAATCTTTAGCTGTGGGCAGTGAGGGTTTAGCGCAGCTAATGAATGCCAACATTTAGTTTAAAGTTAAGAGTATTTATGAGTTACTGGAAGCTTGTTAAGTGTTAATAAAGCAACAAAAAACCTAAGATGAATTATGCTATAATCCCAAGTTGAAAATTAAACCCAGTTCTCAGTAGTTATTGCAATGTTGTGTACATCACTGAGTACATCATCTATAAAATCCCAAATACATTCATGCTAGAAGCTTTAGAAACAAAGAGACGAAGAACTTTTGCTATTATTTCTCATCCTGATGCCGGTAAAACCACCATTACTGAAAAACTCTTATTGTTTGGGGGCGCTATTCAATTAGCGGGTTCTGTAAAGGGCCGAAAAGCGGCGCGTCATGCGACTTCTGACTGGATGGAAATGGAGAAAGAGCGGGGTATTTCGGTAACGACCTCGGTCATGCAGTTTGAGCATAAAGATTGCATTATTAATTTGTTAGATACTCCTGGGCATGAGGACTTTTCTGAGGATACTTATCGTACTTTAACCGCTGTCGATTCAGCGTTAATGGTTATAGACGTTGCTAAAGGTGTCGAAGAACGAACCATTAATTTGATGGAAGTGTGCCGTTTGCGTACCACACCCATATTGACCTTTATTAATAAGCTTGATAGGGAAGGGCGTGAGCCTATCGAGCTTATGGATGAGGTTGAGACGGTATTAAAAATAAAATGCGCACCGATGACTTGGCCGATAGGCATGGGCAAGCGTTTTAAGGGTGTTTATCATTTATATAAGGATGAAATACATTTATTTAGCGCACAGCATGGTGGCAAAATTGCCGAAGCTGAAGTGATTAAAGGCTTACATAATCCCAAGCTTGATGAATTGCTTAATGATCAAGCTGAAGAATTACGAGAAGAGATTGATTTAGTCAAAGGTGCGAGTCATGAATTTAATCTCGAAGAATATTTAGCCGGTCAGTTATCGCCTGTTTTCTTTGGTTCTGCGATAAATAATTTTGGCATTATTGAATTACTCGATGCCTTTGCTGAATATGCGCCATCTCCCAGACCTAGAGCTGCTGAACAGCGCGAAGTGAATCCTAGTGAGGAAAAGTTTAGCGGCTTTGTTTTTAAAGTTCAGGCTAATATGGACCCTTCACACCGAGATAGGGTGGCTTTTTTAAGGGTTTGTTCTGGTAAATTTGATAAAGGGATGAAAATTTATCATGTGCGCTTAGGTAAAAGCGTGCAAGTCGCAAATGCCATCACTTTTCAGGCAGATACCCGGAAAAGTGTAGAAGAAGCCTATCCTGGTGACATTATTGGTTTACATAATCACGGCACCATTCAAGTAGGTGATACCTTTACTCAAGGCGAAACGCTTAAGTACGGCGGTATTCCTTATTTCGCCCCAGAATTATTTCGCCGGGTGATCTTAAAAGATCCGTTAAGAGCCAAAGCGCTACAAAAAGGCTTGGTGCAATTAACAGAAGAAGGCGCTACCCAGTTATTTAAGCCCTTAAAAAATAATGACTTAATTTTGGGTGCTGTTGGTATATTGCAGTTTGATGTAACGGCATTTCGACTTAAGGGTGAATATAATGTTGAATGTGTTTATGACGCCATTGCAGTTTCAACAGTGCGCTGGGTGAGTTCAGATAATGCTGCTAAGTTAGAAGAGTTTAAGAAAAAAGCCTTTGATAACTTAGCTGAAGATGGCGGTGGTTATTTAGTTTATTTGGCCAATAGTCGAGTCAATTTGCAATTAACCGAAGAGCGTTGGCCAGATATTAAATTTAGTGCAACTAGGGAGTTGTAATCAAACTATTTTGTATGTAGGGATAGATTTTCGGTGTTTAAGGACAGGTCGCGACCTGTCCCTACGGTTTTAAAAGTACTGTTGTCGCCCGTAATAAGACCATGCTAGCGCAGTGCGTGGTGGCGTTTTCGGCACAGAATACTGCTTATGCCGGAAACGCTTTACTCGTTTACGCTCGAAAAGTTTTATTCCGGCCTACCTATATTTAATTATGAGCAGTGACGCTTAGCGTAGAAACGATAATAGTTGTATACAACGATGAGCGTAGATTCATATATAATACTCAATTAATTTATTCCCTACTAAAAACAAATACATGACTAAAAAGAAAACAACGACCTTATTTGAAGACTCACTAACAGAGCTCGAACAACTCGTTAATCAGTTAGAGCAAGGTGATGTTTCTCTGGAAGAGTCATTAAAGTCTTTTGAACGTGGAGTTACCCTAACTCGGGTCTGTCAAAAAGCTTTGCAAGAAGCTGAGCAGAAAGTTCAAATTTTATTAGAAAAAAACGGCAATCACAGCTTGGAGCCCTTTACCGATGAGTAATGCATTAAAAGAATATTTCAGTCTTTGTCAAAACCGTGTCGAAAGAGCGTTAGACGAACGTTTACCTGGCGAACTCATACTGCCACAAAGACTGCATCAAGCGATGCGTTACAGTGTTTTGGAAGGTGGTAAGCGTATGCGTCCTATGTTGACTTATTGTGCAGGCAAAGCTTTAGGTATTGCGCAAGACGTACTCGATGGCCCCGCGTGTGCTGTTGAGTTTATTCACGTGTATTCTTTAATACATGATGATTTACCCGCCATGGATGATGATGATCTTAGACGTGGTAAAGCGACTTGTCATGTGGCTTTTGATGAAGCAACGGCTATTTTAGCCGGTGATGCTCTGCAAGCACTTGCCTTTGAAGTATTGGCTCATGATCCAAGTATGAATGCGACAGCCGAAAATCGTTTAAAGATGATTGTTGCTTTAACCAGAGCGAGTGGTTCTCAGGGTATGGTTGGTGGTCAGGCTATTGACTTAGATTCAGTCGGTACGCAATTAACCTTACCTGAACTTGAAAATATGCACATACACAAAACCGGCGCTTTAATTCGTGCCAGTGTCACTATGGCTACTTTGACTAAGTGTGATATTGATCCGATAGTGGCAACAAAATTGGATAATTATGCTAAATGCATAGGTCTATCTTTCCAAGTTAAAGATGATATTCTCGACGAAGAAAGCGATACCGCAACCTTAGGCAAGACACAGGGCAAAGACAAGGATAATAATAAACCAACATACCCTGCACTGCTAGGTATGGCAGGGGCTAAACAAAAAGCCGAAGAGCTACATGATATGGCATTACATAATTTAAGTGCTTTTGGTGCAGAGGCTGATTTGTTGCGTGACTTATCTTTGTATATTATTCAGCGTAATCATTAATAACCAACTTGCTTACTTAGGATTTAGTCTGGATAATTAGCCTTAAATAAATAAATAAATAAATAAATAAATAAACCAGACTATTTCCTCAGTAAAAGTAGCTTTATCAGATCATCATATC
>Ga0364866_10368_pt1 | contig 29598 bp, 29 predicted proteins | sample ExccelAu500001D3_3_FD_206913 | JGI IMG/M metagenome (GOLD analysis project Ga0364866, IMG submission 206913) | Enriched cells from Trout Bog Lake Hypolimnion, Wisconsin, USA - BchlTB.Aug13.5000.01.D3 | ecosystem: Environmental > Aquatic > Freshwater > Lake > Hypolimnion/Profundal zone | place... | reverse complement strand
TCTAGAGGCCTTTTTAGCTGGGCGACAGTCTCCAGTCTTTTTTGGTTCTGCGATTAATAACTTTGGCGTTAGAGAAATTCTCAATACCTTAGTAGAGCTAGCCCCTGCTCCTGGATCCCGCAAAGCCTTACAACGTGAAGTGAGTCCTGCTGAAAATAAGTTCTCTGCCGTAGTATTCAAAATTCAGGCCAATATGGATCCTGCACATCGTGACCGCGTTGCCTTCTTGCGTATTTGCTCTGGTCACTTTGAGCGTGGCATGAAACTCAAAATCTGTCGGAATGGCAAAGAGGTTCGCACCAACAATGCCCTCTCTTTTTTATCGCAACGACGCGATATTCTTGATGAGGCATTTCCTGGCGACATCATTGGCTTACCAAATCATGGCTTACTGCGTCTCGGTGATACCTTAACCGAAGGTGAGCAATTGCAATTTACAGGTCTACCTTTCTTTGCCCCAGAAATTTTTCGCTTGGTTGAATCTGCCGATCCGCTCCGTACCAAACAGTTACGTACAGGACTCATGCAGCTGGGCGAAGAAGGTGCCATCCAAGTCTTCAGACCAATGGGGGGCGGGACCATGCTCCTAGGCGCATTTGGTCAACTCCAATTTGAGGTGGTGAGCCACCGACTACAAACTGAGTATGGTGCTGAAGTACGACTTCTGCCTGCCAGATATAGCTTGGCGCGTTGGATCAGCTCAGACGATTCAGTAGCGCTCAAAAAATTCATCCAAGAAAATATTCACCGCATGGCAGAAGATGTTGTGGGCGCCCCAGTGTTTCTAGCCTCTCACAAATCAGAGCTCGATGTTGCTGGCCAGCGCTGGGAAACGATTCAATTCCATGCTCTGCGAGAGCATGCAGGCCTCATCTATCAATCTGACCTAAACGGTTAATCATTAATGCGGTAATTTGCAGTCGAAGACCGCGACTAATGCCGTATCGCTACTTCTATATGAGGCGACTTTTCCATATTGCTGACAATAGGCTTGTGCTTTTTTTGTGAGCTCAGCTATTGAGGAGCCATTACTGTTCAAAAAGGTCACGTGATTGGAGTCGGAGCTATCCGTAAACTCTGCTGCACAAGCAGCCAGACCTAGGCTGAGAATGAGTGCCAAATAATAGGGTTTTGTCATGGGTCCTTAATGGTTTTATTTTGATATCACCCAATTTAATCATGAATAGGCTAGGTTTGGCATACTATCGCTATGCCTAACTGGAGCTACCTCATTGCACGACTGATTAGCGCGATTGGCTCATGGCTCGATGCCAGCAATCTGCGTAATCGGGTGTATCAATTAGATGAGGAAAATGAGATTCTGAGAACCGCACTAGAAGATGTGCGACGCATGGATCCAGAAGGTCGTATTGGTTGGTATGCCAAAGAAACCCTGGATCACATCAGCACAGCAAGAAAATAGAGCTCCTCGGTCATCGCCCCTTAAAAACCTTTTATCATTAGCCCATGAAATCGATCTTATTTGCCGCCCTACTAGCCATCGCAATCCCCAGCTTTGCCATGGATGATGTTCCTGATGGGTTGCCCGACCATATTGTGGGCGATATTGGGGCAGCAGTTTACACATCGAACTTACATATTGGTACTGAAGGAACGCAATCTTTAGCCTTGCCCTATGCCTTCTTTGATTACCAACGCTTCTTTGCTCGCATTGATGAAGTGGGCATTAAGACTTTTAAGATGGGCTATGGATATTTTGAGCTTGGCGGAAAAATTAATCTTGACACCTACACAGTTAAATCTTCTATCAACGGCACCTCGATTAATCGCAGCGACCCTATTCCACTCGGTGTTGGCACTTTTCAAGAAACACCTATCGGTGCGTTCTTTCTGAATGCCTATCATGACTTTGGAAAATCCAAAGGTGCTCTATATGAGCTCTCTTATTTTGGCGAAATAGAAACCTTTAAACATGTTGTGGTTTATCCCCAGGTGGGGATTGAGAGACAGTCTTCTCAATATGCAAACTACTATTACGGCATTACTCCCGGCGAATCAGTTGCCACAGGCTACTCCGCCTATACTGCGCCAGCTACAAGCAATTTAATGGCAGGCCTCATGGTAGAAATTCCCGTGGTTGACAGTTGGTACTTGAACCTTTATGGCAAGCGCAAATGGCTTGGCAATGGGATCAACAATAGCCCTGTCCTGAACCGCTCCTTTCAAGACAATATCTTTGTCGCTCTGGCGTATCGCTTTAAATAAATCTGATTAGAGCTTTTGATGTGAGCCATCACAGTAAGGTGGCGTACTAGTCTGCTTACAAGCACAGAGGTACACAGTTTTGCTTTCAGGCTCTTGAACCCGTAAGGGATTAAATCCAGAAGCTGTATGTGAGCCATCACAATAGGGCTGACGCTTACTTTTTCCGCAGGCACACCAGAAATACACTTGTCCCACCTCAACCTCTGTTGGGCATGCAGTCTTTTGGGCGATTACTGGCTTATTCGTCATGCTCAGTAGGAGCTTTCTTATAATAATTAAATGAATTTTAACAAGCCTTGGATACGTGCCCCCCTAGAATGCCTTCTCAGTGCCGCGCTGTATATGGGCTTTTTCTACTTCAACAACTACATCACTGCTTCAATCGAGGATGCTCAAGGGGTTAACTGGATCTTCATCCCTGCTGGCCTGAGAATCTTCTTAACCCTTATTTTTGATTTTGCCGGAGCTGCTGGTTTGGTCTTAGCCTCACTGCTGATCAACTACATCGGCTTTTATGAAACCGATCTCGTCACCAATCTTGGCATTGGTGTCATTTGTGGTCTAGCACCACTGCTCGGCAGGCACTTTGTCATCCACAATCTCAAAGTGTCGCCCGATCTAAGCAATATCAATATGCAGCAACTCTTGGGCAGCATTACGGCTTACTCTTTTTTAAGCTCAGGCCTTCACCAGCTTTGGTTTGTTGCGCGAGGACTAAACTCCGGTGGCGCAAATCACTTCATTGCTATGTTTATCGGTGATATGGCTGGCTCAATACTCTTTATTGCCATCATTAAATATGGCATTGACTTTATTAAACAGAAAAGCAATAAAACCAATCTCCTAGATTAGAGTCACGCCGGCTCTATCGCAAATCTGCACAACCATCATCTACAGGTTTCCCTGCAAAGCGTGCCTCTACCCAAGGAACATACATAGGCTCTGATACTGCAGGAGTTGTGTAATGGGTTTGTTCACCAGGCAACTGAATCCGCGTCACATTGGCACCTAACTTACACATTTGTTGACGGTATAAATCACCCATGACAGGTGGAACCGCCGTGTCTTTGGTGCCCCAAAAAATGATGACTGGTGCAACTGGTTTTACTTTTGCAACGCCACTGTCGTAAATAGCCTGAGCCCATGCAAGAGTGTTATCCGCCTTGGTTTTGAGTAATGCTTTATACGTATCACCATAGTTGTAGGTAATAGTATCTGCCGCAGTGTGAATACATTTGCCGGTATAGATTGCATTGATTGCTTGCGCGCCCTCAGGCGTAAAGATGTCTTCTAGGCGTGTATTAGAGAAGCCGTTTGGTATTGCCCAAAAAGTCATTGAGGCATGCGTAAAGTCCATTACATTAGCGGAGAAGCTTTGTAATAGCTGCCCAATGAATTGATCTGCAACTACCGGATCATTAGGTCGCGTAGCAATAGTGGCTGAAACATCAGGCGGGGCCAAAGCTACAAATCCGACAAGCTCTATGTCATCAAAAGCGGTTCCTTTTTGTGCAATGTAATCAGGTGAGCTTGCAGCAGCTAATACAGTGCCGCCGCCTTGCGACCAGCCATAGATCATGGCTTTTTTGCCTGCGCCGATTTCTTTCATATCGCCCGCAGCACGAATGGAATTAATCGCGTCACGTGCTTGAGTTCCTGAAATCATATATTGATGCTTACCACCACCACCTTGGCCTTGGTAATCTGTTGCCACAACAATATAACCATCTTGGATAAACTTCTCTACTGCTGGCAATCCATAGTCTGTGCCAGCATTTCCACCGATTAAGAAATATTCACTCAACGGCTGAGCAGGATTAGGCAGCTGTGATGGTCCACAATTTTGCGCGGTGCCTGTGGTTCCATGTGCCCAAGCAATAACGGGTCGCCCCTCTTTTGGCGCTTTACCAAGTGGAGCAACGATTAATCCGGTTGAAATAGCTTTGTGACCAGCAAGATCAGAGGAAATATAAGCAACACGCCAGGCACGAGCACCAGCAATGGTGGTGCTAATCGATTCTTTTTTAATGACTTGGCCCAACTTACCCTCAGGCTTCATCTTCATGACTGACTCATAAAAAGCTGGTAGATAAACGGGGGTAGAGCTTGGTTGAGCGCTAGCAATAAAGCTCATCATCGAGGTCAAGAGTGCTAATGTGCAATGTAAATACAATTTCATCTGAGATTTCCGTACATTCAATAATAAAAAGGCATGAAAAAACCACCCGAAGGTGGCTTTTCATTGAAATAAACGATTACTTGCGCTTATTCACAGCATCTTTGAATGCCTTACCAGCAGAAAACTTTGCTGTCTTAGCAGCAGGTATCTTGATTTCTGCACCAGTAGCTGGATTGCGGCCAACACGGGCAGCGCGCTTACCAGATTTAAATGTTCCAAAACCAATTAACTGAACATCGTCGCCTTTGGTAACCGCTTTAATAATTTGCTCGATAGTTGCGCTTAATACGCGGTCTGCTGTTGCTTTAGAAATGTCTGCATCGTTTGCAATTTTTTCTACTAATTCTGCTTTATTCATATTATCTCCTGGAGAGTATGCAATTTAATGTGGGGGAATTTTTTGTCTGTTGACGAGTTCATTGTATGCACTTATTGAGGCTAAAACAATCAGGAAATCACATAAATGTTAAATATTTTTATATGCCCAAATTGCCTCAAAATCACTGCCCATAAGGGTTTCGGAGGGGTCTAGTATCTGTTTTTTCATTACGGCTGCATTTTTAATGCACTGCAAGAGGGAAAAATTGGGGGCGCAATGCGAGCCTCGGATGACAAGCTTTACTTCAAATTTTCTTGTAGTAATTTTAGAAAGCTGGGCCCTTCCACATCAATTGGCCCCATCCAATAGGCTTTCACAACCCCCTGTCGATCGACTAAATACGTAGTCGGAATGCCCCGCACTTTCCATGCACGGTAGGTCAGACTGCTGTTATCTAAAACAATAGGTAAGGCGTTTTCTGAAAGAAGGTTTGCCTGGAGAAAAGTTTTAATGCGCGGCCTAGATTCGGCCAGATTTACCGCCAACACGACTAAGCCCTCAGATTGATATTTTTCCTGGAGATAAACCAACTCGCCAAACTCCTCCTTACAAGGCTCACACCAGCTGGCCCAAAAATTGACCAGAACCACCTTTCCTTTGTATTGCTGGAGATTGATGGTTTTTCCTTCCAGATTATTAAGCTCTAGGGAAAGGGGTTGCTTTAGCCCCAACTGTGACAGTGGAGCCCATTCAGCATGGGCAAAAGCAGGCATGACGAGAAACGCGAGTGCGCACAAAGAGAATAAGGCGCCTCTGATCTTCAGCATGAACTACGCAATCAGTTTGCTAGTAATTTTGTATCTAAAATTGACAGGATCCAATGAATCTAGGCGCCCTTCCTTAGTTTCTCCTTGGGGATACATTAAGAATGGAATCTTGCCTTTGCTGCCCAATTTTGACCCCGGCAATGCAATGTCATGCCCATAGTTGTAGGGCATCCAATTCATCTCCCAGTTACCAAATAAGTAATCACGTATTGCGATCACCTTGGGATCAGTCAAAGTGAGACTACCCGGCTCCTCCAGAATCACCTTGCGCACATCTGCAGGATCTACTGCAACCCAACCATAGCCTTTAGCAAAAAATTCGGCGCGGCAATGTTGTGCCTTACTAATGTCAGCAGATCTTCCTAAACTTTTATAGCCCCTTGCAGAATCATCTACACGAATACCATATACGTCACGCGCAGGAATGCCTGATGATCTCGCAAGCGCAACAAAGACGGCATTAATATCGGCGCACTTGCCGCCCAGATTATTCGTTTCCAGCATCAACTTGACATCGCCCACACCACAACCTTTGGTTGCAGGGTCGCGATAAGTATTTTCAACTACCCAGTTATAAATCGCTTTAGCTTTCTCGATATCACTCGCATTTTTAGGCAAGGACTTGAGAATCTCGTGCGCCTTATCTTTGACAATGCCATCGGTTGGTAAAAATTCTGTAGCGCGAGTCCAATACGCGTTCTCATCTTTAGATAACGCTAAGGATTTATTGAATTGTGCATTTAAGGTGTTTCGTTCCCGTGTTGCAATCAAAAACGTACTGACTAAATTCCGCGTATTGCTGGATGCATCCCACTGACCCCATAGCATCCGCGTATCACCCGTTGGGGTTTTGAAAAGGCTGGCCTGTTTTGCATCGCCATCAGTGGCAATCGAAATAGTCTTGAAGTAATCCGTATCCTTGCTCAAAGGCAATGGGATCCAGGACTGAACTATCTGATTGGGCGCATCAATACTGACCTCGGTAGTAATCTCATAACGCTTCCATTGATCGCTTTCGGCTAAGCTGCTAAGTGGATACAAGGATGGCAGGGCTAGAGCTCCTGCAGTATTTTTAATAAATGTGCGGCGGGTAATATTCATGAGGCTTTCTGAAGATAGGACTGCCTAAATTATAGGCTTTGCCCCATTGCAATCTTCCATACAAACAAAAGCCGCCCGAAGGCGGCCTTAGTGATTGGTGTTACTGGCTAACTAGTAAACCTGAAATTGAGCGTTGGCTTGCTCAAGATATGAAACCAACTTATTCTTCGAAGGCGCAATACCGTCCACGCCTAAAGCAGATGCACTGACCGCACCAGCAAAGAAAGCAATCACTGCAACCAATAAGTAAGCAAATTTATTCATCGTTATCCCCCATAGTTATTAATCAAAACCCCTAGAGCGAACTATGGGACTTCTTTATGTCAAATTGATGAGAGATTTATGACAAGTTAGTAAAGACTGTTGCTCTTTTAGGCCTTGGGTGCATACTGCATTTCTCCGTTGCCAAACGACCAGTTTTCTTTATTGACCTCTACCAGATTAATCACAATATCTTGGGGCCTTACTTTGAGCTTGTTAGCCAGTCCTTCGCAGATAGCTTTATAGAACGCTTTTTTCATATCAGTAGTTCTGCCCTCATTGAGCGTCACCTGAATAAAAATAATATTTTCTGAATACTCAATACCTAGATAACTTTTAGGCATCACTAGTTCGCTTGTATCGTGCCTAGTAATTACTTGAAACTTATCGTCCTCTGGCACATTGATGTGCTCGCGCATGACTTGAAAAATAATATCGCCCACCTGCTGAGCAAACCCATCAGGATGTTTTTTACTTAAATCAATTCTGACGAATGGCATGAGGTTTTCCTTTATGTCTATATGTGTATCTTATTTTAAGAATGCATGACTGTGCCGTGGTAGAAATACTGACCTAATCCAAGGGTAAAAATAAAATTGCCATAGAGGGCATGCTCTATACACACTAAAGCCAAAGAACGGGATCTGGCGTAAGTACTAGCAAATATCAGGCCGCCAATCAACGACATGGCTGGTGCAAGCACATTGTGTAAAAAGAGATGGGCCATCCCAAATGCAATCGCACTAGCAATCACCCAGTATTTGGGATTCTCAAATAAAGTTCGATAGCGTGTATACATAAAAGCGCGGTATATGATTTCTTGGGGGGCTACAGATAGAACGGGATACAAAATCATGACCAGCAACCATAAGCCAGCGTCACGGCGATAAAGACTAAATAGTGACTCCGGCATAAAGCTCACCACCACTGCAGTAATCATGATGGCCAGCGGAATAAAGCGATACATTATTTTGAATAAGGCTGCTTTATTCACTGCATGCCAGCCCCAGAGCACTTTCAGACTGATTTTTTGGCTATGCAAATACCAACCGCAAAGCAGGCCTGCAGCCCAAAGCAAGGGTATAAACCAAATTGCTGAACGCAATAGCATTAAGGCAAAGGGGGAAACCAAGGAAAAAAGTGCTAACTCGCACCACAACCAAACAGTCATATGAATCCGAAGAGTAGTGAGGCTTCTTTATATACCGAATTGCCATTACATGCTCAGGCACAAAATCTACAAAGCTCCCGAGAGTCTCTAGCCTGTCTTCACAAACCCTTTATAGTTTCATCATGTTTTTAACTGTCTATCGATCTCCTCAGCATTGGCTCATTTGCCTTTTGCTCACAGTCGTAAGCTGCAGCGTACTAGGCGCCCCTTTCGAAATCAAGGTTCATGACGAGCTTATCGCGGAATATCAAGAGTCCGCCTATGAAGTAGAAACGAATCTTTTTCAAGCGCCAGCATCCCAAGGCCTCAAAAGTAATGTCTTTCAAACTAGACTGGAGTATGGGTATGGAGTTGCAAAAAATAGTGAGGTGGGCGTCAATATCTTCCTAAGCAGCTACAACGGCGTGAGCTATGTGAATGGCGGCAAAGTCAGCTACATGTATATTCCCACTCATGATGAAGAGGGCTTATGGCATTACGGCGTTAAGAATGAGATTAACTACATTAAGGATGTAGGCGGAACAGAAACTACTTTTTATGAATTAACGCCTATCCTTGCAATGCAACTGAATGAATGGCGCTTTACTGTAAACCCCAGCGTAGATATAGTGCTCAATAAAAACAGTTCTGCCACCTTCGCGCCATCAGCCAAGGTGGCTTATGGACTAACGCATAGCGTTGATATCGGCATGGAGTACTACGCAGATAACTTGCCCAATAAAAGTCTGTACAACATAACCCAACAACCTCATACAGCCTATATCGTCACTGATACCAAATATGGAAATTCATCTTTTAACTTTGGCGTAGGCAAAGGGGTGACTACCAATAGTGATAACTGGGTTATTAAACTCATAGCATCTCTTAACTTCGATTAGCTAAAGCCCAAATATGAAAAAACCACCAGAAGGTGGTTTTGGTATTTCTTGGTGGCCCGGGGCGGAATCGACCAGGGCTGAGGATGCCTAATCCTTCGTAAATATTAAAAACTCTTTAACGCGCCGCAACAATAAAAATCCTCATAGCGTTTTTTAATACTAAAAAACATCATTAGAACTAAAGTACTACCCGCTCACACCAAGAAAATTGACTTAGGACAAGTTTTTTTAATTGGCACAAGCAGAGTATTAACTCACCGCTAACAACATAATTGTGGGAGAAAAAATGGGGATGAAACATTTAGTTGTCGGGTTTGTTATTGGATTGTTTGTAGGTGTCGTAAGCGCATCAACATTAGAGATGGGCAAAATTGGTTTTACTAAAGACGGAATGATTGCTTACCTAAATCAAGCTTGCTCGAATTAAGAACGGTTTTCTCGCAGTAACCATCTTTGCCCGCTGTTGTATGCGGGCATTTTTTTGACCTCATTACAACGGAATCTTACCCGTCAGCGCAAATAAAAAAACCACCCGAAGGTGGTTTTGAGAATTCTTGGTGGCCCGGGGCGGATTCGACCAGGGCTAAGATAAGTAACTCTGTCGCAAGAATCACCTCTTTACTTTAATTAAACCAAATGGTGTGATTGAAATTACAATAAACCAAAGCACTGGTCCTCCAATTGTTCCAACATTCAATTCAATTATTCCCGATAGCAACATATTGAATAAGAATGCTAAATCACCAATTCCAATAACTAATACAGCTATCCAATAAGCCAACCAAGATCCTTGTTTCCAAAGCATCCAAGATAAAAAGATTGCTAATACGCCATAACCACCTACATCTAAACAAAAGTTGATGAGCAATCTTGAATGAATAGTTGATGTCATCGGATCGCTAGCAAATTGAAAAGTCTCTTTTGAGCCATTAACTCCACCCAATAACATTTTCCATTGTGACTGAACATCTCCACCAAGATACTGATGAATGCCTTCAGCACCAACCCAAATGTGAAGAACTCCCCAAAGTAATAGAAGCATCGCACCAATCTTGGCACTCATTCTTATGTCAGTTGATTTCATCATTTTTCCTCTTCTATTTTTTAAAATAGCTTTTAATTAGCTGTTGGTATATTTTAGATACCTATAAAAAATATATAAGTAGGCACCAAATGGTAACCAATGAAAAAACATTAAAAATTTCCGTTGATAGCACCTGTGCTGCGAATAGTTGTGAAATTAGGGATGCTTTTATGATGATTGGAGGTAAGTGGAAGAGCATGATCTTGTATGTTCTTTCATCACAAGGCGTTGTTCGCTTTAATCAACTTAAGAAGACAGTTGCTGGAATTTCTCAAAAAATGTTGACACAACAATTGCGAGAACTAGAACGAGACGGACTTATCAAGAGACAGGTATTTCCTGAAGTACCGCCACATGTTGAATATTCCATGACTGAGCTTGGATTAAGTTTGGGTCCAATCTACCAAGCGGTTCATAACTGGGAACAAGAAAATCTGACGGCAATTTATAAATGCCGTCGTCAGTATGACGCCGCCTTAACTTAATTAATCAAAATGAAAAAACCACCCGAATGAACTGACCCCCTTGGTTGGACTTGGTGTCCAACTTTTGGGGGTCAGTTCACGAAGGTGGTTTGATGAGGCAACTTATTTTAAGAACTCTGTCGTCACATCATTTTGGGGGTATGGTAATTTATCAACCTGCCAAGTCTTTGATTTCCCGGACTTAAATACCTCATTAAGATTGATTTCGATAAAGTTCGTACGATTTGCGTAGTTAGCAATTTTCATGCGATTATTTTTTAAATCCTTAATGTTTACCCACTGTGTGTAATCAGAAAATACCTGTTTACCATCAGTAGACCGAGCAACTCCAACAGGAATATCAACGTTATTCAATATATGATCAGCAGCTTGCATAGCATCGGCACTATTGGCTGGCTGATAGGCAAACTGCTTTAGATAGGTTGCTCTGACAAAACGTGATGGTGGAGTGTAATCCGCTGGTAAACCCAGCAAACCACCACCCTGACCTAGCTCAGTGACATTGACATTGCCTACAGTTACAGATGATGTTGCAGTCGATGTAAGCGATAGATAGTTGCGTACATTATTAAGATGCCAGTCATATGTAGGGGCATTAGTTAACACTCCCGCAACGTTGTTATAGATCATCATTTGACCTTTAACAAACTCGACCACAATACTGTCGCCACCGCGATCAGTTAATACGAGATGCAACCAAGGTGGGGTTGGCAAGCCCTTGACTTCGCTTGGGTCAAACCACACCTTATATTTAGGCAGTTCGTTTCGTAACTCCTTAACCGAGCTAAACATTCCTAAAATAAAGCCTCCTAAGTTAAGGATAGAAACATAATTTTTATCCTGCGGGGTTACGGTTTGATATTCAGTAAAGCCAGGTAAAAAATTTCCGCTAATACCAAGGCCAGCCTCATTTTGACCCTCTAAATATGCAGGAGGCCCTGCCAATACTCCAGGCGCAATTGCGACAAAAGCATATTTGCTCGATAGGCTTGTTGCAGGCAGCTTTAGCGATGCTGGTGCGCTAAGGGAAATAGGCGTGCCTTTGGGGTTTGCCGTGAGCTGCCACTTCATATCAAATGCCCATTCCATGGTTCTTCCCGCTACAACCGAGCCATCTTTTGCCACTATATTTACAGCAGTACATGCATTACTCGTAAATGGGGCAAATGCCAAAGTAGCGGAAACCAAAGCAGCCACTATTTGTCTAATCATTATTTGTTTCACGAAAGCTCCTTAGAACAAGTTAAATTCAATATCAAAAGCATAGCATTGAGAAGCGGTCGATACTTGCCGCCAACGCAATTTTCACGTTAGCTACCCCATTGATGGTAGCCACCAAGACTTGAATCTGGATCTAGGAGCATGAATTTTTATATCTAGTCTATCTGACTATTCTTGTGGGGCGGTTAACGACCCATAAGGGACTCTCGCCCTCAATCGATAATTACATCGTCGGATTAAGGGCTTTCTCAAAATTTACAGAAAGCTCTTCATAACGCTTCATAGTCAACCGGGTAGGATAGACATGCTTTTTCCTAGCATCATCTTTGTCACTTATTAAATTGATTAACCCTTTCCTCTCAAGACTCTTTACCCTTCCATGTAGCGTTGCCTGAGAAGCCAGGGTTGAAATTGATATTAGATCCCCAACCAATATGGGGCAATCTTGTTTTGTTGCCATTAAAACGAGTTTATCTAGCAGTGATTCCTCCAGTGGGTCCAGCCTTTCACACCCTCCAGCTGAATCAATTACATCTAATAGATTTAAAAAACGAATATACGCTGATGACGCAATACTCTTTTGAAGAGCTTGCTTTGTGCTGGCTAATTTTTCCATATTTAATACCTTTGCTAATTACTCACACATCAATTGATCTTATGTGTTGATTCATAGTTAATCCACTGCGATTGAGCTGTCTGCATAAGCTCATACTTTTCTTTGTTTGCCTCGCCTATGGAAATTTTCCTAGACAACAAATTCCCATAAACAACATCGACTTGGCTATAAAAGTTCCGGTAGATGCCCGCTAGCTCCGATACGGAGAATTGATTAGATATTGCTCGACATTGGCTTGTAGACGCTAAGTAAGCCGTTAGTGCATTTGCTTCCTCATCCGTAATTTTGTTGTCAGTAGTGAATAAATTCATCTTATGTTCCGACTTGGGAACAATCTCAAATACCTCATTATTGACAACCTTTGCCGCATCACTCATCTTGGCTTGATTGATGCAATCAGCAAATTGCTTTTGTGTTTCAGATATTCGTTGGCGAACAGTTGGGTTTGGCGTTGCCTGAAACAAATCATTTTGAGAATAAGTCAAACTTACCATACCAATGGTGGTCAATAGTAATGCTAATAGCTGCTTTTTCATAATGATCCTTTTGCTAAAAAAGCCCCAAAAACTCTTTTGAGTTAAGGGGCAAGGGAGAACGCTTTACATTAAATAGTTGAAAGGCTCAGTTCAGACAAGGCATCGATCCTGTGCAATTCTTCATCTTGAGACATCAGGAGATGTTGACCTAGCAACACAGAGGCTGTAATAGCTACTATTGCAATCAATCCAACAATTCTAGGATGTAATCTAGCGAGAACTAAAGCCTCAGAGAGTCGATGTGTTGGTTGCTCCACATTAGAGACCGTTCTTTGCCAATCTTGGTAAATGCGTTGTTCAAAATGAGTAGATGGTCCTTGAACCTTGATTTGATCCAATACTCGCTTTAAATGCTTTTTATCATTTGATCGCATGAGATTCACCTTTTTCCAATTCTGCCTTTAACTTCAACTTGGCTCTATATAACAACTGATCAACGCTGTTTTTATTCATCTCAAGCGCATATCCAATTTGCTCAGCTGTCATATCCTGATAAGTCCACATCAACATCGCCATTCTTTGTTTGCTGCTTAAAACATTCATTGCCTTTTGTATACTTTCTGGGCTAATGCCCTCTCCGTTACTCCACTCAATCTCTTGTATTGGATAATGATCCAATTCATTAAATTCCTCAAAAAAGCCCTTATTAATACTTTTGATCCTATCCAAACAAAGATTGCTCACGATCGCGTAAAAGTAAGTAAAAAGTCCTGACTTTCCTGCAAAGGAATCGGCACTTTTCCATAAGCGAATAAAGGCCTCTTGTACGACATCTTCTGCATCTTCTTTGTTGCCAAGCATCTTCCAAGCCAAGGAATATGCGGGGGAACTCAGCAGGCGAATGACTTCTTTTGACGCCTTGGAATCCCCCGCTACAGCTCCTTTTAATAAAGCCTGTTCGATGCGGTGTTGCTTACTAGGAAATAAAGTCAAACTGATCCTTAATTGCTCATTGGCTTATTCCAATGTTCTTTTTCATTAGGATGCGCCTTCATCCACTCTTCGCGTTCTTTTTTCATCTCAGCGCGCTCTTCAGGAGTCATTGCTGCAATCATTGCCTTGCGGTTATCCCTTAACTCTTTCTTTTGCTCAGGACTTAAAGCCTTCCACTGGGCATGCATTTTCTCTCTTAATGCTTTGCGCTCTTCCGGACTTAATGCCTTAAATTTGGCATGAAGTTTTTGGCGATACTCACGTCGCTCTTCAGGCGTAGCCTGCTTAAATTGCTCCCGCAAATCTTTAGACATCTGCAGACGTTGCTCAAAGGTCATATTAGCAACCACCTGGGGGTCTTGTGGTTCCGGTAAGGCGGCGCTAGCTATGCTAATGGCGCTTACCATCAAAATACTGGACATAATCAAGCCTTGTATCGTTCTTTTCATTGACTTCTCCTTGTTAGTTACTACTTAGACGCAGACGCCTCCAGAAAACTTACGACTAGGACAAAATAATTATTTTCATTTTTAGAGTAAGTATTTGCCAAAATTACTGTCTAACAAGAGTTAATGACATCTAGTTGAGAAAAAATGATCCAAGTTTTCATGACTTCACGCTCAATTATCTTGAGTTTTCTAGTTTTAGTGGCAATTTTGCCCATTCAAGAGTCTTATGCACAATGGGGTGGATCACAAGGCTCTGGAATCCCTGGAATGCCCGGCATGCGCAGGGGTGCAGGACGCAATGCCTCTAACCCCGACTCTTCCAGCGCATCAGCAAATAGCCATATTGCTATCCCTGCTCCCGGATCACATTTGCTGACTTATGAGCAAATTGAAACCAACTTATCCAAACTTGAAGAGAGCCTTAAGCTAACACCCGAACAAAGTAAGTCTTGGGCTAATTTTTCAAGCAAGGTGAGACTCTATGCTAGCGATGTTGCCAAGGAGAGGGCCAGATTAAATAACGAAAATACCAGCACTATGGATGGGCTGAAATATCTAACTCAATCTACTGAAGATACGAAAAGCCGATACACCAGCCTAAAAGAGGTTGAAGAGACTGCCAAACCGCTATACAAATTATTAAGCACTGAGCAAAAGACGCTATTTGATAGCAAAGTTCCCACCTTTATTAATGCAAGTCCAAAAAGGCTAACCACCAGCCAACCAAACTACAACTTACCTGATCTTGGTAGCTCGCCGCCACCCAACCAAAGCTCTGGATCTGGCACTTTGCCAGGCTATATTCATCAATAAATGCGAAATTCGAATAATCTGAGCGGTCACATTCTGCCAACCTCAGGCGCAATGCTTGGGGTATGCATGACCGTTATCAGCATCATTAAACTTACCCAGACCAATAGAGGAATTGCTTATTGGGCTGATGATCTCTTGGCGCTAGATGCCCTCATCTTTCTAGCAAGCTCAATCTTTTCATACTTATCTATTCGAAGTAATTCCAAGAAAATCTACTTTGAAGATGTTGCCGATAAGGTTTTCATGTTGGCATTAATACTGATGGGCGCCGCAGTACTTTTATTGACTTTTGAAATTATGTGAGTAATGGAATGGCTGCTTCTGGCCGTTCTGAGACTGTCAATAAGCCTAAAAATGATCGGGTTGAATGTCTGAAATACCCCTATTTGCAGACATAAGATGATCTTTATAAAATATGCCTCAAATCAATCATCCCAAAGTGGATAAATAAGGATAAAACGAGCTATTTAGTGAAACCAGGGTATCGTACAAAATCCAAGGAGTCTATCCGACAAAAGACCCATACAGTATATGGTTCTGCTGGCAGGATCCCAATTGTAGTATCCCCTTAGATTCGTACATTTAAGAAGTTGAGTTTTCTGTTGTTTATGGCAGTATTTACAACAGGAGAATCAATATGAAGAAGTCACGATTTACAGAGACCCAAATCGTTGGGATTTTGAAAGAAGCCGAGGGCGGGATTGCGATGGCAGACATATTGCGCACGCATGGGATTAGTGGCGCCACCTTTTATAAGTGGCGATCTAAATACGGCGGCCTAGAAGCTTCTGAGCTCAAACGGGTTAAGGAGCTAGAGCAGCAGCTATCAGAATATAAAACGATGGTTGCTGAACTGACCCACGATAACCGAGCGCTAAAGAACCTTATCGAAAAAAAGCTCTAGCGCCAACCGGTAAAAGAGAGGCAGTCGATTACCTGGTTGGCGAAGAAGCAGTACCCATTACTAGAGCTTGCGCTCACATGGGGCTAGCTAGGTCATCGTATTACGAGCGCCCAGCAAGTAGGGCTAAAGCTGATGAGCCCGTCATTGAGGTGCTTAATCAGGTGGTCGCCAAGAATGGTCGCTGGGGTTTTAGATTGTGCTTTGATTGGATGCGCAACCATGGCTATGAATGGAATCACAAGCGGGTATGGCGTATTTACAAGGAGATGGGCTTGAACTTACCCAGAAGAACTAAGAAGCGTATCCCCAAGATGCCAAGGGTTCCACTTGTTGCCCCGACCGAAGCCAACTCGATGTGGGCGCTCGATTTTATGTATGACACGCTGCATTACGGCAGACCTTTTAGGACCCTCAATGTCATTGATGAATCTAATCGCGAGATCTTGGCTATTGAAATTGATATTAGCCTGCCAGCAGCCAGAGTAGTGCGAACCCTAGAGCAATTGGAAGAGATCCATGGCCTACCTCAGGCGATACGCCTGGACAACGGGAGTGAACTTCGGTCTGCTGTCTTTATGGGTTGGTGTGAATCTAAAGGGATTGAACTCAAATTTATCCAACCCGGAAAGCCACAGCAAAATGCATTTATTGAACGATTTAATAAAACCTACCGTCATGAGGTACTCAATGCATACTTATTTGAAAACCTCAGGGAGGTACGTGAAATTACAGAAAACTGGATCACGATTTATAACGAAGAAAGACCACACAGTTCCCTTGGCAGAATATCGCCTAGAGACTATCGAGCAAAGGCAGAAAACAACACTTTAGGAATGTCGGCTTGACGGGGGATACTACACCAGCATTTATGATGAGGGTTTGCTTTAAGTGATTTGCATAAGGAACTGCACCCTTACTCATGCCGGCTCTTTATTTAAAAGGTAAAACGATTCAGGCTTTCTCTTTAGCCAATAACGAATAGAGTCTTTAATAAGCCCATAATATTCAGCTGTAGCGCGCATAGCAGGAAATACTCCTGCCGGAGTCATGATTGGTCTTGCCGACTTCATGCCAACCTTGCTAGCAATACTTAAATTTTTTCGCGTCTTGGGTAGCCCAACTGAATCGTGGCAAGGATATAAAAATAGAGGCCTATCAAAAGCTTCACAACAATATCGTACAACGCGGTCAAAATCAGCACAAAATCGGCACAACCCTGCTACAACTCAAGCTATATAGTACTTATTTCGCCAACTGCGTAAGTATTTGTCAATTCGGCAGTCTAATAAAGGTTAAGTGAAATCAAAATTAGACTTCATCGGCCTAATTTTGATTGAGCCAGTTGATTTTGGCTACAGCGCACTAGATAGTTCAAAATGTAGACTCCATGAAAAAATTACTCAAAAAAATTGGCTTAGCCATTAGGAATCTAGGTAAACGCATTGGGCAACTCCCCTTGTGGCCCAAGATCTACGGCCTTTCTAAAGAAAAGCTGTACTGGGCACATCAAAAGCTTTGCTCTTGGAACCTAAAGCTCACTACGCATGTTCAGCCCCGACTAGAAAAACTCTTTCGCAGAATCAGCAAGAACCCTGATTTTTCATTAAGCGCCAGAACCACACAAATCATTGTGTATATAGCCCTATATATCTTATTAAGCATTCTATGGCATTTCATTGGGGGATTCTTTGGGGACTACAAAATCCGTGCCGGTCGGATGCGCCCCGTCTCAGTAGTCACCTCCCCTGTAAAGCTAGGGCAAATTACCGTTATTCAAACGGCATTGGGTACGGTAACCCCCCGAAACACCGTTACCGTCCATTCACAAGTCAGCGGCACTCTGAGTAAAGTTTTCTTCAAAGAAGGAGATCTAGTAAAGGCCGGTCAATTATTAGCTCTGATCGATCCACGCGCTTTCGAGGCCAGTCTCAAGCAAGCTGAGGGAACTTTGAATAAGGACAAAGCGCTATTGAGTAATGCCGAATTAGACTTGAAACGCTATGACACCCTTTTAAAACAAGACTCGATTTCCCATCAAGTCTATGCAACCCAAAAAGCCTTGGTTCAGCAATACAAGGGCAATGTCCTGACTGACGAGGGCTTGGTCGGCAGCGCTAAATTGCAATTGGAATTCGCCCACATCACCTCACCGATTAATGGTCGCATTGGTTTGAGGCTGGTAGACCCCGGTAACTTGGTGCAGCCGAGCGATACAAGCGGTCTATTCGTTATCACCCAGCTCCAGCCTACAACAGTCTTGTTCTCAGTTCCACAGGATGTCATTCCTGCGTTTAAAAAATTCCTGCAAGAGCCACCTGCTCCTGAAACCATGCCCAATACGGATGCCCAGAAAGGAGGGACTCCTAGCGGCAATACCGAACCACCTCAAGATCACAAGGGACGCCATCGCAAGAGTAACCAAGACGCTGGTGTCGAACCTGCAGCAACCTCTGATGCCAGCGCAACACCTGAAAGAGTGATTATTCCCGTGGAAGCCTGGAATGCAGACAATAAGAAAAATTTGGCGACGGGTTATTTAGAAAGCATTGATAACCAAATTGATATTACGACGGGAACCGTAAAATTGCGCGCCATCTTTCCGAATAACGAGATGACGCTGTTCCCAAATCAATTCGTGAATGTGCGAGTGGTTTTAGATGTTTTGTCTGATGTGGTGGTCATCCCCGTTCCCGCCGTTCAGCGTGGCACGCCTGGCACCTTTGTTTATCGACTGAATGTCAATAATTCTGTCTCCGTTGTTCCCGTTAAGCTGGGTCCAGTTGATGGAAACAGCGTTCAGGTGGTAGATGGTCTTGCAGCCGGCAACATTGTCGTGGTGGATGGTACCGACAAATTGCGCAATGGTGCCAAAGTGATGGTTGGTGAAGCTTCAGCCCCAACAACTGGCAAAGCGCACTGGCGTGAAGGTCAGAAACAAAAAAATGCCGCGCCATAACGGACTGACGATCAGACTCATATGAATCCTTCACGGATATTCATTATTCGCCCGATTGCCACCTCATTACTCATGGTGGCAATTTTATTGGCTGGAATTCTTGCCTATCGCAACCTGCCGATTTCCTCATTGCCACAAGTGGACTACCCTACGATCCAGGTAGTCACACTCTATCCAGGTGGCAGCCCTGATGTGATGGCTTCTTTGGTGACCGCTCCACTCGAACGTCAGTTTGGTCAAATGCCAGGGCTCAATCAGATGTCTTCCGTTAGTTCAGGTGGTGCATCGGTCATCGTCTTGCAATTTACGCTTGATCTAAATATGGACGTTGCTGAGCAAGAAGTACAAGCAGCCATCAATGCAGCGAACTCTTTGCTTCCAGGGGACTTACCTGCGCCACCGATTTACAACAAAGTAAATCCTGCTGACACTCCGATTCTGACGCTAGCCATTACCTCCCCCACCTTGCCACTGACCCGGGTCGAAGATTTGGTAGATACCCGCTTGGCACAAAAGATTTCCCAGATGCCTGGCGTAGGTCTAGTGAGCGTTTCTGGCGGCCAAAGGCCAGCCGTTCGAATCATCGCCAATCCTCGCGCACTTGCTGCCAAAGGCTTGAGTCTAGATGATGTCCGAATTGCGATTGGCAATGCCAACATTAACTCGGCAAAGGGGAGTTTTGATGGCCCCTATCAATCCTCGACGATTGACGCTAACGATCAGATTAAATCTGCTGAAGGCTATCAGGATCTGATCATCAGCTATAGCAATGGTGCGCCCGTGAGAGTATCGGATGTGGCAAAAGTCATTAGTGCACCCGAGAATGTTCGCTTAGGTGCTTGGGCCAATAAACAACCCGCCATTATTCTAAATATTCAGCGCCAGCCTGGAGCCAACGTCATCCAGGTGGTGGATCAAATTAAAAAATTATTACCGCAACTGGCTGGTAGCTTGCCGCAAGCGCTAGAGGTCAAAATCCTCACGGACCGCACAAGCACTATTCGCGCTTCAGTGAATGATGTCCAGATAGAGTTACTCTTTTCTATATTGCTAGTAGTCTTAGTGATTTACGTCTTCTTAAGAAGCGTACCAGCCACCGTAATCCCAGGCGTTGCCGTACCCCTCTCTTTAGTGGGGACCTTTGGCATTATGAGCTTGGCAGGCTTCTCACTAAATAATCTATCCCTTATGGCTTTAACGATTGCCACCGGCTTTGTGGTGGATGACGCCATTGTGATGATTGAGAATATTTCACGCTATATTGAAGAAGGTGAAAAACCGCTGGATGCAGCGCTTAAGGGTTCCAAGCAGATTGGCTTCACCATTATCTCGCTGACCATCTCCTTGATTGCGGTGCTGATTCCATTGCTATTTATGGGTGATATCGTTGGTAGACTCTTTAGAGAATTTGCCGTGACGTTAGCTGTGGCCATCATTATTTCAGCAATAGTCTCCCTCACATTGACGCCAATGATGTGTGCGCTGCTACTTCATCACATTCCCGAGGATCAGCAATCCAAGTTCTACCATTGGAGTGGCGCCCTTTTCGACAAGTTGATTCACAAATACGGCATTGCACTCAATTGGGTGTTAGATCACCAAAAAGCAACGCTTGGTGTGGCGGGGATGACCTTGGGCTTAACGATTGTGCTGTACATCTTTATTGCTAAAGGATTCTTTCCAAACCAAGATACCGGCATGATTCAAGGAATTTCTGAGGCGCCTCAATCGATCTCCTATCAAGCCATGGCTAGCCGCCAACAGGCGTTGGCTGACATCGTCTTGAAAGATCCAGATGTTGAAAGTCTATCCTCTTTTATTGGCGTGGATGGCACCAATGCAACCCTGAACAATGGGCGGATGCTGATTAATCTCAAAGCACACGATCAGCGAGATGATGTCAAAACGGTACTCAGTCGCTTACAAGAAAAAGTAGATCAACTCCCTGATATCAAACTCTATCTTCAGCCCGTCCAAGATCTCACTATTGAGGATCGCGTCAGCAGAACACAGTATCAATTCACACTCGAGGATGCAAATGCCGATGAGTTAAGCGAATGGACGCCGAAGATCATTCAAAAGCTTAATTCTCTGCCAGAACTGAGTGAGGTAGCGAGCGATCTACAAGACAAGGGTTTGCAGTCTTATATTGATATTGACCGCGATATCGCTGCCCGCCTAGGGGTAACGATTGCCTCCATTGATAACGCCCTATACAACGCTTATGGTCAACGCCTCATATCCACCATCTTCACCCAAACCAATCAATACCGTGTAGTCTTGCAAGCTAGCCCCAGTGTTGAGGTCGGCCTAAATGCCTTAGACGACATCTATGTTCCTGGTGCTGGTGGCAAACAAATTCCATTAAGCGTTATTGCCAGCATTGAAGAGCGAAATGGCCCGCTTAATATCAATCACCAGGGACAGTTTCCGTCAGCAACAGTGTCATTTAATCTCAGTGGCACGGCCTCACTGGGGGATGCCGTTCAGGCGATTAACGATGCCGAAGATGGGCTGCAAGTCCCTGCCAGCTTAGTCACGCGCTTTCAAGGTGCATCTAAGGCATTCAACGCATCACTGAGCAATACCATCACCCTCATCTTTGCCGCCATTATTTGCATGTATATAGTTTTGGGCGTCCTGTACGAAAGCTATATCCACCCCATTACGATCTTGTCTACCTTGCCATCGGCAGGCGTTGGTGCCCTATTGGCTCTCATCGTCTCCGGTAATGACCTGGGGATTATTGGCGTCATTGGAATCATCTTGCTGATTGGTATTGTCAAAAAGAATGCCATCATGATGATTGACTTTGCGCTTGAAGCTGAGCGTACCGAGGGCAAATCGCCACGTGATGCCATTTACGAGGCCTGCCTACTCCGTTTGCGCCCGATTCTGATGACCACTATGGCAGCCCTTCTTGGTGCTTTGCCCCTCATGCTGGGCACTGGGACAGGCTCAGAAATCCGACACCCTCTCGGGATCACCATGGTCGGAGGCTTACTGGTAAGTCAAGTGCTCACCCTCTTCACTACACCCGTCATTTACTTAGCATTTGATCGACTCTCGGCTCACCTTAAAACGCATCAAGCCAGTCGTCGCGCTTAATCGATGAATACACGAATTTGCCGATGAATATCTCCATTCCATTTATTCATCGGCCTATTGCCACGACTCTATTGATGATTGCCATTGTGTTGGCAGGCAGCACAGCATTTACGCTGTTACCAGTTTCACCTTTACCTCAGGTTGACTTTCCAACAATCTCGGTATCAGCCAACCTGCCTGGCGCTAGCCCAGAGACCATGGCAGCGACCGTTGCCACTCCGCTTGAGCGTTCATTAGGCAGAATCGCTGGCGTTACTGAGATGACCTCTACCAGTTCCCTGGGGTCTACACGTATTACCTTGCAATTTGATCTGAACCGAAACATCGACGGTGCTGCAAACGATGTCCAAGCTGCCATCAATGCTGCGCATAGCCTCTTGCCCACTGGCTTACCAAGCAACCCCACCTACCGCAAGGTAAACCCAGCGGATGCCCCCATCATGATTCTGAGCTTGACCTCAGAAACAATGCCACGCGCCCAACTGTATGATGCCGCCTCCACCATCCTGGCACAAAAACTAGCGCAGTCTAAAGGCATTGGCCAGGTCACCGTGGGAGGTAGCTCCCTACCAGCTGTTCGCGTAGAAATTAACCCCACCCTTATGTCTGCACTAGGCGTTGGCTTCGAGGATGTGCGCACCGCCATTGCTGCTTCAAATACCGTGCGACCTAAAGGCGTAATTGAAAGTGGCGATCGCGCTTGGCAAGTCGTTGCCAACGATACCTCAAAGACTGCTCAAGACTACATGCCAGTCATTGTGGGTTATCACAATAACGCACCCATTCGCATTCAAGACATTGCGCAAGTTGTCGACTCTGTTGAAGATCTGCGCAATGGCGGCCTAGCCAATGGCAAGCCCGCCGTACTACTGGTGCTTTGGCGACAACCGGGCGCCAATATCATTGATACAGTTGAAGGTGTAAAAGCACTTCTCCCCCAGCTCAAGGCATCTATTCCGGCGGCAATCAATATGGAGATTGCGCTTGATAGAACACCTACCATCCGCGCCTCACTCAGGGAGGTTGAACGTACACTGATTCTGTCGGTCATTTTGGTGGTCATGGTGGTATTTCTATTTCTAGGCAATGTCAGGGCCACCATTATTCCTAGTATTGCGGTGCCTGTTTCACTGATTGGCACATTTGCTGTAATGTATTTATGCGGCTTTTCTCTCAACAACCTCTCACTCATGGCTCTCACAATTGCTACAGGTTTTGTGGTGGATGACGCGATCGTGGTGCTGGAAGTCATTTCACGAAAAATAGAAGATGGAGAGACGCCCTTTCTGGCTGCGATCTCGGGGGCCCGAGAAGTTGGGTTTACGGTAATCTCCATCAGCGTATCTCTAGTAGCGGTATTCATCCCCATCTTATTAATGGGTGGCATTGTTGGGCGGCTCTTCCGGGAATTTGCTATCACCCTTTCGGTCGCCATTGGCGTCTCTTTAGTAATTTCTCTCACTGCGACACCGATGCTTTGCGCCAGGCTACTCAAGCCTCATGGCACAGAGACAAGCGGCCGCTTCATGCAAGCCGTCGAACGATTTTTTAGCAACGTGAATCAGCGCTACGCCAGTTCGCTCGAATACGCGTTAAAGCACAAACGCATGACGATGATGGTTTTATTTTCCGTCATCGCCTTAAATGTGTATCTCTATATCAGCATCCCCAAGGGATTCTTTCCGCAGCAAGATACCGGCAGAATTGTTGGCAGTATTCAGGCGGACCAAGACATCTCCTTCCAGGCAATGCAGTTAAAGATGGGTCAGTTCATGAGCATCGTGATGCAAGATCCTGATGTTGATAAAGTTGTGAGCTTTAATGGTGGCGGTCAAACCAATACGGGTAGCCTGTTTGTGGCGCTCAAAGCCCTCAGTGAGCGACAAGGCAGCATGGACGAAGTGCTTGCTAGATTGAGGCGCAAGCTCAATGCGGTTGCAGGGGCCACCCTCTACCTACAGCCCGTACAAGATATCCGTATTGGTGGAAGACCTAGTAATGCACTGTATCAATTCACCCTCCTTGGCGACAGCCTAGAAGATTTAAGAGCGTGGGGGCCTAAGATTCGCTTTGCCATGACAGATTTGCCAGAGCTAGTGGATGTCAATACCGATGCTCAAGATAAGGGCATGCAGACCACTCTCAATATCAATCATGACACTGCAGCCAAATTAGGGCTCACCACCAATCTCATTGATACAACACTGAACGATGCTTTTGGGCAACGCCAGGTATCCACTATCTTTAACCCCTTAAATCAATATCACGTTGTCATGGAGGTTGCTCCGCAATACTGGCAAAACCCTGATGTGCTCAAACAAATTTATGTCAGTACTGCTGCCCCCGCCCCTAATTCGTTTGCTGTCGGTGCAGCGCAATCTATTACGGCAGCAACGATTCCGATCAGCGCCATCCACAGCCCCGGATCTAAAACGACTGGCGGCCAAGTGCCTCTAGCCGCTTTTTCCAGTTATGGCCCTACTAATACGCCTTTAGTAGTGAATCACCAAGGTCAATTTACTGCGAACACCATCTCATTTAATCTCCCTGAAGACATATCGCTTGGCCAAGCCTCTGAAGCCATTTATGCCATGATGGATCGGCTGAATGTTCCGAATTCTGTAAGGGCTAGCTTCCAGGGAACAGCGAAGGCTTTTCAAGATTCCCTATCGAGTCAACCCTGGTTAATACTGGCCGCCTTCATCACCGTCTACATAGTTTTAGGCATTTTGTATGAGAGCCTAATTCATCCCATCACCATTCTCTCGACCCTGCCTTCAGCAGGTGTTGGCGCATTACTGGCTCTGATGCTCTTTAATACTGAGTTCAGCATCATCGCCTTAATCGGAGTGATTCTCTTGATTGGTATTGTCAAAAAGAATGCCATCATGATGATTGACTTTGCGATTCACGCCCAAAGAACCGAGGGACTCTCGCCGCACGATGCAATCTATAAAGCCTGCTTACTGCGCTTCCGCCCCATCCTGATGACCACTATGGCAGCCATTCTCGGAGCCGTTCCTTTGGCCATTGGATCCGGTGATGGCGCAGAATTTCATCGGCCGCTTGGTATTTCCATTGTGGGTGGCCTCATCATGAGTCAATTGCTCACGCTATACACAACACCAGTGATCTATCTTTACATGGAGCGTTTACGCGCCTGGAATTGGAATAAGAAATGAATTCAATACAAAACAATCTTCAACTTAGGGCTGCAAAAAAATATCTGAGTGCCATAGGTCTTTTGGCGATGATGACAAGCTGCATGATGGGCCCCGACTACAGCAAGCCTGATAGCACAACAGCACCCAGCTACAAAGAAACCGACGATAACAAAAGTGGTGATGGCTGGAAAATTGCACAACCAAATGAAGCGGGTATGCAAGCAAAATGGTGGGAGATTTACCATGACCCAGATCTCAATCAGCTAATAGATAAGGTCAATGTTGACAATCAAAACATCATTGCCTCCGAAGCCCAGTATCGCCAAGCTACCGCCTTATTAACGCAAGCCCGTGCCGCCCTATTCCCAACTTTGACGGCAAACGGAAGCGGTAATCGCGGCACCGTGAACGGCGGAAGCAATGGCAATCTATCTAGCGTTGACCAAACGTTTAATGCCAATATTGGAGCAAGCTGGGTACCGGATATCTGGGGTCAAGTCAGACGCAATGTGGAGGCCGGTAAAGATACTGCGCAGGCTTCAGCTGCGCAGCTCGATGCACTCAGACTATCAACCCAGGCTACTATTGCCCAAACGTACTTCCAACTGCGTATTGCTGATATGCAAATCAAGATGTATGACAGCACCATCAAAACTTATGAGAAATCACTCCAGATAACCCAGAACCAATACAACGCTGGCATCGTTACTCAACTTGACATTGCTCAGGCGAGCACCCTCCTAGAGTCGACTGTCGCGCTGGCGATTGATGTCAGCTTATCTAGAGCCCAACTTGAACATGCGATTGCAGTATTGATTGGGCAAACACCCTCCACCTTCTCGCTCAAGCCACAAGTACTTTCGATTGATCCGGTAACGCATTTGGTAGTCAGCCCAGTATCCAAATTGGTGGCTGATTTACCCGATGTTCCAGTGGGCGTGCCATCAACACTCTTAGAGCGTCGTCCGGATATTGCAGTGGCTGAACGCCAAATGGCTGCAGCCAACGCTAAAATTGGTGTGGCGACAGCTGCCTTCTTCCCTACGCTGACCATCTCTGCCGCAGGTGGGTATCAGGGTGCGGATTTGCCGGGCCTGATCAGCATGCCTTTGCGCTATTGGGCAATTGGACCCGCGATCGCACAGCCTTTATTTGATGGCGGCCTCAGAATTGGCGCATACCAACAAGCTGGCGCAGTCTACGATCAAAATGTCGCACTCTATCGCCAAACTGTTTTGGGGGCATTTCAGAATGTTGAAGACAACTTAGTTGCCCTCAGGTTGCTACAAAGGGAGAGTAAGTCACAAGCAAGCGCTGTCAAGCACGCCCAAGATGCAGTACGCATCAGTGAAAATCAATACAAATCAGGAGTCATTACTTACCTGGATGTAGCCACTTCGCAGGCAGCAGAATTGTCAAATGAGCGAATCCTGATGTCTCTACTCAATCGTCAAATTGCAGCCCATGTTGGTCTAATTACCGCGCTTGGTGGCGGCTGGGATGTCAAGCAAATTGCAGATAAATAAAACTGCACAGATCAATTGCTTTTAGAGGGTTGCTAGACTTAATTCGGACTTGACATAGACACGAATGAGATCTTCTTCTTGATGCAAAAATAGCTTTTGTGCAAATAGTACTGATGCTACCAGCGCAATAGACGTAAGCAGTAGGGTTAATTGCGATGGGTTCTGACCATGACCAAGACATTAATCGAGCATGGGATGGCTGCTCGCCTTGTGTGGTGAAGCGCTACCAGCCTTGGGTCAACCTATCTTCAAAATTTGCCGATGGGGTCGGGGCTTGGATTTGATCCAACGTCCGCCTGAGATTTTCTTTGTTCTCCATATTCATCACCTTATGCCTACCCCAATTCTGCCTTCAGTTTTAGCTTTGCCCGATACAACAGTTGGTCTACGCTATTTTTATTCATCCCTAAAGTAATGCCGATTTGCTCGGGGTTGAGACATTGATCTTTAGTCACATTTAACACTCCTTTAGGATGAAGATTATTAAAAATCCTCTCTGATGGAGTGGCATTAAAAATCAGGTCAGTCCAGCTTCAAGCGACTAGTTGATCAGTCAAAATCCGATCTCTAGCTGTCGCTTTGTGATTGGATTGAGACGGTCAAGAACCCCAAAATCTGCTTTTTTGAATGTCTGAAATAGCCCGATAAGCAGACAAATACTCTAATTGGCCAAATAACTCAGCAGTACTAGCAAAACAGAGGTTTTGAAAAAACCCCTTATAGAATAAGGCTTAGGTGGCAGCATTAGAACCCCCAATATCCATTCAGTAGTACAAATGTCGTTCAGTAGTACAAATGGAAAGGGCCTCCCTGACGGGAGGCCCTTATATAGGTTGGTGCGGCTGGCAGGAATTGAACCCACGACCCCTTGGTTCGTAGCCCCTACGTCGGAGTGCTATAAAACCTATATAAAACAATGACTTACAGAGTTGAGATTGTGCAATAGAATTGATGGTGAGACCCTTCTAACCCCTTGTTTCTATTGGTTTGCTATATGTTCTATTGCACAGATTTAGAGTCATCTTTAGGCAAAGCTTCTTGTTGCTCTCGATCCTTTCAATCAATAGAAAAAAGCAAGCCTTACCAGCAGCCATAAACAATCTAGTTGAGATTTAATTTCTGTATCTAGCGGGAAATTCAATGGGCGACTTTAAGCTGTAAAACAGACCTTCGCCTTACTCTATGTTTTACGCCATTTCAATTTATTGACCTGAATAACAACATCAGACTGTTATAAGTTTGAGAAGAGTCATTCATCCAACTTCACCTTAGATGGCAGAGTCCGACCCAAAGCAGACTGTCACAGGCAACAAAAAACCTGCCGTAGCAGGTCTTTGTTCAGATTCAACTCTTGGTATTTGAGATTTTACAAACCAATCGTGTAATTGAGCATGGCTGTAATGCCATTGCTGGTATTTAAAGATTGCTGGTTGTAATACACACCAAGACTTACTCGTTCATTCTTGTCTAACCAATAAGCAGTATTAGCACCAACAAAGGCTCTGGTCTTTTGAATGCTTGGCGCAGCTAAGCTAAAGCCGCCCAAGTAATAAATAGAACCACTGTAGTTACTAACACTGCTATTTAGATCTTGCTCTACTCCAGCACTTGCCCCAACCGATACTTTAGGGGTGACATATCCCATCACCTTAGCGCCTGCATAAGCAGTTGTGGCCGACTGAGTTACAGAGTTATAAGTAATCGGAAAGCTAGCTCCTGCTGTTTCAGTGTAACCATTACGAACCACTGAAGTCGCTCTCACGCCGGCTAATGGTGAAGCAACCCAACTATCTCCTACCGCAAAACCATAAGCACTTTCTAACTGTGCTCCTTGGGTAGTCATGGTGGAAGTTCCTTGACCTGCCTCGGTGTTGGCCAAAGTAGTTCGCGCAATATTCACCCCGTTAGTGCCGTACGCTCCCGAGACTTTAACTTGAGGACCTAAGGTAGTACCCGTTGGAGCATAGACTGCAAAGACTCCTGCTAAAGGCTGGGAGTTCTTCACGTTGTAGTTATTGGGTGTGGTGTTACTAATGCCTTGATCTAAAAATACACCAGTTCTAAAGCTAGGTGCAAAGCGATAGCCTACTTGAATATTGCCTGCGGTTTGACTTGTCGTTGGGCTACTCACATTGGTATACCGACCGCCCACTCCTACGCACACATTATTAGCGCCATACACAGTGCAATCACTATTAAGATTTACTGCCAGAGCAGTATTTTGAGCATTTAGGATGGAGTTTAGTTGATAGCTATTGGTAGCTATGGCGCTATAAGTATTGGGTGCATCAACCATCACACCGCTGCCACTGTCAGTCACTTTGTAGACAAAAGCATGGCTTGTGCTATCGCCCGTAATATTGCTTGATCCCACAATCACCTTGCCATCAGCAGAGACGCCATAGGCTGAACTATTGGTTCCCCCTAAAGTGCCTAGGTCAGACATGGTAGTGCCGACATATTTAAAGGCATGTTGGATGATATCGCCAGTAAGATTGCTATATCCCACAATCACCTTGCCATCAGCAGAAACGCCATAGGCGTAACTAATGGTTCCCCCTAAAGTGCCTAGGTCAGTCATGGTAGTGCCGACATATTTAAAGGCATGGTATGCGCTATCGCCCGTAAGATAGCTATATCCCACAATGACAGAGCCATCAGCAGAGATGCCTTGGGCGAGACTATAGGTTCCCCCTAAAGTGCCTAGGTCAGTCATGGTAGTGCCGACATATTTAAAGGCATGGCTTGCGCTATTGCCAGTAATAGAGCTATCCCCCACAATCACAGAGCCATCAGCAGAAACGCCATTGGCTGAACTACGGGTTCCCCCTAAAGTGCCTA
>Ga0364866_10366_pt1 | contig 29716 bp, 34 predicted proteins | sample ExccelAu500001D3_3_FD_206913 | JGI IMG/M metagenome (GOLD analysis project Ga0364866, IMG submission 206913) | Enriched cells from Trout Bog Lake Hypolimnion, Wisconsin, USA - BchlTB.Aug13.5000.01.D3 | ecosystem: Environmental > Aquatic > Freshwater > Lake > Hypolimnion/Profundal zone | place... | reverse complement strand
TTGCACGCCAACGGACAGGAGGTGCTGGCCATGCCTCGCGCGGATTTTTTGCGCAACATTATGTTCAGCCACTGGTATCAGCATCGCGGACAATTCAGCGTGTACTTGCGCCTGCTGGACATTGCTGTGCCGGCAAGTTGGGGGCCGAGCGCGGACGAGCCTCCACCGTTCATGCAAAAGGACCAGGCAGCATAGTTCACCAGGCAGGAGGATCCCATGTGCCCAGTTTGCCTTGCAGCCGCAGCTCTGCTTGCCGCTAAAGTCACCACGACAGGCGGGCTCGCGGTTGTCGGAATCATGAAATATGGTGTAACGCGCGGCGTTGACGACCATCCTGCCGCATCACACACCAAGGAGGATCGCCATGACTAGTAGCACATCTGTAGCAATACCGGCGGTGGTGGATCGCGCCACGTTTGAGGCTGAGGTGGAGGCGCTGCGAGTACGGGAGAAGGCGCATACCCACGAGGGGGACTCGATTGCGGTAGCACGGCGTCGACTGCCGATGGTGGAGATGGATGCCGGGATCACACTGACTGGCGCGAATGGTCCGGTGACGCTGCTGGATGCGTTTGAGGGAAGAAGCATGTTGATGGCTTACTACTTCATGTGGCACACCGGCAAGCCCGCGCCCGAGCAGTGCGAGGGATGCACCTGGGTTACCTCGCATGTCTGCGAGCTGGCCTACATTCACTCGCGCGACGTAACCTATGCCACGATTTGCCAGGGTCCGTATGAAGAGAGCGCGCGCTATCGCGAATTTATGGGATGGCAGATGCCCTGGTACTCCGCGCAAGGCTCTGCGCTGGATGCTCTGCTGATTGGCCGCCGCGTGGGCAGGATGCATCTTGTGTGCTATCTGCGGCAGGGCGACAAGGTATTTGAAACCTACTGGACGACGAGCCGTGGCGTTGAGGTGGTGGATAACAGCTTTCGGCTGCTGGATTTAACTGTCTACGGCAGGCAGGAGCCGTGGGAGGAATCGCCCGATGGCTGGCCGCAACAGTTTGGCGGCAACAAAGTGATGCGCAGCAACGGACGCCCCATTGCGCAGTGGTCTCGCATTGAAGCAGGCCGCTCCGACAACCTCAGGTCTGATCCGACCCACAAGCAGGATCAAGCGAACCATGCAGGCGGCTGTTGCAGTGCGGGCGAACACCACTCATAAATCATCAGGTGACGCTGCATAGCGCATCAGAATCTAAAGGAGAAAAACGATGAATGCGCAAAGTCTCACAACTGCCTTTACGGTGGACCAGAATCCTGACGAAGTCTTTGCCGCCATCAATAATGTTCGCGGATGGTGGTCAGGAGAGATTGAAGGCAACACCGACAAGCTTGGCGAGGTTTGGACGTATCGTTACAAAGACGTTCATCGCACAACCCAGAAGATCACCGAATTCGTGCCTGGCAAGAAAGTGGTATGGCATGTAACGGATGCAGAACTCAACTTTGTTAAAGACAAGACAGAGTGGAATGGCACGGACATCGTCTTTGAGATCACCCGCAAGGGAAATACGACTGAGGTCCGCTTCACCCACGTCGGCCTGGTTCCGGCCTTCGAGTGCTACGGCGGCTGCTCCGGCGCATGGGGCTTTTATATCAACGACAGTTTGCGCAGTCTGATTACGAACGGTACAGGACAGCCCACCCCGAAGAAGTAAGTAGACGGCCTGAGCTGGAGACTGTATGGATGGCCCTGCTTAATAGTCATCTACGAAAATCCCTGCCAGTGCCCACTTTGGTTCGTGTTAGCGCACAATTCTTGGTGCAGTCATCGTCCCGTCACATGCCTTCGGAAGACTGGTGATGCAGGAATTTGACGCATGTCCTGAGGGCACTGCCATGAATCAAACCGTTTCCTATCTGTGGCGCGAACCCCACGCAGTCGATGGCTTCGCCGCGGCGGTCTCGCTGCACAGCCACACCAACCAGTCCAAGGAGACGCTGGACTTCATCGCCGAGCTCTCCACCGACTGGCGCGTTCTGCAACCGGTGATGCGCTGGTGTGAGCGGCGATGCCAGCGCACTACCGGCATCAGGCCCGACTACGCGCGCAGCTACTGGACCCCACCGCTGACGCCTCGTCTCGCTTTCGACCTGGAATGCCAGCAGATTGAAGAGAAACTACAGAGGACGGCGATGGTCTCGCTCACCGACCACGACGACATCAGCGCGCCGATGCTCTTGCGTTCGTTGACATCTGCGAGGCAGATACCCGTCTCACTGGAGTGGACGGTACCGTACGGAGCGCTCACGGCACAGACTGCCTTCCACCTCGGCATCCACAACCTGCCCAGTGCCAGCGGCGCGGAGTGGATGCAGCGCATGGCGGAGTTCACCGCAATCCCACTGACTGAGCGTCCCCCGAAACTGCTTGCCGAGATGTTGGCGGAGTTGGACCAGCTGCCCGGCGTGCTGATCGTCTTCAACCATCCGCTGTGGGATCTCTACCGTATCGGCGACCAGAAGCACCGTTTTCTGGTAAACGATTTCCTCGCGGTCTATGGCCAGTTCTGTCACGCCGTCGAGCTAAATGGCCTGCGTCATTGGGACGAAAACCGCGAGGTGGCATCGCTCGCCCGTCAGTGGAACCAACTGCTTATCAGCGGAGGCGACCGGCACGGCATCGAACCCAATGCCAACGTCAATCTGACGCGCGCCGCCAGCTTCACCGAGTTTGTGTATGAGGTGCGGCGCGAGCGGCAGAGCCATGTGCTCTTCATGCCACAGTACGCCCAGCCTTGGAAACAGCGCATCCTAAACTCCACGCTGGCCGCTATCCGCAACTATCCTGACTTCCCCGTAGGCTCGCGGCGCTGGGACGAACGCGTCTTCCATCCCGACACGGATGGGAATATGACCGCGCTCAGCGAGCTTTGGAGTGGTGGCCGCGCTCCGGTTTACCTCGCTGCGCTTCTGTCCATCGTTCGCATGATGGGTGCCGCGCCTGTCTCCAGCGGCCTGCGCCTGGCATGGAACGATAGCGCTGCCATGCGTACCGCCCTCGCCGAGCGTAAGGTGTAGATCGTCTCCTTGGCCTGGCATCGTCCTGCTTACCGCGGTGCGGAGGTAGAAACAACGGGCGGAGCTTCGCTCTCCACCCAGTAGCCGTTGCGCGCGGACACCTTCAGCCCTACATATCCAGGAACGCCCAACTGAATGGCATGGAACCCTGCGTGCGGAGACTGCGGCTGGAAACTCAGCACATATCGGTTCGGTATGTGGTTCGAGATGCTCTGCAGGGCGCGTTCCAGGCTCTTTTCGCTGCCCAGTTTGTAGTACTCGCCGCCGGTCAGCCGCGCAACGGTCTCCGGAATGTTCTGCTGCAGGCCATCGAAGATGGCGATGATGGCTGCCTTGGCGAGGCCTAGAGGGGGCGCAAGCAGGCTGAGGCAGTCGTAGGCCTGTTCTGCCGGATTCTCTTTGAGGTTGACGTTGGGGTCGTTGGCATCGCGGCTCATGCAGCCGTGGGCCGGTCCGGGTGTTGGGTCGCCAAGCGCCTTGGCGGAATCGTGTTTCAAATCGGACACTCCGCTGGAGAACCCGATGCTATAGACGGAAGTGTTGCTGTCGCTTATCTCACGCAGTGCATCGTCCAACTTGAGCTTGCTGTCGCGGTCTTTGGTCTCGCAGACCAGCAGGATGGCGCGGCGGTACTGCGAGGGTTGGTTGCGCAGAAGATCGAGCGAGAAGCCGAGCGAGTCGAGAATGGAGGCTTTGCCGTCTCCGCTGTCATCGTCAATCAGCGCCTGGATGGCGCCCGCTGCAACATCGATGTCGGGGGTGAAGTCCTGCACCAGCACGGGCGAGCTATCGAAGCCAACGACCGCGACTCGATGCGGTTCGCCGCCAACTACGGATTCCAACATGGGAGCAAGTGCGCGGTACTTCTCCAGCTCATCGGCGCCAGCGCCTCCGCCCTCAATGTCGACGACCAGGGCCAGCGGCTCGTCGCCAGTGTCTTGCTCCAGCGTGAGCTTCTGCGAAACGCCGTCGTCGGTCAGCGCAAAATCGTCGGCCTTCAGCGTGAAGACGAGCTCGCCGGCCTTGTTGCGCACCAGCGCGGGAACCAGGACCAGCGTGGAGTTGGCTGTGAGCGTGGCACTCTGAGCAGCAGGCGTACCGGGCGTCGATACCGCTCCGATAACTGATGTCTGCGCCAGTCCAGCCGACGCCAGAGTCACCCAGCCGGCCGTCCACGCAATGCAGGTGAGCACGAATGTGGCAAGTCGCCTCATGACTGGGCCCCTCCAAACCAGTGTAATCGGGTGATAGGAAGGCTCGGAATCAGTCCAGACCATCGATGAGGGTGGATCAAGCGCCTGCGCAATCAGAAATTCAGCACCCAGAAGAATGCGATGGGAGCGAGCGCGACGCGTTCGGAGTCATCCGCGGAGGGCCGGTCTGCATTGGACCGCTTCTTCGCGTCGGGAGTCAGGGTCAGGGTCTGCTCCTTCTTGTCGCGTAGCACCACAATGCTCATGGGCCGCCCGCCGCTGTTCTTGATCGCCTTGGACCAGTCACCGGTACTAGCCACAGCCTTTGCGTTGGCCCGCACCACTACGTCGCCCGCCTGCATTCCAGCCAGTGCCGCGGGTGAATTGGTCTCCACGCTACGCACCAGCAATCCCGCGCCTCCGGTCACGCCAAAGTAGTCGGCGAGCTGCGCGCTCATCGTCTCCAGCATCGCGCCGGTGTAGGAAGGGTTCATCAGAAGAGGGCCGAGGAAACTATTGCCGCGCACCGGTGGGGCGGGGGAAACTGGAGCGACGAAGAAGCCGCTGCCATCGATCGAGAAGGCCGGTGCCTCCGGTTCGGGGACGGTGAGGTGCTGCTCCCACGCCTGCCGTTCTACCTCTTCACGATTGGCGGTCTGCGTAGTGACGGTCATCTGCTGCCCGTCGCGACTAACCACGAGCGTAAGCGTAGTTCCCGGAGACGACTCGCGCAGCATCCGGCGCAGTTGCTCCTCGCCTTCAATGAGCTGGCCGTTCATACGCAGGATGACGTCGTGCTCGCGCAGGCCTGCCTTGCCGGCCGGAGCATCGTGGTCCACCAGGACGATCTCCGCGCCGCGCGCATCCTTCAGCTTCAGCACCGCCAACTGGTCCTCGGCAACGTCGCGTACATCAACGCCGAGATAGCCCTGCCCTCCATGCGCAGGTGCCGCACTCGAGCCGCTCAGCAAGAAGAGCCCAGCCCCACTGCTTGTCTCGAACGACGGGCCGCTGGCAAGGGCGTACTGGATCGCGGCAGCCGAAGCCCCCAGCAGAACCAGCGTGTATCCCAATGCTCTCTTCATCGTCAGTATCTTGAACCCCGAACCCTGCGCCTACTGTATGTCCGCCGTTCCGGCCAGAGCATGTGTGCTGACGTTGCGAATATACGGATTCTCATCCGTGGTGGAGACCGTTCGCATTACCTGGCGTACGCTCGAATCCGACTCGACCGGTTGCAGCAGACTGATGGCCCGCGTACGCACCTGAGGGCTGGTGTCGTGCATCAGTGCTTCCAACACCGCGTCGCGCACCTTGTGGTCCTCGGCGACATACGGCTGCAATCCCTCCAGAGCGTTCAGCCGCACGTTGGGATTCTTGTCGTAGCGCAGACTCACCAGCAGCGCGCTGCGGATGCCGGCTCCGTCCGGCTCGCCTGCACACTGATGGCCGGTGCGGCACTCGTTGGCCAGCAGCGCCACCGAGTCCGTGCGTACTGCGTTGGTCGCCGGAGTCTTAGTTGCGATCATCAGAAGCTGGCGGATCTGCGGGTCGTCCAGTGAGCCCTGCACCGTCTCTGGAACCACGCGGTTGTAGGTCACCTGCACAACCTGCGGGTTGGGTGTCTGCACGATGCCGCTGATATTGGCGATCGCTCCGTTGGTCGTATTGCTCAGCACAACCGGTGAGGGCAATCTGGTCTGGTGCGCTACCTGATAGCGGTTGGTGAAGATGCCCGCCAGAAAGCCTACGCCAACCAGCAGCGTCATCAGCGCCGGAGCGCCCTGCATGTGTCCCAGCCAGCCAAATAAATTACTGCGCAGCCGAGTCAGGACTCCATGCGGCGGAATCGTGTCCAGCGCCTCGTCCAGACGCATGCGCGCACTCGCGAGCAGGTTGGGCGATGGATCGATAAGGGGATGGCATGCCAGCGCCTCATGCATCGCAAGCTGCGCCTTCAGCTCGCCGCTGCACGCCTCGCAGCCAGCCAGATGCTCCTCCAGCGAGGCCATCTGCTCATCCGGCAACTCGCCGTAGGTGACAAGAACGATATTTTGCTGCGCTTTTTCGCACTTCATAGTTCAACCTCAAACGGCCTCAAAGGATTGCCTCTTCCAAATACTTTCTTCGGGTCTATGCTGCCTGCCCGTCTGCTCTGCTGTCTTTCTATCTACTATCGACTACTCACTCATCACTAGCTTCTCAATTCCGCTAACTCTGCCCGCAGCTTGCGCGTGGCGCGGAACAACGTATTCTTTGCTGTCTCCTCGGTGGTGCTCAACATCTCGCCGATGGTGCGCAGCTTCAATCCCTGGTAGTGCTTCAGCTCGAAGACTGCCCGCTCGCGCGGCGTCAGCTTATCCAGCGCCTGGTGGATGCTCTCGCCCATGCGCTTGCGGTCCAACTCGCGCGCCGGGTTGGCCATGGCGCGTGTGTCGGAGATGTTGGACAGTAGATCCATCTCGTCGCCGCGCGCATCCATCACCGTGGCCGGATCTTCGCGGCGGCTCTTACGGCGGCGAAGATGGTCCAGGCAAAGATTGGTCACAATCCGGTACAGCCAGGTGTAGAACGAGCACTCAAAGCGAAAGTTCCCAATGTGGCGATACGCCTTCAGGAACGCCTCCTGGTGCACGTCCTGCGCATCCTGTTCGTTGCTCAGCATATGCAGCGCAAGCCGCAGAACGGGTTGGTCGTAACGCCGCACCAGCGAGTCGAACGCACTGCGATCGCCGCGTTGCGCTTCGCGGATCAGGTCGTCGTCTTCGCTGCGTTGAAGAGCGCGGGCATCCAACTGCGCCTGGGTCAGCTTGCCGCCGTTCCTGTCCGTCCTGGTCCCGAATTGCGCCGCTGGCTTGGCCATCGCTGGGGACGATTCTATCGCCCCTGAGGCACTTGCGCCCACCCGCACCGCCGCATCCAGCAACGCAGAGAGCCGTAACGCAGGGGGAAAGGCGCGTGCACCGCGCTCACGGCTTCCGCCAACCATCGCAGAAAGCGCCGTGGAAAGCTCTCCCTCGGGCTCCAGCCCTAATGCATCTGCATTCATCGTCTCTGACTCCGGAGTCAGCTTTTATGTCTGCTTCAATAGACCGCCTCAGCGGCAAAAGGTGAGCGGGAGGAATCGAGAGTCGGCAACCTATAAACTGAACCTATGCCCCCAAGCCCGGCCCAGCCCAGCCTCTTTCCAGCCCCAGCCACTAAATCCGCCCCAAAACCAACGGCGGGCAAGTGGATCAGTGCCCATTGCGACGGTGGCGCGCGCGGCAACCCTGGCCCGGCGGGCTTTGGCGTGCTGATTCAGGATGCCGACGGCGCGGTGCTGGCCGAGCTATCCGAGTTCCTCGGCATCCAGACCAACAACTTTGCGGAGTACTCCGGCCTGCTCGCCTCGCTCGACTACGCCCTCACCCACGGCCACCCGCGCCTGCGCGTCGTCTCCGACTCGGAGTTGATGGTCAAACAGATTCAGGGCAAGTATCAGGTCAAGAGTCCCATCCTCCGCCCTCTCTTCGACCAGGCCCGAAAGAAGATCGCGCAGCTCGAAGCCTTCGAGATCACCCACGCCCTGCGCCACAAAAACAAGGACGCTGACCGCCTGGCCAATCAGGCCATGGACCGCGGCATGAAGCGTGGGTAAATACTGCACTTCGTAGGATGTCGCTTAGTTGTACGTCACTCTTCGGTCGCCGCGCGTGATGCGCCCGATGATGTGGAAGCGCTCATTGGCCCGGTTGAGCACGGCCTTGGCCTTCTTCACCTCTTCAGCGCGGACCACCACAATCATCCCGATGCCCATGTTGAAGGTGCGCATCATCTCGTCCTGCTCCACGTTGCCCAGTTGCTGCAGATGCTCGAACAGCGGCGGCACGGTCCAGCTCGCCACATCGACCACCGCGCCGGTTCCACGCGGCAGAATGCGCGGCAGGTTCTCCGTGATCCCACCGCCGGTGATGTGTGCCATGCCGCGCACAATCCCCGCGCCGATCAGCTTCTTCAGGATCGCCAGATAGCTGCGGTGGGTGCGCATCAACGATGCGCCAGTCTTGTCCTTCAGTTCGTTGACGTAGTGGTCCGCGCCATATCCCGCCACTTCGAACAGCAGCCTGCGCGCCAGCGAGTAGCCATTGGTATGCAGCCCGTTGGAGGGCAGCCCAATCAGAACATCGCCCGACTCAATGTTCTCTCCGGTGATTACGTCGGGACGGTTGACGCAGCCCACAATGGTGCCCGCCAGGTCGTACTCGCCGTCGGCGTAAAAGCCCGGCATCTGCGCCGTCTCGCCCCCGATCAACGCGCAGCCATTGGCGCGGCATGCCTCCGAGAGGCCGCGTACGACCGTCTCCACCGTGGCGCTGTCCTTCTCCTGCATGCGTCCGGTGGCCAGGTAGTCGAGGAAGAAGAGCGGCGTAGCGCCCTGCACCGCGATGTCGTTGACGCAGTGGTTCACCAGATCCGCGCCGATGGTGTGATGAATGCCCAGCTCGAACGCAACCTTCAGCTTGGTGCCCACGCCGTCGGTCGACGACACCAGTACCGGCTGCGGAAATTTCTCCAGGTCCAGAGCGAACAGCCCGCCGAATCCGCCGATCTCAGAGAGCACATGCTTATTGAAAGTCTTGCGCGCCAGCATTTTGATGCGCTGCTTGGAGCGGTCGCCCGCAGTGATGTCCACCCCAGCATCGGCGTAGGTGGCATGGACCTTCGCCGCTGCCGGTTTCGCATCCGTGCGCGCGGAGTGCGCGGTTTCTATCGCGGATTCATGCGCGGCGGGTGGCCCATTCGTGACAGTCCCACCGTCACGGGTGGGAGCAGACGCAGACGAATTGGAGGATTCTTCAGACACTCGGTTTCTCTTTGGCGTGTTGCGCTGTAACAACTCCCCGTGCAATTGCGGAGCGACTGTGGCCTGCTGGTTCCAGTTCGGTACTTCGTAAAGGTCGGCGAGCACCAGTCTACCAGCCGCGTATGAGGATAAATACGGGTCCTATACTGGAACAATGGAGTCTGAAGCGAAGATGTTCAAGCTACACGCGCAGTCGCTTGAGTTGCAGCGACGAGCCGAGCAATACTTTCCCGGCGGAGTCAACTCACCCGTCCGCGCCTTCCGCGCCGTGGGTGGTGCTCCACCGTTTGTGACCCGCGCCGAGGGAGCGTATCTCTTCGATGCCGACGGCAACCGCTATCTCGATCTCTTCGGTTCCTGGGGACCGATGATTCTTGGCCACGGCTTTCCTCCCGTAGTGGAGGCCATCCGCGAGGCCGCAGGACGCGGCGCGAGCTTTGGCGCCTCCCATGCAGCCGAAGCAAACCTCGCAGAGTTAGTCCGCCGCTGCTTCCCGTCGATCCAGAAGATGCGCTTCGTCAGCTCCGGCACCGAGGCCTGTATGTCGGCGATTCGCCTGGCGCGCGGCTTTACCGGGCGCAACGTTATCGTCAAGTTCGAGGGCTGCTATCACGGCCACGCCGACGCGCTTCTGGTCAAGGCAGGCTCAGGTGTAGCCACCTTTGGCATCCCTGGCTCGGCGGGCGTTCCGGCGGAGACTGCCCAGCACACGCTGGCCCTGCCTTACAACAATCTTGCTGCGGTGGAGGCAGCCTTCGCCGCGCATCCCGCGCAGATTGCCTGCATCCTGGTCGAACCGGTAGTGGGCAATGCAGGTACGATTGCGCCCGCGCTGGGCTATCTCGAGGGGCTGCGTCGCATCGCCACCGAGCATGGCGCTTTGCTGATCCTGGACGAGGTGATGACTGGCTTCCGTCTCTCGCTGGGCGGCGCACAGGAGTTGTATGGCATCACACCCGACCTCACCACGCTGGGCAAGATTCTGGGCGGCGGTCTGCCCTGCGGAGCCTTCGGCGGTCGCGCCGACGTTATGGACTATCTCGCTCCACTGGGGCCTGTCTACCAGGCCGGCACGCTCAGCGGTAATCCGCTGGCGATGGCCGCCGGTATTGCAACCATCGCCCACCTCATCCAACATGAGGCTGAGCTGTATCCGCAGCTGGAAGAGACGACGCGCAACATCGCCGAAGGAGTCGCAAATCTGGCGCGCAAGGCGGGCGTTCCATTGACCACCAACCGCGTCGGTTCGATGTTCACCTGGTTCTTTACGTCTGGGCCAGTGACGGATTTTGCCTCAGCCAGCGCCTCCGACACGGCAGCCTTCGCGCTCTTCCACCGGTGCATGCTGGACGCCGGAGTCTGGCTGCCACCCAGCCAGTTCGAGGCTGCTTTCGTCAGCGCCGCACATGGACCGGAGGAGGTCGAAATGGCGCTCGAGGGCGCACGTGCGGCAATCGCGGGGAATAAACTGCCATGAGTTCGAGATGATTCTAAATAGTTTATGTATAACTAAGGTATTTGGTTTAGTTTTATGTAAACATATTAGATTATGGATCCCCGCAGAAACCCGTTCAATCCAGGAGCCGGCTCTCAGCCGCCCGAATTGGCCGGTCGCGACATGATTCTTGAGAGTGCAGACGTCGCCATTGATCGAATTCGGAATGGCCGATCGGCTCAGGGCCAGATTCTGGTAGGTTTGCGGGGCGTGGGCAAGACTGTTTTGCTTAATCGAATTTACTCGATTGCAGAACGTCAGGGTGCGAAAGCAGTCCTCATGGAAGCCAATGAGGATCGGACTCTCTCTTCGATGCTGTTGCCGCCCGTCCGCCAGGTTCTTTTTAGTCTGGATGCGATGGCTAATACCAGCGAAAAGGTGAAGCGGAGCCTGCGTGTCTTGCGTAGCTTTATCACAGGATTGAAGGCTAAAGTCGGCGAGCTTGAACTTGAATTTGGATCGGATCTAGAGCGTGGGACGGCGGATAGCGGTGACCTTGCTTCAGATTTGGGGGAGCTGTTTTTGGCGGTTGCAGAGGCCGCTCAGGATCGAGGGACGGCGATCGTAATTTGTATCGATGAACTGCAGTACTTGAATGTAAAGGAATTTGGAGCGCTCATTATGGCGATCCACCGGGTTACTCAACGGAGTTTGCCAATGTTACTCGTGGGTGCCGGTCTACCACAGATACTTGCCCTTGCGGGAAAGTCGAAGTCGTATGCCGAACGGCTATTTACCTATCCTTCGATTGGGCCGTTACAACGCGAGGACGCGATTGCTGCGTTGGAAAGGCCAGTGCGAAGTGAAGGCATAACGTTTGAAGCCGCAGCGCTTGATTTCATCCTCAAACAAACCGAAGGCTACCCCTACTTCATTCAGGAATGGGGCAAGGAAGCCTGGAATAGTTCGCCGGGGCCGGTGATTACCGAGAGAGAAATTAAGGGTGCCAATGAAGCTATCCTTCAAACCCTCGACAGGAATTTCTTTCGTGTAAGATTTGACCGTCTAACCCCGAACGAGAAGAGGTATTTAAGAGGACTTGCCTCGCTTGGCCAGGGACCGCAGCGCTCTGGCAACGTGGCTGATCAACTAGGAGTTACGACCAAGAGCCTTGGACCGATACGTGATTCCCTTATAAAGAAGGGCATGATATACAGTCCGACACACGGAGATGCGGCCTTTTCAGTCCCTCTGTTTGGTGAATTTATGATGAGGGTAATGCCGGAGTAATATCCTGACCCGCGCGCTCCAGCTCCGCGATGTCCATCTTCTTCATCTTCATCATGGCCTGCATCGCCTTTGACGTCTTCAGCAGTTGCTGTAGACGCGCCGGCACAATCTGCCACGACAGGCCGAACTTATCCTTCAGCCATCCGCACTGGCTCTCGCTACCGCCGTTGGCCGTCAACTTCTGCCAGTAGGTATCGATCTCATCCTGCGAGTCGCAGCGCACCACAAACGAAACCGATTCGTTGAAATGAAACATCGGCCCGCCGTTCAACGCAGTGAACCGCTGCCCGTCCAGTTCGAAGGAGACCACCAGCACACCGCCCTTCGGCCCCGGAGCGTCGCCCGTATTCCGCATTTCGCTGATGCGGCGCGAGTTTTTGAAGACGCTGAGGTAGAAGTCGACCGCCTCTTCGGCCTTCTGATCGAACCACAGAAACGGCGTTATGCGTGGCTGGCTCGGTTGATCGCTCATAAAAATCCTCCACTGGGTAAGAGTGTGTTGTCTGTCCGCAGGCTGCCCGCTGCGCATTTGTTTAAGCATTCTCGACGAGTGCGGCCAACTGCTCCGTGGCAATGGGCCAGCCCTGATGGAAGCCCATCTTCTCGTGCGCCTCGCGATCGGCAATCGTCCAGTGGCGGACTATCGCCGTGTAATTTGTGCGCCCGTCGCCGGCATCTTCGAAGGTCAGGACCACCGTCATGAATGGCTTCTCAGAAGGTTCCCACGCCGAGGTATATGCGTTGGTGAAGACGAGCCGCCGGTTGGGGACGACCTCCAAATACACGCCGCGACTCGGCATCTCCTGCCCATCGGGGCTGCGCATCACAATCAGGCTGGCACCGCCCGCACGGACGTCGAGTTCGGCGTGCGGAGTGGGCCAGGGTGCTGGCGTAAACCACTGCGTCAGCAGCGCTGGATCCGTCCAGGCGCGGAAGACCTTCTCCGGGGGCGCGTCCATCGTGCGCGTCAGAATTAAATCTCGGCCCTCAGTCCGTGTAGTGGCTTTGCTGATTGTCATACTCCTCCTCTGGTTCCTCTACTGGTTTCACGATTGGCTTGGGACGAGTTGCTTTCTGGTGATGGTCTTTCATCTTTGAATCTGGGTGCGCCTCCGAATGAAACAGCGCGTGCAGGGCTAGTCGCAAATGGTCCAGGTTCTGCCGTATCACCTCCGGGCTCTGCTCCGCCTTGGCAAAGATGAACGAGCCCTGCAACACCGCCTGCATAAAGTTGCCCACGCTCTCCGCGCTCCACAAAGCATCCGGTGCGTACAGCCGCTTGGCAGCTTCGACATCGCGTGTCAGCTCCTGGATGTGGGCCGACAACGCCTCTTCGCAGGAGGCGCGGATCTCCGGATGAGTCGCATAGGTCTCCTGCACCAGAGTGCCCAGTAAGCAGGTGTAGTCGGCCAACTCCCCGCTCAGAATGGCAGCGCGAAAGTCCACATAGCCCAGCAACCGGTCCAGCGGGTCCACCGGCGCGTGGTACGGCGCTCCTGCGAAGAATCCCTCGGTCAAGGCCCGCCAGTGGGCAACCGCTGCCAGAGCCAGATCATCCTTGCTCTTGAAGTGATGGAAAAAACTGCCTTTGGTTAGCCCCGCTTCATGGCAGATTTCGTCCACTGCGGTAGCTGCGTATCCTTTGCCGCGGATCAGATGCAGCGCCGCAGCCAGCAGCCTGGTCTTGGACTGGTTCTGCGTAGGGGAGCCCTGCTCTTTCCGCATCTCGCTCTGGACCATGGGGATCCGATCTTTTTGGTCAGCCATAATAACTCTTGCCTTCATTCCATACTGAATGGTATGGTGCCGATTGGTATGGAGCATGTCAAGACCCCGGTCAGCATCCAACGCAACTCATCCATGGAGGTACCAAAATGATGAAGATAAACACCTACTTGAACCATGGCGGGAACTGCGAAGAGGCATTCAAGTTCTATGAGCAGCACTTGGGCGCGAAAATCATCAACTTCTTTCGCTGGAGCCAGATGCCGGAGGCGGAGAAGAATACGCCACCCGGCTTTGAGAACGCTGTGCTGCACGGGCACTTGGCGATTGGCGACACGTTCCTGATGGCGGCCGATGTTCCTGGCGCGCAGCCGATGCGCAGCGCTTATCTGTCCCTGTCGGTCTCCAACTCCGAGGAGGCAGAACGAATCTATGCGGCGCTTGCGGATGGTGGCGAGGTGTTTATGAAGATGAAAGAGACGTTCTTCGCCTTCTGCTTCGGTCAGCTCCGCGACAGGTTCGGTATCAACTGGATGATCCTCCACGAGCGTCCGATGCCGCAGGTTGTGTGAGGAGGTAGACCACTGGGCCCCGCTGGGCGCCTACACCACCCAGCAGCGGACGAAAGCCCCCGCGCCCAACTCTCAGGAGGCCGCGGCGATGCTGTGGCTGGAGTCGAGGACGGCAGAAGGGAGCGAGTACTTCTTGGGGCCACGCTTGCGCGCCACCAGGATGCGGATGCGTTCCAGTAACTCGGCCGGCGAACTTGCGCCCTTGGGCAGAAAAACGTCGGCACGGCACGCGCGGTCGTATGCAGTTACGGTGCCAGAGACGATCATGGCGGGCAGCGTGGGGTGCAGTTCCTTAGCGCGGCGCACCAGTTCATTGCCGTCCATCTGCGCCATGATCAGATCCGTGAGCAGCAGATCCAGTGTCCCCGGCAGAGAATGGGAGATGATATCGAGCGCCTCTTGCGCGTTGCCGACAGCGACCACGCGATAGCCCCGTGTTTCCAGAAGAAAGGTCCGCACGGAAAGGATGTGTTCGTTGTCGTCGACGCAGAGTATGGTCTTCTTGGGGCGCATGGGTTCTCTCTTCTGCCTGCTGACTCCAGTCACCGGTTTCAGTACCGATCGAGTGGTGTAGCCGGGCGAACTGAACCGCCGAGAGCGTCTGCTGGTTTGCGGACGCGGCGACGGGCTGGGTTCCTGTGGCCCGCGGTCCGCGCCCGTCTACTCGGGCTCGCCGGATTTGGGGGCTGACTGCGCCGAGCCGGTAGATACAACGCCTCGAAGGCGAAGTTCTCCTGGCTGCTCTGCGTGGAGACAGCTCCCCGGCCGCCGCACTGGCCTAGGCCGAACGACAGACCGCGGGTGCGAGAGAGAACCAAAGGCGGTGCGGGTTGCCACGCGTGTCTCCGCGAACGCAGCCTTTCGGTCTACAACGGATCGAATCAATCGCTTTGTCGCCAGACGGTATGCCTGAAATCTCTAAAGTCCCGTGGCGGATTCGACGATTACGACGGTGTGCAGCCGCAAGCAGTGCGCCGGAGAGCCGCGACCGCGAGGTCTTTGGCCTCTCTCAACTCAATGTTGGATGAGAAACAGTTGCTTGGTTTAAGAAACGGTTGCTGGTTCTGAATCGGTTTCGCTGCTCGAATTGCTCTTCCATTGCATTTGCAGAGGCCACGTTCATTTCCTCGGCGCATCCTCACACTACGGAGGGTTGCCTCTCTTGGCAACGGCGAATAAGAGACGAATATCGAGTATTATTTCCCTTGCGCATTCACCGAATTTTAAAACAGTGCGTCCCTGTTGACGATTTGCATAGTGTGTCTGTTGAAATCAAGTGCATCGCGGCAGGAAAACCTGTCCGCTTGCAATGGGAATGGTGCGGCCGCCCACACGCACGTCGCTGACATTGGCTCCGTCACTGGCCGCTTGCACATAAACGCGGCTCGGTCGAAGCATCTCGATACCTTGTTCAAACACAATCGGCTGATCGCTTGCTGCCAGTCCATGGCGAACCAGATAGGCAATGGCGCAGCCAGAGGCCGAACCCGTAGCCGGGTCCTCCCCGTTGAAAAACTGCATGCGCGCGTGCCAGTCTGCACCCGATGCGTGATCGGCTCGTGTGGTGCAATAGAAAAACTTCGCGTCCGTCTTCGCAAGATATGCTTTTGCCGCCGGCTGGGGAATGCATAGCCGCGCGGCCACGGCCAGAGACCGCAGAGGAACAATGCAGAAGGCCATGCCTGTGGACACGGTTTGAATGGGCAGGGAAGCATCCAGGTCGTCGATTGCGAGGCCCAACGCCTGTGCTACCGCAGCCTGATCGTGCATCGCGCCGAAGGTAGGATTATTTTGCCGCATGGTGCCGTAGACGCCCGGGCCGCCCTGTTGTGCGGAGAAGCTCACCGGGATAGGCCCCACCCGCAGTTCCAGGGTAATCTCGTTAGCTCCGCGCAGAACCTCGTGGTTGCCGTAGAGCCAGCTTGCGGTGCCAAGCGTTGGATGCCCGGCGAACTCCAGCTCCTCACCCACGGTGAAGATACGCACCTGCACACCGCGCTCGCGCTCAATCTCAGGTGCGCGGGGCAGGATGAATGTGGTCTCACTCAGGTTGGTCTCGCGGGCAAGGGCCTGCATCTCCGCCGTGGTCAGGCCATGTGCATCGGTGATCACGGCCAGCGCATTGCCCTCCAGGGACTTTTCGGCAAACACATCCACGATGGCGTAATTGTACGTTCGCACTTCAGTTGGGGAATTCAAAATGGAAGTCTCCTCTGCACGATTTGACATAAAAGTTCCTCGAATCGTATCGTTCCATTAGACCGCAATGGAGCAAACATACTCCTTTGCAGGCTGGTCGCAGACCAATAATTTGCCAGGACGATGATGCTGACTTCCCACTCCATGCGCCGCTTCTGTTGCTGTTGCAGATGTAAGGTGTGGGTGTGCGTATAAGCGAATCGTAACGGGCAACCATCGATTCAAACAGCGCGGAACCCACCCACAGCCAATGTGCCGGGTGGGTTTTTCATTCTAGCTGTTATTTCACCAAACGGGCAGATTATTCATCCAAACTCGGCCCCAGGCGCATCCAATCCACGGAAACATCACACTCACGAGGAAAATAATATGTCACTGCGTATCAATGATGTAGCTCCAGACTTTACCGCCGAAACAACCCAGGGAACCATCCACTTCCACGAGTGGATTGGCGACAACTGGGCGGTGCTCTTCTCGCACCCCAAAGACTTCACCCCGGTCTGCACCACCGAGCTGGGCGCCGTAGCCAAGCTCGAGTCGCAGTTCGCCCAGCGCGGGGCCAAGGTCATCGGCCTCAGCGTCGATCCCGTCGGCAACCACGAGAAGTGGTCGGCAGACATTGAAGAGGTTGGCGGAGCCAAGGTCAATTTCCCGCTCATCGGCGATCCGGAGTTGAAGGTAGCCAAGCTCTACGACATGCTGGCCGCGGACGATGGCAACACCTCCGAGGGCCGCACCCCGGCGAACAACGCACCCGTACGCACCGTCTTCGTCATCGGACCAGACAAGCGCATCAAGCTTACGCTCGCCTATCCCATGACCACCGGCCGCAACTTCGACGAGATCGTTCGCGTGCTCGACTCCATGCAACTCACCGCCAAGCACAAGGTGGCCACTCCGGCCAACTGGCAACAGGGCGGAGACGTCATCATCACCGGAGCAGTCAGCAATGAAGACGCCGATAAAATCTTCCCTGGCTACAAGACGGTGAAGCCGTATCTGCGCACCACGGCACAACCCAAGTAAGTTTCCTTTACGTTCATCGTATCGCCGCGCGTCTGCTGTTTCACGGCGCGCGGCGATCCACAAGCACCGATGGCGAAGTGGCTAACGCGCTGGTCTGCAAAACCAGTATTCGCGGGTTCAATTCCCGCTCGGTGCTCCAAAACATTTTCCATGCAGCAAGATTCATCGATCGCGGACATCGCAACTTGTCGCCTTTTTCTTCCAATGCAGTACGATGCAAGTGGAGGCATCGCTTGCAGCGCATTGGAATTCTGCTCTCTGGACGCGGTTCAAACTTCATTGCCATCGCCGATGCCATCCGCGATGGCCGTCTACCGGGCGCGGAGATCGCAGTGGTTCTTTCCAATCTGCCCGACGCCGCCGGCCTCGATGCCGCGCGCAAGCTCGGCCTTCCCGCCATCGCCATCCCATCCGCCGGTCGCAAGCGCGCAGAGCACGATGCCGAAATGATCGCCGCACTCCATCAGCATCACGTCGATCTGGTCTGCCTCGCCGGATACATGCGCATCATATCGCCGCAGTTTGTCTGCGCCTTCCCCAACCGCATCCTCAACATCCACCCATCGCTTCTGCCCGCGTTTCCCGGACTCGAGGTGCAGGCCCAGGCGCTGGTGTACGGCGCCAAGTTCGCCGGATGCACCGTCCATTTCGTGGATGAGGCCGTCGATCACGGCGCCATTATTCTGCAGCGCGTGGTTCCCGTGCTCGACGAAGACACCGCTGAGAGCCTCTCCGCCCGCATCCTCGTCGAGGAGCACATCGCCTACCCGCAGGCCATTGCGCGCGTCCTCAGCGGCGAATACCATCTCTCTGGTCGCCGCTATCTGCGATACGCCAAGCAGTAATACGCAGGTTGTGAGTTGTCCCCCTCATCCACAACCGCAATCTCCTTATCGTACTGGTGGCCCGGAGTGCATCAGGTTGTGGATGGACCCAATCAGCCCAAACGATTGCAGTAGCCACACCACCACCAGCACCACAATAATGGCGTGAATAATCTGCTTGATGGTGTTGTCCATCGGGATCAGGTTGATCAGGTACAGCACCAGTCCGATGACAACCAGCGTAACGATAATGCTGACGATTCCTGGCATGAGCATTCCGGTTCTCCTGCTTGCTTGGATGCGGAAAATGCGCATAACAAACAAGCGGGCGGACAGAAATCTTCAAAAAGGTTCTTCGCCGTCACACTTCCATGATGATCGGCAGAATCAGCGGGCGGCGGCTCATGTTCTTCTGGATATATCGTTTCAGGTCGGCGCGCACCTTCTCCTTGATCACGCCGTAGTCGGCCTTCTCCTCGTCGCTGCTGGCCTCCAGCGTGCGTTGCACCACCATGCGTGCCTCGGCAATCATCACCGGATCCTCCACCGTAAACCCGCGCATCACAATCTCCGGAGCCACCTCTACTTTGCCCGTGCGCTTGTTGATCGTCAGAATCGGTAGCACGATGCCGCCCTCGCCAATGTGCTGGCGGTCCCGCAGAATAATGTCTTCCACCACGTCAATCGATCCGCCGGCATCGATGCACACTCGTCCCACCGTGATCTTGCCGTTCTTCGCCGCGGAGTTCTTGTCCAGCTCCAGAATCTCGCCGTCTTCCAGCAGGATCACCTTCTCCACCACATCCATCGCCCCGGCCAGCTCCGCATGGCGCTTCAGGTGGCGATAGTCGCCATGGATGGGCACAAAGAACTTGGGTCGCATCAGGTTAATCATCAACCGCATCTCTTCCTGCGATCCGTGTCCGCTCACATGGATCAGGCCCTGCGTTCCGTCGTCGTGAATCACCTTGGCCTCGCGCCGCTCCAGATGGTCAATCATGCGGTAGATCGACTTCTCGTTGCCGGGAATAATGCGCGAACTCAGCAGCACTGTGTCGCCTGCATCAATGTGCGCGTACTTGTGGTTGTTCACCGCCGCCCGCGACAGCGCAGACATCGGCTCGCCCTGCGTACCAGAGATCATCACCAGCACTTTATGCGACGGCATATCGCGCAACTGCCCCGGATTGATCACCAGTCCTGCCGGCAGGTCCAGGTAGCCCAGGTCCTGCGCAATCTCCGTAGAGTTATCCAGCGAGCGGCCAATTACCGCCACCTTGCGCCCATGCGCGTCGGCCAGCTCCATCGCAATCCGTATGCGGTGGATCGACGACGAGAAGCAGCTGAAGAAGAGCTTCTTCTTGGTCTGCGCAAAGATCTCATCCAGCCGTGGACGCACCGCACGCTCACTCGGTGTGTAGCCCGGGCGATCCACGTTGGTGGAGTCCTGTAGCAGGCACAGCACACCCTGCTTGCCCAGCTCCGCAAATGAGTGCAGGTCGAATGGGTTGCCGTCCGGCGACGACAGGTCAATCTTGAAATCCCCCGTATGCACCACAACGCCCACCGGCGTATGGATGGCCAGCGCCACGCAGTCCACCAGGCTGTGCGTCACGCGGATCGGCATAATCGCGAACGGCCCCAGCGTAAACCGCCGCCCAGGCAGAATCTCAACCAGCTCCGCGTTCTCCAGTAGGTGGTGCTCATCCAGCTTGCCCTCCACCAGGGCCAGGGTAAACTCCGTGCCGTATACCGGCACGTTCAGCTCAGACAAGATCCACGGCAGCCCGCCAATATGGTCTTCGTGCCCGTGGGTCAGCACAATCGCGCGTACCTTTTCGCGGTTCTCCGTCAGGTAGCTGATATCGGGAACCACAATGTCTACGCCCAGCAACTCTTCTTCAGGAAACATCAGGCCGGCATCAATCACAACAATGTCGTCCTGCCAGCGCAGAGCGGTGCAGTTCATGCCGAACTCGCCCAGGCCGCCCAGGGGGATGATGCGTAATTTATCTTGAGCCATTGATCTTCAAGTTTAGCAGGTGTTGCACTCACCACTTTTGCATGCACACACTCTACTTGGATGCGCCTTCCAGCCAACGCGCACCGCAATAGCACTGCCGCTGCTTTTTCTGTTCTAGAAGCGCAGACGAAACGAGTAAATCGGCGAATGATTGTAGGTGTTGAAGTGGGTCAGCGCAATTTGCTCGCCCACACTCAGACTCATCACAATCTTGCCGCTTCGGCTGATAGGTATGCGGCTTGCGATCACGCCGGGCGTGGTAAAGGTCTGCGTCTTGCTGTCATTCTTGCCGCCGTAATACGCGGTTGTATTAATCTCCGTCTCCATCCAGAGGTAATGCGTGGCGTGGTACTGCACTGCGTTGTTCCACACCATCTGCCGTCCCAGCCCGGCTGTATTGCTCACCGGCAGCGATCCGCCCAGCGACGTAATTGCGTCCATCCTGCCCCATCCTTTGCCTGCCTCAAGCGTCGGCGTCAGGATGGCGCAGCAGCTTCCATTCCCGCTCTTGCCCGTGGGCACGTTGGCTCCCAGCAGCGCAGTGACGATGGCGTTGCGATGCTCTTCGCTGCTGCCGTACAGGCGCACCTTCGCGCGTAAAGCCACATCGCCGAAGCCGTCTTCCACATGGGGATCGCTGTGGATGATAAATGGAGGCGGGCTGAAACGCAGCTCTATGCGCCGGAACGGGACAACCTGCAATCCCTTCGTATTGCCATAATTCCAGCTCTTCTGCCCGCCCGCGAGCGACTCGCGCACAAAGTCAACGCGAATATCTTCTTCCACCCGAGGGTTCGTCGTCACCAGCGGCGTGGCCCAGTGCGGCTGCTCCGCCAGTGTCGCCTTCAGTCGCGCCTCATAACCCTTGATCCACGCACCTTGCGCAGGTGCGCGCAACACACCGAGGCTGCCTGTGACGCACAGAATAAGCACACTGCTGCAGATGCTGCGCTGAAGAGTACAGTTCATCTACCGCAGTAGCTCTTCCAGCGTCGTCGACAGGTCCGTCTTCTCGTCGCGATACTTCACAATCACCGGCGTGTAGACGCTCAGGTTCATCTGTCTGCCGTAGCCCGCGGGCACGGCGCGCGAGCCCGGAACCACCACCGCGCCCTCGGGAATAATCAGTGGCATCTCCACCGTCGCCTTCAGAATCGCGCGGTGTACCACGTCGTACACCGGAGTGCCCCGCGTCAGAACGGTTCCCGCCGCCAGCACCGCACCGCGCCGGACGATGGTTCCTTCGTAGACGCCGGTGTTTCCGCCCACCAGAACATCGTCTTCAATAATCACGGGCGAAGCGCTCACCGGCTCCAGCACGCCGCCAATCTGCGCCGCTGCCGACAGATGCACCCGCCGCCCAATCTGCGCGCACGATCCCACCAGCGCGTGCGAGTCCACCATCGTTCCCTCGTCCACATACGCGCCCACATTGATGTACGCCGGAGGCATCATCACCACGCCGCGCGCCACATATGCTCCACTCCGCACAGAGCTTCCCCCCGGAACAATCCGCACTCCATCTTCCTTCGCAAACGTCCGCGCCGGATACGTTGCCTTGTCCACAAACGACAGCCCGCCGCCGCCCATGTCCGTCAGCGCGCCCATGCGAAAGCCCAGCAGGATTCCGCGCTTCACCCACGCATTCACCCGCCATCCCGTCGGCGCAGCCGAATCCGGCTCAGCCGCGCGCAGTGTGCCTGCTTCCAGAGCCGCACGCAGCTCCAGAAATGCAGCCAACGCATCCGCATTGCTCGCGGCATCGCTACCCGCCGCAAAAAAATCTTCGATCCTCGATGCAAGACTCGCAGTTGTCATGGTCAGTTTTGATTGTAGCGGGAACGCAGCGCAGCGCAGCGTGCTAAGTCGTGCGTGGGATCACGCGCTCTTCAGCAACCCAACTTCGCCCAGAATCTTCTCCAGCTTCTGCCGCATCGGCGTCGTCACCGGAACCATGGGCAGCCGCAGGTGGTCGTCGCCGTGGCCTAGCAGAGCCAGCACTGCCTTCACTGGCGCGGGACTCGGCTCCATAAAGTGTGCCTGCATCAGGCGAAAGTATTTTGTGTTGATCGCGCGCGCCTTCGTCCAATCGCCCGTAAGCGCGGCCTGAACCATCTGCGCAATCTCCGCAGGGATCGCGTTCGACGCCACAGACACCAGCCCCGCACCGCCCAGCGCAATCACCGGCAGCGTCATTGCATCGTCCCCGCTGAACACCTTGAAGCCCGCGGGCGCATTGTTCAATATCTCCGTGATCTGCGCAATGTTGCCGCTCGACTCCTTCACCCCCACCACATTCGTCAGTTCGGCCAGCCGCAGCACCGTCGCCGGTTCCATGTTGGTGCCCGTGCGCGATTGAATGTTGTACAGCAGGATCGGCAGAGGAGCAACCGCCTCGGCTATGGCGCGGAAGTGCTGGTACTGGCCCTCCTGGCCCGGCCGGTTGTAGTACGGGTTCGCCGTCAGAATTCCGTATAGCCCCGGAATCTTCGCCACCTTCTTCGCCCGCGCCACGGCCTCGTTTGTTGCATTGTGGGTGCATCCACCGAAGACCGGAACCCGCCCCGCAGCGGTGTTCACGGTAATCTCCATCACCTGTAGGTTCTCCGCCTCACTCATCGTCGAGGCCTCGCCCGTTGTCCCGCATGCAACCAGAAAGTCGATGCCCGATTCAATCTGCCAGTTCACCAGGCGGCCCAGTGCAGCTTCGTCTAGACTGCCATCCGCGCGGAAAGATGTTACCAGTGCTGTGCCACAACCGGAAAATTCCATGATGACTGTCAGTTTACCTGTTCTACTCCACTCAAGTCGCGGATGACATTGATCGGCGGCGAGAGTCGTTCTAACTTACACCCACTCCCCGGCGCGCATCAGCGGCTCGGTCGCGCCATTCGCCGCAATACCGTCCACATCCATCTCCGCCGATCCGATCATCCAGTCCACGTGGATCAGGCTGTAGTTCGCACCCAGCTTCGCCAGATCCTCTTCGTTCATCTTTTCGCCGCCGATCAGGCACGTCGAGTAGGCCTGGCCCAGCGCAATGTGGCTGGCTGCATTCTCGTCGAACAGCGTGCTCCAAAATAAAATCCCCGCCGCCGCAATCGGCGAGCCGGCCGGAACTAGAGCCACCTCGCCCAGCCGCCGCGCTCCGTCGTCAGTGGAGATCAGCCGGTTCAGTGCTTCTTCACCCGCGGTCGCCGAAGCCTCCACAATTTTTCCGCCCTCGAAGCGACAGCGGATATTCTCGATTAGCGTGCCCTGGTGCGAGAGTGGTTTCGACGCCTTCACCACTCCATCCACTCGGTCCTTGTGCGGAGTGGTGAAGCACTCCTCGGTAGGAATATTCGGTTGGCAGTAAATTCCATTGCCCGCGGTAGTTCCGCCTCCCGCCCACAGATGTTCATCCGCTAGCCCCACCTTCAGATCCGTGCTCCCGTCTTTCGATTTGAAGCGCAGCGCCGCAAATCGTTTTTTGTTCAGCGTGTCCACGCGCTGCTTCAGCCGCGCTCCATGGGCCAGCCAATCAGCCACAGGATCGTCGCCCGTGATGCGCGACGCGGTAAAAATCGCCTCCCATAGCTTCGCAACCGCCTGCTCCACCGGCTCACCGGGAAACACCAGCTTCGCCCACTCCGGTGTCGCCGCCGCCACAATCGTCCAGTTGATCTCGTGCCGTGTGATCAACTCCATCGCTGGCTTGGCGGCCTTCGATGCAGCTACATTGGCGCGTGCCACCTTGGCCGGGTCCTGCTTCGCCAACAGCGCAGGATTAGAACCCGCAATCGCCATGCGCGCCGCTCCGCTCCGGAACGCCGTCGCAATTGCATCGTGCATCCACACTGGCGCATAGTCAAAGCTCGCGTCCGGCGCATTCTCGTAGCGCGCCAGTACGCACGGATCGTCGCTGAAAAAGGTTGTAACCAGCAGCGCACCCGCCCGATACGCATGCTCCGTGATCCGTCGCACCAGCGGCAGCGCCTCCATCGGTGCGGTCAGCAGCAGCTCCTGGCCCACGCGCAGGTTCAGCCCAACACGCACGGCCACCTCGGCTAGGCGATCTAGCTTTTCATCGAACGAAAGGGATGCAAACCGAGTCGATAATATATCGGATTTGAAAGCGGAAGCACTCATGTCGTAAAGGCTATGGGGCAGAGGATCGAAACGCAAGTCGCGCCGGTCTTTCGATCGCTCAACCCGTTAGCCCCACTCCGCCAATCTTCCCCAGCTCCCGCTTGATCGCCAGCGAATCCAGCGACGGAAACGGCAGCGCCAGCAGCAGCGAGATACGCCTCTCTAGAATCGAAAAAGCATCTAGGTAAGCCCTCTCAATCTCTGCCGGCGTACCCGCCACGGCCGCCGGATCGGGAACTCCCCAATGCGCTGTTACTGGCTGCCCCGGCCACAGAGGACAGACCTCTCGCGCCGCGTTGTCGCACACTGTGAAGACGAAGTCCATCTGTGGCGCGTCGGGCGCAGCAAATTCGTCCCACGACTTGCTGCACAGACCCTGGGTGCTCAGGCCCGCCATCTCCAACATCCGCAACGCCTCCGGACGGACAGTGCCCGCCGGACGGCTCCCCGCACTATATGCGGTAAAGTTCGGCGCACCCTTGCGGTTCATGATTGCCTCCGCCAGTATCGACCGCGCGGAGTTTCCCGTGCACAGAAACAAGACGTTATAGTGCGCCACGTGTACCTCCCCGGCTCTTGATCGCGTACACCTTCACGCTGGCCGCGGCCGCGTTGATGTCATACTGCGTCAGCAGGGTCTTCAACTCCTCATGCAACGAATCCGCCGGGCCAGCCGCAGGAGTGCAGCACGGCTCCGCAATCACCTTCAGCGGATCGCTACAATCCATCGCCGGCGAGCAGCAGCCACTCTGGTTCTCCACCTTGGCGTATGCGTTCAAGTCCGCGCCACTGTCCACAATCTCTACATGCTCAAACCCCGCCGCCAACAGTCCCGCGCCGTACTCATCGATGTGCAACGCTCCGGCGATGCACCCCACATACGCCGCCATGCTCTGCGCAACCGCCTCAGGTAGTTCCTGTTTCAGCGCAATGTCGCTCACCGCAAGCCTGCCGCCGGGCTTCAGCACGCGCGCAATCTCGCGAAACACAGCAGCCTTGTCCGGTGCCAGATTCAGTACGCAGTTCGAGATCACGCAATCCACCGATGCATCGGGCAGCGGAATCAGGTCGATGGTAGAAAGATAAAACTCAACATTGCTATACCCGCCCGCCAACGCATTGGCCCGCGCTCGATCGATCATCGCTGGCGTCATATCGATGCCAATGGCGCGCCCCTGCGGCCCTACCATCTTCGCCGCCAAAAATACGTCCAACCCGCCGCCCGAGCCCAGATCCACCACTACCTCGCCCGCTTGAATATGGGCCGTCGCCGTAGGATTGCCGCACGACAGCCCCATGTTCGCCTGCGCCGGAATCGACCGCAACTCCTCAGCCGAATACCCGAAAGCCTCCGCCACCGCATGCACGCCTGCATTCTCGCTGGATAGCGTGCTCTCCGCCACCGCCCCGTACTTCGTCCGCACCGACTCCAGAATCTCTTCCGCCATCGCCTCGCCTCCACTCAACATATCTGCTAACACGAATCTATCCCTTGTCATTATATTCGTCAAGGCGTATATATGAAGGATGCCGGCAAAGCCGCACTTCAAGATGGAACTCTTCTTCCAGGCCCTCGGCGACGCCACCCGTCTTCGCCTGCTCAATCTCATGGCCGATCAGGAACTCTGCGTCTGCTATTTTGTGGAAATCCTCGCCCAGCCACAGCCCAAAATCTCCCGCCACCTCGCATACCTGCGCCGCGCGGGCATCGTCGCATCGCGCCGCGAAGGCAAGTGGATGCACTACCGCATCACTCCGCCCGTCGACGCCGGCACCGCCCAGCTTCTGCGCCAAACGCTCGCCTGGCTCAAACGGGATCGCGCCATGCAGACAGACCGCGCGCGTCTCGGTAAGACCTGCTGCACTCCGGCACAGTTCGTAACCCTGAAGGCAGCGCCCGCGCCCACCGCCGTCGCACGCACTCGGAAGGCCCGCTAGCCATGCTTCCCACGCCACCCTCTCAGGGCAACACCTGCGCCCCGCACCGACGCAAGCATCTTTCTTTCCTTGACCGCTTTCTCACCCTCTGGATCTTTCTCGCCATGGCCGTCGGCGTCGGCCTCGGTCACTTCTTCCCCCATGTCGCCGTCTTCGTCAACCGCTTTCAGAGCGGGACCACCAACATCCCCATCGCTATCGGCCTCATCGTCATGATGTACCCGCCGCTAGCCAAAGTCCGCTACGAAAAACTCGCCGAAGTCTTCCGCAACCGCCGCGTGCTCGCTCTTTCGCTCACGCAGAACTGGATCATCGGTCCCATCCTGATGTTCCTCCTAGCCCTCCTCTTCCTGCGCGGAGAGCCGGCGTACATGCGCGGCCTCATCCTCATCGGTATAGCCCGCTGCATCGCCATGGTCCTGGTCTGGAACGAGCTGGCAGAGGGCGACACCGACTACGTCGCCGGCCTCGTCGCACTCAACAGCATCTTCCAGGTCCTCTTCTACAGTCTCTACGCCTGGGCCTTCCTCACCGTGCTGCCCCGCTGGTTCGGCCTCCAAGGCAGCATCGTAAACGTCGGAATCGCGCAGATCGCCAAAAGCGTCGGCATCTATCTCGGCGTCCCCTTTGTCGGTGGATTCCTCACCCGAGCCATCCTCATCCGCCGCAAAGGAGAAGACTGGTACCGCGCGCACTTCCTCCCGCACATCGGCCCGCTCAGCCTTATCGCGCTGCTCTTCACCATTGTTGTGATGTTCTCACTGAAGGGCGATCTCATCGTGCGCCTGCCGCTGGACGTCGTACGCATCGCCGTCCCGCTCGTCCTTTACTTTCTCATCATGTTTCTGGTCAGCTTTTGGATGGGCAAGCAACTCGGCGCGGACTACGCGCAGTCCGCCGCGCTCTCCTTCACCGCCGCGGGCAACAACTTCGAGCTGGCGATTGCCGTCTCGGTCGCCGTCTTCGGCCTCAACTCCAGCGAGGCCTTCGTCGGAGTCGTCGGCCCGCTCATCGAGGTCCCCGCACTCATCAGCCTGGTCAACGTCGCCTTCTGGATAAGAAGGCGCTCCTTCCCCACGCCGCCGCAGAGCGTTTCTCCCACCAATTACTGACACCCTGCAACCAGCAACTGACAACCAGCCCTAGATCTGGCAGCTCACCATGCCACGCTTCTCCAGATAACGCTGGTGATACTCCTCCGCCTTCCAGAAAACCGCCCCCGGCACCACTTGCGTCGCGATCGGCTTGCGATACGCACCCGTAGCATTCAGCTCCGCGATCTTTTCCTTTGCCTGTTGCATCTGCTCCGCACTCCGCGTAAAGATCACGCTGCGATACTGCGTGCCCCAGTCCGGCCCCTGACGGTCCACCTGCGTCGGGTCATGCAACCCGAAGAATGCATCCAACAGAGTATCGAATGCGACCCGCGACGGATCGTACGTCACGTCCACCACCTCCGCGTGTCCCGTACGGTTGCTGCACACGTCCTTGTAGGTTGGGTGCTCTAGATCGCCCCCCTCATATCCCACCGCCGTATCGATCACTCCCGGTATTGCTGCAAATCGGGCCTCAACGCCCCAAAAACATCCCGCTCCAAATGTTGCCCGCTCAATTGCCACTGTGTGATGCTCCTTTACTCGTCGTTTCCCAATCTTGTCGCTCGCCTGTCCCCGAGGCGTCTTTCGATCGTCCGTCAGCTCACTGACTGTATTTGCACCGGCCCGTCTCGTCCGGCCTCACCTCCCGCCGGATATCATCCCGCCGATACTAGTTAGATGCATACCCCCCCATTCCGTCTTGTACTGCCGTGTTAAAGCCGCGAGTATTTCTAGGCCCACCGACACACTCTCGTCAAACCCCATTTTGGGTTACTTACCATATCGCCAACCCTCAGTCGGCCATACCACAGACACTTCTCCACTTCAGACGTGCGCACACGTCCCTCATGGCCAATCTGTTGGCCGCCGCCGATCTGTATTGGCCGTTCTTTGGCCGATTGCTCCCAGTAGGAACCCGATTCCAGCGCGAGGGTTGCCTTCGGTCTCCAATTGGCACCTGGACCCACCACTTACCGTTGTCTTTGCTTCTTCTTCCCCGGTCCCGGCAACTGGGCAAACTCCGGCATCCGCTTCTTGGGTGCCACCTTTCTGCCCTCGGCCGCGCGCTCCAGCGCCATCACCTCGCCCGGTGACAGTTCGCGGAACCCGCCAGGCGGTACGTCAAGCCGCAGCGCGCCATATCCGATCCGCCGGATCTTCTCCACATGGTGCCCAATCTCCTCGAACATCTTGCGCAACTGCCGGTTCCGCCCCTCGGTCAGCGTCACCTGGTACCACGGATTGTCGCCTGCACGTACCAGTTCGACCCGCGCCGGGGCGGTCACGATGCGGTCCCTCCGTCCGGCGCGCACCTCGTCCAGCCGCCCGCGGTCGATCACAATCCCTCGCCGAATCTGCTCCAGTCCAGCCGTCTCTGGTACACCGCTCACCTTCACCAGATACGTCTTCTCCACCCCTGCTGACGCCTTCGACAGCGAGTTCGCCAGCTCCCCGTCGTTGGTCATCAACAGCAGTCCCTCCGACAGATAATCCAGCCGTCCCACGGGATACAGTCTCACCCGGTCGCCATGCGGCCCCGCCTTCGCCCCGTACTTTGAATCGCGCCCCATCAGGTCCATCACGGTCGGCCGCTTCTGCGGATCGTCCAGCGTCGTCACATACCCGCGCGGCTTGTTCAGCATGTAGTAGCGCCGCACCTCCGGCCCCTTCAGCAGCTTGCCATCCACCCGGATGTGGTCGCGGCTGGCATCGTGCTTCGTCCCCAGCTCCGCCACCACCTTGCCGTTTACCTGCACCCGCCCGGCCAGGATGATCTCCTCGGCCTTCCTCCGGCTGGCAATCCCCGCCGCCGCCAGTATCTTCTGTAGCCGCTCGCCCTTCGGCTGCTCTTGTTCTTTTTTTTTGTTGTCATCCCCGTAGGGGATCTGCTTCTGTACTTTTTCCGCCCCACCCATCGCCTTCGTCATCCCTGCCTCATCCTTCTGTCCGCGGAGTTGTCATCGCGGTCGATCCATCTCAAGCCAACTAAACCGGCACTCCCTCCATTATCGCCCACCCCAACCCTCCGTCATCCCGACCGGAGCGAAGCACAGTGGAGGGATCCCCGCATTTTTTGTTGCCGTTGCCTGTTCTTGTTCGTCATTCCCGCAGGGAATCTGCTTCTGTCTTTACGCGAAGCGTCAAGGACGGCACGAAGTGCTCATACGCCAGCAAATCCCCCGGCTCGCACTCCAGCACCTCGCACAGCCGCTCCAACGTGCTGAACCGGATCGCCTTCGCCTTCCCCGTCTTCAGCACAGACAGGTTCTGCGCCGTAATCCCCACCAGCTCCGCCAGCGTGTTCAGCCGCATCTTCCGCCGAGCCAGCATCACATCCACATTCACCACAATCGGCATGGTCGCATCCTCGCCCGCTCAGACGGTCAGTT
>Ga0364866_10355_pt2 | contig 29724 bp, 28 predicted proteins | sample ExccelAu500001D3_3_FD_206913 | JGI IMG/M metagenome (GOLD analysis project Ga0364866, IMG submission 206913) | Enriched cells from Trout Bog Lake Hypolimnion, Wisconsin, USA - BchlTB.Aug13.5000.01.D3 | ecosystem: Environmental > Aquatic > Freshwater > Lake > Hypolimnion/Profundal zone | place... | reverse complement strand
GCGCGGCGGCCGCGATGCCTTCCAGCCGCTGACGCACAACGGCCAGAGAGTCTTCGGCCGGGAAGAGCAGCACCGGTCCGCTGCGCCGCACTGGGAACTGCCGCAGGCAGGCGGCACCCGAAGCGACGCTGACGGCGACATCCAAAGCCAGGAAGCTTTTGCAGCATTTGGGTTCGCCGCCCAGGATGCCGACGGCTTGCTCGGACCAGAGACCTTCGACCAGCCACTGGGTTTGGGGACCGGTGCTGGCCAGTTGGCTGGCGCGTTGAACCGGGAGAGTGTTCACGATTTTTTGGCGGGCTTGGGATCCAGGGCAAAAACCTCGAAGTAGAGTTTTTCGTCGATGACATCGCGTTCCTGTTGACAGGCCACGGCCAGGAGATCGTTGGCCATATTCATGAGCAGGCGCAGGTTGCCAGCGGCGTGTTCGCAGAGAGTCTGGAGCAGCGACGGACTCAGGAGTTTGGGGTTGCCGGCGGATTTGAGCAGGTGATTGAGGCATTCCTGAAGTTGCTTGGGAGGCAGGGCTTCCAGACGCAAGCGGCTGCGAATGCGGCTGGCGACGGGCAACAGGTCGGGATCTTCCAGGCGGGCGGCCAGACGCTGATCGCCGGCCAGAATGATGGTGAGAATGGAGCGGGAGTCCAACTCGGCGCTGGCCAGCAGGCGCAGCTCCGACAAGACCGGGGAGTTCATTTCCTGGGCCTCGTCAATGATGAGCACTGGGCGATAAGCGGCGGCCTCGATATGGGCGAGCCATTTTTCACGCAGGCTTTTGGCGCTATGCCAGCGGTTATTGGGCGAGAGGGGCACGCTGAACAGATGGCCCAGTTCGCGGTAAAAGTCGGCCATTTTAGCCTGGGGCCGAGTCAGGGTGCCGACACACAGATCGCGCAGGCCGTTTAAGTGTTCGGAGAGGATGCGGAGCGCCGCGCTTTTCCCGACGCCTGGCTCGCCCACGGTCAGGGCAAAGCCGCCTTCGCCAATCTGGTGTTCGATGCGCCAGCAGAAGCTTTGGATCGGCGTCGGCACCCACAGGGCGGTGGCGGGCACTTGGGACGAGAAGGGGTTGAACTTGAGGCTATAGAGGTTAAGGAGTCGTTTATTCATAATGAGGTTTGCGGGTTTTGGGTTTGAGGCAGATAAGCCGGAGGCAATCCGGTGGTGGCGTATTGATGGATGATTTTTTGCAGCAAAGGCGCCATGCCGGGGGAGGAAAGCGGCTCCCCGAAAGCGATCACGGGGGTTCTGGGGGCGCGCAGGCCTTCGGCATTCTTCTTTTTATCTTGGGGATAAATGCGGCAGAGGATGGCGCCGGTTTTCGGATCGGCCAGATAGACCGTGCTCAAGTCCCAGGAAGCGTAACGAACCCTGAGTTCTTGCAGGTGGCCGAACCGGGAGGGGACTTCAAAACGAATGGCCTCCAGGCTGAGCGTGCCGTCGCTGCGGCGCTGGATGCGCCGGACTTCGGTGGTGAAGGCCAGTTGCAGCTTGTCGGTGGACGGACAGGGCTGGGCGACATTTTTGTCATTAAGAAAACGGGCCAAAGGAGTCTGGCCGGTCTCGGAATGAACCTTGCGGTTGTATTCCAACTCGATCCAGGCTTGGGTCGCATGGTTGAGTTGCTCCAGAGTCAGATCGGCGACGCCTTCGAGCATGGGCAGAAGACGGCCCTCTACCTGGCCCCAAAAAGACTCCTGCTTACCATTTTGAAAAGGACTAAATGGAAGTGTGTTTTCATAGAGGACTCCCAGGCGAGCGAGTCCCTGTTCGGTTTCGGCGGCGATCATGGCGGAACCGTTGTCGAAGAGCAGTGACCTCGGCAAATCACGCTTTTGAAAAGCCTGGCCCAAGCCGTGGCACAGTTCGCAAGCGCCTTCGGCCAAGTACCATTGGAGATGACAACAGAGCCGGGAGCGGTCATCGAGGATCCCGAGCAGGATCGGATAGACCCATTGGCCGTCGGTCCGCAGCACGCGCAAGGAGCCGTGATGAAAATCCAAATGCCAGAGTCCATTGACATATTCGCTTTCGTAGCTGCGGATCTCCCGGGCTTCATAGCGACGCTCGGCCGCTTGCGCTCCCGGACTGTGAACCGGTCCGCGGCGCGGACGCTTGAATAACCCGTGACTTTTCATGTAACGCAAGAGGGAGACGTAGGAAGGCATGGGACTCGCCTGAGGTTGTTGTTCCACCACCACGGCCAGGTTGTCGAAATGGAGTTGGTAACTCCAACTGGGGTGCTGTCGGTGCTGCTCGGTCAGCAGTGGAATGAGACCGGGATGGAGCGAGGGATGTTGTCCGTGATCGGAGCGGATTTTGCGCTTGAGCACTTCGATCGGGCCGGCCTTGGAGCGGAGAGCTTTGTAATACCAGCGCTCGATGGTCGAAAGCCCGAACAGAACCCATTCCTCCGAAATGGGGTGGCGCCACTTTTTGGCGGCCAGTTCTTCGAGTTGGGCTTGCAACTGGCCTCGGGAAGGAGGCGCAGCCAAAAGCGGTCCGATGACGCTGAACCGAAAATGGGCCCAACGTTCATGCGGCCGCAAGATAGACGATGTGTCTTTCACAGGATGCCATTATTTTTATTTTTTCCACCCGTTCGGTGGTGTGGCCAAAGTTTTACACCAGCCATCCGACCGGTGTCGCCCGGCATCCTGTGCGGGCCAAAGCGCCTCCCTCACATAGACCACCCCAAGGGAATCGAACCGGTGGTGATCGGCGAAAGAAACTGGAGCAACGCCAGCAACCGATCCCGCCGCTCCTCCACTCCAAAAGCTTCACACAACGAAAGGGGCAAGGTTTTCAGGTCAATGGGTGGGGAGAACCGCGCCCGAGCTATGCTCCAGAAGGGACTCTGGACAAAAGTGTGCAACCACCACTCCCGCCAATGTTCCACCGTGCGCCGAGCCACACCCAGGCCCTCGCGCAAAGCGTGCAGCCGCGGCGGAGTGATCCCATGCTGCATCGCCGCCACCAGCACCACCACAAAGCCCCAGTAAACTTTGCGCCCCAGGAACCGGACCGAAGGCGGGGTGTGCCGCTTGCGGCAGCCGTCCTGATCGCAACAAAAACTAGCGCGATAAACCTCCTGGTCTCGCTCCCAGTCCTCCTTGGGTTGGCCGCGTGGCTTGCGCCGATACTTGGCGCTGTGCAGTTTGCCCGAGCAGTGGAGGCATCCACCCTGATGAACCTTTTCGGCCACGTCAGAATCGACTTTCTCCAGCAACTGCGGTATCTGTTGGTCTGCCAGGTGACACTGGCACCAGTTCTCTCGCTTCGGATTTTTCAACGACTTACGAAGCAGAGAAAACCCCCGTGAAGGCAAGCCTTCACGGGGGATCCTCAAACTCAAATCAGCAGATCAGTTTCAGGAATTTTGAGGGAACATTACCGCTTTCCGTCAAACATCGAGACGGAAATCCAGCACCAGAGCATCGCGTTCCGTGGCAGTGCTCAATTCGGATCGAACTGTCATGGGCGCGATAAACTGCGATCTTGGTATGTTTGCGCTCTCCCGTTTGGTTTGGCATAAACTCAAGTTGTGTTTGCCTTTTCCCGGAGAGTCAGTCGTTCCCTGTTCAAGGTTCCGCCAATCCATTGCGCATCTTTGATTAAAACATTAGCCGACATCATATAGGAGTCGGCAAAATCCAGAGAGGCCACTCACCTCTTTTTGCTCATTCTACAACATTATCTGCTTTAACATCGCGATGCGGTTGCAGAATGGACAACACTTGAGCTTTCAAGCGCGCGCCGGGACTTCCAAAATGCGTCAATTGCCCAACATGGCAATCTGTGGGAAAGATTTCATTCGCTCTGAGGTCTCGATTCCCAAGGGATGGGCGCAGGGACCGAAGGTGGATACTAGCGGATCGCATCCAACGTTCGGCGAACTGTTTGCGCGAGTTTGCCCGCCGGAAAAGGTTTGCTCAGAAAATTCACTCCTTCGTTCAAGGCAGAACCTTTGGCGGCGATTTCCGCGCTGTGACCACTCGCGTAAATCACCCTCAATTTCGGATTGTCCATTAAAAGCCGTGCGCTCAAATCCATTCCGCTCATGCCGCCGGGCAAGACCAAATCGGTCAGCAACAAGTCGATTTTGTCGCGATTTTCTTGCCAGACTTCAAGCGCTTGAACGCCATTCATTGCCGCAAGCATGCGGTAGCCGCATTGAGATAGGGTTTTGCGCGCGGCTGCACCCAGGAATGCATCATCCTCGACGACCAGTATTGTTTCTCCTCCGCCGCACAGGGCGGGCGACTCCGATTGCTTCGACTCTTGCGTCGGCACGCTGGTCAGCCGTGGAAGGTAGATGCGGAAGGTTGTTCCGTGCCCGACGTCGCTGTAAACATTGACCCACCCGCGGTGCTGTTGCACTATACCAAAAACGGTCGCCAATCCGAGACCTGTGCCTTTGCTGGCGTCCTTGGTGGTGAAAAAGGGCTCAAATATTCGTGGAAGATTTTCCGAAGGGATGCCGCAACCTGTGTCACTTACGCTTAAACACACATAGGCGCCGGGAGAGGCTTGGATTGAATGTGCCCGAACCGATTCATCAAAGTCCACCGCGGAAGTTTCAATGACAAGCATCCCACCCCCAGGCATGGCGTCGCGGGAATTCACAGCGAGGTTCACGAGCACTTGGTCCATCATGCCGGCGTCGGCATGGATGAACAGCGGTTGCTTCGCAAATTTGAATCGCATCTGGACGTCTGCACCGAGAACGCGGTGCAGCATTTTGGTGACATCATTAATGGATTGGTTTAAATCCAAGTCCCGCGGTTGCATGGTTTGCTTCCGGCTGAACAAAAGCAATTGCCGTGTCAAGGCGGCCCCGCGCTGCGCAGCCGCGCTAATTTCCTCCGCACATTCCAATTGCTCCGCAGAAGGATGGCCAACGATTTTCAAGGAATCGCACTGCATTTGAATGACCGCCAGGATATTGTTGAAATCGTGCGCCACTCCGCCGGCGAGCTGCCCGATGGACTCCATTTTTTGCGCTTGATGGAATTGAGCCTCAAGTTTCATCTCCCGTGTCACGTCGCGTTTGACGGCGACAAAGTTGACTATTCTGCCGCCCTTGTCGCGAACGGGCGAGATGGTGGCGTCCTCTTCGTAAATCGTGCCATCCTTGCGCCGGTTGACAAAATGGCCGCTCCACTTCTGCCCACTGTCGAGGACATCCCACATCTGGCGATAAAAAGCGGCATCGTGCTTGCCACTTTTGAGAACGCGGGGGTTTTGGCCAATGGCCTCGTCGCGAGTGTAACCGGAGATCCTTTCAAATGCTGGATTGGCGTACTGGATCGTGCCATGGGTATCGGTGATGACTATGGTTTCGGCTGCTTGTTCGATGGCTGTCGCCAGAAGTGTTTGCGTTTCTTCAGCCCGCTTGCGCGCGGTAATGTCGCGAATGTTGCACTGGATCACCTTCTTGTCGCCGACTTGATATATGTTGCAGACGAACTCCACCGCGATTTTGCGGCCATCCCTGGTTTCCAGCGGCAGATCCTCATAACGGATGTAACCGTTCTGCTGTAGGCGCTCCAACATGATTTGATTGGAAACGAGGTCCTTGAAGGGACTCAGTTCTCCGACGGTTTGGCCGACCATCTCGGCGTGGGAAAAGCCCAGCAGCTTGGTCAGGAACGGATTGACATCATTGACGCGTCCGGTGTCGGCATCCAGAATCAATATGCCATCCTGCGCCGCCTCGAAGAGCCGCCGATAGCTCAATTCCGACGCTCGGAGTGCTTTCTCCGTTAGCGTCACGGTGTCCTTTTCATTCCCCTGTGGAGGATCGTTGGCCATGATTTTTTCCCATTTAAAGATCAGAGAAGATACCGGTGGCCGCTATGGGGTATTCACCCCATATTTGATTGAATTCAATCAAGTTTCTTGCACGGCATCGTCACCCAGTGAAATTCACAACGAAGGGGAGTGATGCCTCCATCCCCGGCTCATCATTTTGACCAGGATTCAAAGTGATTTGGCATTCGACTCAGCCAATCCCGCCAACAGTTCGGTGATTTGTTGCATAGACTTTCAAATCTGGCTCCGCCGGTCTCCATTAACGCGCTGCCCGCGCAGCTTTGCCCAGCGGAATTTCTGCGATGATGGCGGTGCCCTTGCCCGGGGCGGACTCGACCTCAAAGCTGCCGCCGACCATTTCCAATCGTTCCCTCATGCCCAGCATTCCGAGGTGTTGGCGTCCTTTCCCATGCAACACGGAATCCACCTGAAAGGACTTACCGTCATCCTTTATTTTCATGCAAATGCCATCCGGCAGTTTCTGGATAATCACTGCCACCCGGCTGGCCTGGGCATGGCGGGCCACATTGGTGAGCGCTTCCTGGGCGACGCGAAAGAGGACCGTTCGTTTGGCCGTGTCCAATCGTTCCACGGCCGCAATGGCGGTCAAACTGGTATGGACGCCCGTTTGTTTGGTAAAGGTTTTCATGAATGCGTGCAATGCGGGAATCAGTCCTAGATCGTCCAGCAGCGCCGGGCGCAATTTGCGGGCGAACTGATGCACGTTTTCCACCGATTTTTCCACCATTTGTTGGGCGCATTCGATTTTCTGTTGGAGACCCTTGGGGCCGCCCGCAGCCTCCCGGGTCAATGTCGCCAGTTGGACGTTGATGCCCACCAGGGTTTGGGCGATTTCATCATGCAGGTCGCGGCTGATGCGCAGTCGTTCCTCTTCCTGCGCCTGTAGAATCTGATGAGACAAATGCCGCAATTGTCCCTGCATATGGCGAGCCTGCTCCAGCAACCGGCCTTGGTTCTGTTCGCTTTTCTTGAGGTCTTGCTCGACGGCCTGCCGTCGAACAATTTCACGGTTCAACCCCAGGTTCGTGTCGGCCATGTCCTCCAGGCGGCGTTGCGCCTCTTCCACTTGCTTGCGCGCTGTGATGTCTCCGAACGCAACCCGGCACCACCTCCGCGACCCCACCGGGCAGACTGCGGACGTGGCCCGAAAAACAGCCCAAAAACTGCCTCCACCCTTCTTCAGCAGAAGCACCTCACACTCCTGGTCCTTGGGCTCGGCCAATACATTCTTCAGGAAGGCCATAAGAACTGGGTGACTTTTCTGGTCCACAAAAAGCAGCAAGCTCCGTTTAATCAGCCTGGACCGTTCCACTCCCAGCAAGGCGGCGCTCTTCAGGTTCGCGTCCAAGACCACGCCCGACTCATCAATGGAGAAATAGCCGACTGGGGCAAAATCGTATAGGTCCGTGATCTTCTCCAATGATACCTCAAGTTCGTCCCGGGTTTTCTGCAGTTCGGCGTTCTGCATTTCCAACTCGATCCGATGGACCTCCAACTCATGAAATAGCCGCTGGGTGGATAAGTCTGACTGTTTGACAATCTTGCGCTTGCTCAAGCGGGCTTCGGCGCGGCGCCGCAGTGCGGTTGGATTGTCTGAGCTGAGCGGCTTGCTCTTCATGGCGCGGCCTTGCTACCCATGACCCGGGCGAGAATCTCCTGCAAGGTATCAACATCAAAGGGTTTCGGCATGGCGCCCATGAACCCGTGTCGTTGAGGCTCCAGAATCACCGGGCTGTCAACGTATCCGCTCATGGCGATGGCTTTCACGCCAGGGTCAATCTTGAGCAACGCTTGCATTGCCTCCTGCCCTCCCATTCCCTCACGAACCGTCAAATCCATGATGACGACATCAAAGCGACGCCCAAGACTCCCTGCTTTTTTATAGGCTTCAATGGCCGCCTGTCCATCTTCCACCAACTCCACCTCATGGCCCATTCCAGTGAGCGCCAAACGGAGAATTCTCCTCACCGCCGCCTCGTCATCCATCACCAGCATTCTCCCATGGCGCGGAACGTCCGCGGGCGTTGATGTATTCTCTCCGTCGCTCAACTTCCGGACCGCGGGAAGGTGGATGTTGAACGTGGTTCCGACTCCGACTTCCGACTTCACGGTAATCGCTCCCCCATGTTTCTGCACGACGGCATGGCATATCGTGAGCCCCAAACCCATCCCTTTTTGGTCGCCTTTTTGCTTCGTGGAAAAGTAGGGATCAAAGATTTTCGGCAATACATCCTTCGCAATCCCGGTGCCCGTGTCCGCAATGCTGATCCGGATATATTCCCCTGGCGCCAGTGATAGTTGCTCCTGGCCGCTAAGAACCACATTCTCCGCCCGGACAGAGATCACCCCACCATTTGGCATCGCTTGGCGCGCATTCAGGCCCATGGCTTGGATGACCTGTCGGATCTGTCCCGCGTCCACCTCTGATGCCCAGAGATCCTCCGAGAGAGAGAACTCGCACCGTACATTGGAACCGCTCAAAGCCGGTCTGACAGACTCCTGGATCAATCTTGGCAGGAGGGTCGCCTTCCGGACCGGCGCTCCTCCCTTCGCAAACGTGACGAGTTGAGCGGTCAAGCTGCTGGCGGACTCGCACGCCTCCATTGCATCCCGAAGAAAACAAGCCAATTTCTCGTCGGGAAGGTTGAGCCCCTGGGCCATTTGAATATTAAGCACGACGACGGTCAGCAGATTGTTGAAATCATGGGCCAGACCGCCCGCCAGAATGCCGGTCGATTCCAGCTTGTTCAGAATGAGACGATCCGCCTCGCCCCGCTTGCGCTCCGTGATGTCCGTCACCGCCACCCGGCAGCCCTGCCCCGACTCAAAAGCAATGGCCTCCAACTCCACTTCCAGCGGCGGGCGGCCTTCCACTTGAAGCGTCAGGTCGTGGCTTTGCCGGACCTTGCTCTCAAACACCTTGTCAAGAAAAACGCCAAAAGCCGGACGACCGGCCAGCGAGACGAAATGCCCAAAGCGCCCGTTGATTAACCCGGATCGTGCGACCCCCAACAGGCTGGCCCCTGCCAGGTTCGCCTCTTGGATGGTTCCCTCACGGTCGAGTGTCAAGTAGCCCACCGGCGCGAAATCGTAAAGGTCAGTGTATTTCTCCAACAGCGCCTCCGTTGCTTCCCTGGCTTCGCGGAGTTCCTCGTTCTGCATCTCCAGTTCAATCTGGTGGACTTCCAATTCGTGGAGTTGCCGTTGGTTGTCGGTGTCGGATTGATTGGGCGGTTTCTTCGACTGCTGGTCCTCCAGGCGCAACTCCGCGCGACGGCGCAGTTCGGCTGGATCGCCCGAGGTGCTTGGCTTGTTACGTTTGGTGGGACCACTCATGTTTTACGGGTCGCCGGCAATTTTTCAGACGTGCCTGCGCGCCGTTTAGTTGCTTCGGTTTTACCCCGCGCCTTGTCTGCTGGATTCTCCATCTCCCTGGATTGTTCCGCAACGTGCTTTTCCAGAAGATCGTGCTTCTCCCGCAATTGGGCTTCCAACGTCTTGGCGGCGGTGATGTCGGCGAAGGTGATCACCACGCCGTCGATGCGGTCGTCCAGGGTCCGGTAAGGCATGATGCGCACCGTGAACCAGCGTCCGTCGCGCGCGTTCACCGGCTTTTCCACAAAGCCCAGCTTCCGTAAAACCTCCTGCGCATCGGCTGTCAGTTCTGGATAAAGCAGGTCGGAGGCAAGATCTGTGATGGGCCTGCCGACGTCGCCCGCGATGAGCTTGATGATTTTGGTCGCTTGCGTGGTGAATCGTCGCACTTTGAGGTCATTGTCCAAAAACAACGTGGCGATGTCCGTGCTGTTGAGCAGGTTCTTCATGTCGTTGTTGGACCGGGACAATTCGTCCACCTTGGCCTGCAACTCCGCATTGACGGTCTGGAGTTCCTCGTTGAGCGATTGCATCTCCTCCTTGGAGGTGGTCAATTCCTCGTTTGTGGACTGGAGTTCTTCATTGGTGGACTGCATTTCTTCGTTGGTGGACCGGAGCTCTTCCTGCGAGGTCTGCATCTCCTCGCGGGTGGTCTGCAATTCCATGCAGACCTGCTGATGTTTCTGCTCCAGTTCCGTCAACCGGATGCTGCGCCCCGGACCTTTCCGGGCCTGCGCCTGCATGGTCGTTTCCAGCGGCGCCGCCACATCGGCAAAAACGATCATCACCAACCCTCGCAGCGGCTCCGGCTTTTCGAGTCGCTGCACGGTGACATTCACGAAATGCTCCCCGCCGTTGTTTTCAATCTTAAGCCCCTTGAGCGCTACGGCACCCCCCCTGCTGCAACACCTTCTCAAAAGCGTCGGTGAGTTCGTAGCGCAGGCCCGCGCGGGCCATGACAAAGATATTCCAGTTGGCTTTGCCTGCGGCCGGTTCCAGGTATTTGCCCGTCCGTCCGCTGACGTAAAGAATATCGCCCTTGTCGTTGACGAGCACAGCGGGCAGGGAGTAAAGCTCCAGAACCAACTGATCCGCGAGGGATTGGAGACTGGACGGCGCTTTCGTTTCCGGACGCGTCTCCGTCCCGCCCGGCAGGGGCGGGGCGAAGGACGGGGGAAATTCGATTGGCTCTGCATGTGTGGCAGACTCGGTTCGCCGATAGAGCCTGGTCTTGCCGCCAAGAGAGGCAAACAGATCAGTGAAACCGCCAACCGTCTCCGCGCTGCCTAGAAGCAGAATGCCGCCGGGGCTCAAGCTGTAGTGAAACAGCGGCATGAGTTTCTTCTGCATCTCCGGGGCGAGATAGATCAGCAAGTTGCGACAACTCAAAATATCCAGCTTGGTAAAGGGTGGATCCAGGATCAGACTCTGCGGGGCAAAAACCACCAATTCCCGGATCGCCGTGCCCACCCGATAGCCGTGTTCAACTTTGGCAAAGAACCGCTTGAGCCGTTCCGGCGACACATCAGCGGCAATATTCTCCGGATATACGCCATGGCGGGCCTTGTCAATCGCATCCTTGTCCAGGTCGGTGGCAAAGATGTTTAGCTTGAATGTCTTCGGCGGCTTGGCCGCTTCCATGGCCTCCTTGAAGACGATGGCCAGGGAATACGCTTCCTCCCCTGTAGAGCAACCGGGCACCCACGCCCGGAGTGCGTGGCCGGCTGGCCGGCCGGCTAGGAGCGCCGGGATGACGCTTTCGCGCAACTGCTCCCACGGGGTGCCGTCACGAAAGAAACTCGTCACACCGATCAGAAGTTCCTTGAAAAGCAAATCCAGTTCCTGCGTGTTTTCCTGCAAGTAACGGATATAGGAGGCAATCTTGTCAATTTGGTGGATGCCCATGCGGCGCTCGATCCGGCGATAGAATGTATTCTTCTTGTAGGACGAAAAGTCATGGCCCGTATGAGCCCGCAGCAGGACAATGGCCTTTTCCAGGGCACTCTCCGTCTTGTCCTCCGGCGTCAGCCCGGAAGTGTGGACCAGCGGAGTGCGTTTCAAATAGGCGAGGATCCGTCCTGGCAGCTCGTCCGCCGGAGCTACGATATCCGCCAACCCCGAGTCAATGGCACTGCGCGGCATCCCGTCGAATTTGGCCGTGGCGGGATCCTGCACCAGCACCACGCCCGCCTTTTCTTTAATGGCCCGCAGGCCCAGCGTGCCGTCGGATCCCATTCCCGAGAGAATGACACCGATGCTGTGTTCCTGCTGGTCTTGCGCCAGGGAGCGGAGGAAGAAATCAACCGGCAGGCGCAGGCCGCGCGGCGACACCGGTTCGAGCAGATGCAGGACCCCGTGCAGGATGGACATGTCTTTGTTCGGCGGGATCACGTAAACACAGTCCGGCTCGACCTTGGTACGATCCTTGACCTGGATTACTTTCATGCTGGTGGTGCGCTGGAGCAGCTCGGGCATGATCCCCTTGCGGGTGGGGTCCAAATGCTGGACGATGACAAAAGCCAGTCCGCTGTTCTTCGGCACATGTGAAAGGAAATGTTCCAAAGCCTCTAGTCCTCCGGCAGACGCGCCGATGCCAACGACGGGGAAGGAAATATTCACGGGCGCGCCTGAAGTTGCCGGGGAAGCAACTTGAGCCAGCGCCTTCCGCCAGCGTACGTGTGAAGATTTCCGTTTCATGCGATCATGTCGTGTCCGTTTGTCCGGCGTTTATTTCCTGCGCTGCCAGAATCTGGTGTGATGGGCGCGCGCAAACATTCCCAGGCCCAAAGCCGAGAATCTCACGGGTCGGTCTCGCGGTCCAGAGATGGATTTTAAGCGACAGGCGTTATTGTCTCAAGCCAAGAGCAGCCACTCGATTGTCCCATCGGGCCATCTTCCCACGCCTGATCGTCGAATACAGGCCCGCAGGCCCGCGCCACGGTGTGAGCACCGCTTTTGCGCGGGCGGAATCCAGCATCGAGACAGTCTCCCTGTCAACCACTCAATCTGTCTATGGGGTGAACACCCCATAGCGACCACATTGTGGTCTTGGCACAGTTCTTCCTCAACATGCGAAAACTATGAATGCCGGTCAGGCTCTTTCGGACGAAATCACTGCCGCCCCGTGCGCATCGGGATATGAATTGAACATTGTGGGGGTTTATCAAGACCCGCTGACCCAAAGCTGGGGTATGCCCATGTGCCGGCTGGCGATGCAACTGGCCGGAGAGGATCTCGTCCGCAACACATGGTATGACGTGCATTCCTTGAGCGATCTTGGAATGCTGCTGGCGGCCGTTCGCGCCGCCCTGGTGGCAGACGTGATTGTGGTCTCAGTGTATGCGGCGGATGAGTTGCCACTTGACCTTTACGTCTGGATCAACGCCTGGCTACCACGCCGGAACTCGCGCGAGGGGGCTTTCACCGCATTGATTGGCACCGCCGAAGCGCAGGATTCTCAGTCGGTCCGCACCCATGATTACCTGCACGCCGTGGCGCGCAAAGCCCAATTGGAGTTTATCCCGCTGTTGCAACCGCTCTTCATGGGAAGTGATTGATCAGCGGGAGGCTGACCGATCGCAATCCCGAGAGCAATGGGGCCGGAGAGCGTGATTAAAGAGGCGGTGCATCGGGCCGACGGCAAGCGCAATGGGATTTGGCGCAGCGGAATGAGTAAGAAATATCTGGCTAAGATGCAGGATGGCAAACGCTGGGCGGTGGAAACCTTCTTCAGTGGACTCAAACGGACGATGGGTTCGATCTTGAACTCGCGCCGCTCCGACCAAATGCTCAAAGAAGCGGCGTTTCGGGTGTTGGCCTACGCCCTGAGGCGGTAGGGGCCTTGAAAAATCGTGAAGCATTTCAACAGAGCAAACCCGCTTAAGCTAATTTAGCTGGGCATTGTCCAATGGCTCAATCAAGCTGGATTGCCTCCCCTAGCCGTTGCAAACGCACTCTAACAAAGGCGGCTGCAGGTTGGCGCATAATGAATTTGAAATCGAGAGGCTCGACCGGCTGCGCAGTCCGTCAAAGTATCGTGGGAAATGACGTGATATTCCGTCCAGATAATTTGTCAAAGCCATGAGTGGAAAAACCTGGGAATACACTGGATAACCCACGTTTAGAATCCCGGGATGCCCAGTCCCGACAACCGACGCATCATCCCGCGATTCGAATTTGCTCCTGGTTTCCAAAAGGCAATTTGCCCCTTTTGTTACAATCTTCTCCTGGTGAAAGCCCATTTCGCAGAGAAACTCGAGCACCCACCCGGTTTGCATTGGGGGGTGCTTGATCCATGGTGGCAGTGGCCATCATCGAGGTAATAAAGGGGCGATTCACCAAAGCCGCCATCGCGATTTTTAAAAATCATCAGCGTGCGAGTTGCCGGGTCGAGACCAACCTTCTCCTAATGGAGGTGCCCAAAACACGCGGGAGCGCTGACAACTCCACCAAGCCGGAACTGATTGCCAATTGCACCATCTTCCCTGCTAGGCGCTCACCCCAGACCTGGTATGCCGCCATTCTCAAATCACGGAGCGTTAATTCTTTCTGTTTCATTTTCATGCCGTAAACGATACCCGTTGACAGCTTCCCTGCGCTATGGGGTGTTTTCCGGCCAAGGACGATCGGGAAGAGGAGCCGGACGTCGATGAATGTCCCCGTTTCATTGAAGGCTTTGACCGAACAAGAATATTCATGTAATTTTTAAACGGCCAAAAACAGAAAGCTTCACCAAATCCAAAACGAAGGTGAAGGTGATGGCGCTGACCAGCACGCTGCTTAATAGCCAGAACGGAAGCGGTGCCATAAGCCAACCGCATCCAGCCAGCGCCAAGGCGATCGCTAGATCAGCGACGGAGGACAAGACGAGCCAGCGGCTGGGATGGGGGGATGACCAAATCCGCCCGCGGGCGCGCACGGCGTACATGGTGGCTTGGTTTCCGCACACCAGGGCGACGAACGTCAGGGTCTGCAGGTTTGCGATGCCCAAGCCCAAGTGGAAATGACCGAAGGCGAGAACACCGACGCAGAAAATGAGCTCAAAGGCGCCCATAAAAATGCCCGCAATCGTCAAGTTACCAATGCGCCAACTGTTGGGCAGCAAGGAGGGTCGCACATTGTCGGTGGTCAACGACATGCCCAGAAAGTCACCCGCCATCATCACGATGATCATCAGCAGCGGGGTAAGGATCGCGTGTCCAGTCATGACGATCCCGACGCCCAGCAACAGCACCTGCACAATCTTTTTAGTCACCGAGTTGAGCGTGTAGGTCATGATTCGCTGGAAGGTCAGGCGCCCCTCTTTGACGGCCGCGACAATGCCCGCCAGTCCCGGATCCGTGAGCACGACCCCGGCGGCGGACTTGGCGACATCCGTCGCCGTGGATACCGCGATGCCCATCTGCGCCTGGCGCAGAGCGGGCGCGTCGTTGGCGCCGTCGCCGCACATGCCAACGATATGACCGGCCTTCTGGAACGCTTTCACCAGTTTGAATTTGTCCTCGGGAAGAACGCCGGCAAAGATGGCGAATTGCTCAGGCCGCACTTCGCTTGGGATTGGCCCGGGTGGGCATACCGTTCCATCCAAACCGACCGCATGGGCAACAATCGCCGCCGTGGCGGGAGCGTCTCCGGTCACCATCACCGTCCGGACCCCTAGCGTTTTCAGTTCCGTGACCAAGGTGGCGGAGTCTTCGCGGGCCGGGTCGCTCAGAGCGATCAATCCCAGGAGCTGCATCGTGGCAGGTGGTCCGGCTGCGACCGCCAGCACTCGAAAACCCTTCGCCTCCAATTCGTTTGCTGCTGCGGATGCGGTGGGTGAGGCGGCCGCGAGAACGCTAATAACGGAAAAGGCTCCCTTGACAATTCGCAGCGTTCCCAAGCTCGGATTTGCCGCCGTCGCCTCGGACATCTTGGTGGCGGGATCGAAGGGCACGAAGCGTATAAGTTTGGGCGCGTTCGTAGCGACTTGCTTTGCGGCGGCGTAACGAATAGCCCCATCAACGGGATCCTCTCCGCCATCAGAGCTGGCCAGCGCTGCCATTGTCAGGACATGTAGCTCATCAAATCCCGGCATCGGGTGGACCACCGTGACCGTAAGTTGGTTGCGCGTCAGCGTCCCGGTCTTGTCCGCGCACAAAACATCAATGGACGCCGCTTCGTCCACCGCTGAGAGCCGGGTTGGCAGGACACCCTGGCGTGCCAAGGCTCGCGCCCCCAGAGCGCTCGCCAGCGTAAAGGTGGCAGGCAGCGCCACTGGGATGGATGCCAGAACCGCCGTCAAAACCAAAGGGATGATTTCGCTCGCCGGCATTGCATGGGCAAGGGCATAAGCCACCAAAATGACGATCAACGTGCCGTTGAACATCGCCAGATTGCGCACGACGCGGACCACGGCCTTCTGTTGTGAACTGACCACATGGGCAGTGCGGATCAACTCGGCCGTACGACCGAACTTGGTGCGGGTTCCCGTCGCCGTAACCCTGGCAACAGCTTCGCCGCGGCGCACCAGTGCGCCGGCAAAGGTTTGGAATCCCGAACCCGCTTCAGTGCCGATGGATTCGCCGGTGAGCATGGATTGGTCCAGCAGGACGTTACCATCGGTCAGCTTCACGTCTGCGGCCACAACGCTGCCCAGGGATAGCTTGACCATGTCACCCGGCACCAATTCAGCGGCAGGGATGTTCTTCCACGCACCGTCGCGGCGGACCGAGGCCGTCATCGCCAGGCGCTTTTTCAGAGCAGCCAGCGTGGCTTGGGCACGAGCCTCCTGAAAAAAGCCCAGCGCGGCGTTGAACACAAGGAGCACGGCTATGATGCCGGCCTCGACGTACTTGCCAAGCACCGACTCCAGGACAATCGCTGCTTCCAACATCCAAGGGATCGGCGCCCACAGCTTCTCCATGGCACGTCGAGCGGGATGCGAAGAGGTATCCGGCATCGAATTGGGACCGACCTGCCCCAGTAGGCGTTGGGCCTCTTCGCTGGTGAGACCGTCCGGTGAATCGTTTACTGGTACATTAACAGCGGTGGGAACGATTGGCGGTGGAGCAACCAGGTTAAGCATAGCGATGCCTCATGGGTTCATATGCGAGATGCTAATGTTTAACGCGGCCGCGAAGCTCACCCACGCCAGATAAGGTGCCAGCAACACACCTGCTGCTTTCCTCACCTTCCAGAACGACACCACAGTTGCTGTCAGCGCGATCCATAGTAAGACGATCTCCGCAAACGCGAGGCCGGGACGGTGCATTCCAAAAAACAGAGGTGTCCAGAGCACATTGAGCAGCCATTGCAGAAGAAACCATCGAAGTTCCCATGACCTTTCTTTCCATCCACCTTCACGCCAGACCAGCCACGCCGCGATGGCCATCAGAATATAAAGTAACGTCCACACAGGACCAAACACCCACGGCGGAGGGTTCCAAGAAGGCTTTCGCAGACCAGCAAACCACCCACCGGTTGAAACGAAGAACGCCGTGCCGGAAGCCGCGAGACACAAGACCAGCCAGCCGGCCAAGGCCAGAACTTGATGGCTCGGTTCGCGCGCCGCTCCGAGGCGGGTCCTTTGGGCCTGCCTTGACGGTGCAGGCAAACCTGCCGGATGGCGCCGCGAAAAATTGAAAAACCTGGACCTCATACACTGCTGAACTCACGGACGACCCTTTGCATCCCTCGGGCCGATTTTACCGCCAGCCGTTGTGGGGCGGAAGATCCACGTTTGGCTTGGAAGCTCGCGCGTGGACTTAGCCTTGGATTTCCACCAACAAAACGCCATTCAGGCCATCGAAGGGATTTGACACATAAGCCGACGACAACGGATCGTCTGTCCATTCGCCATCGACGACAAATCGGTACTCATACTTCCCTGGATCAAGCATCAACTCGACCACCCAACGGTCACCAGCTTGCTTTTGCAAAGGCATGGCGGATGCCTGCCATCCATTGAAGGAGCCGGCCACGAATACCAACTGTGCCTCGGGAGCATAGAGTTCAAGGCAAATGCGCTTTTGATAGGGATTGGGAAACCGCTCGAGCAACAGGCGCATTGGCTTGCTTATCGCCTCTGGCTTGGGCGCAGAGGCTTTGGCCGCGCTCCTGTTCGAAGGCTTCACGGGTTTTGATCGAGGCTCTTGGGCGGTGGTCGTCGTTCGACGGAGTTTTTCGCTTGGAATTGCAGATGTCTTCATTGTTGCATCCTCTCTTAAGATCAAACTCACACTGGGACCTCTAGTCGTTGAGGCGGGCGAATCAAGAGGCCACCCAAAACCTCAACACGGCCGATCTGATGGTCAATCATGATTATTCGGCGCCATTGGGGGCCGACCGATTCTCCCGTTGATCGGTTTTCAGATTCGCTCATGGCCTGATAATGGCGGGGAAAACCTTGCGGTCGCTATGGGGTGTTTTCCCCATGTAAAGCTCTTCGTCCGGCAGATGGCTTCGTGGCCTTGAATGTTTGACCGAATATTTGACATTCATCCCAAGAGCCGGCCTGCGTACATTGTCTTGATTCGCAACGAAGTTTCCTTTGCACGACGTTCTTCGCCGCTATAGCCACGATTGGGAGTGGCCACTCGAACAGCGGCCTCCGACTCCCGTATTAACCGTTGACGCTTTCACGATGGCACACAAACTGTGGAAACTGCTGAATCGCGCAATGGTTTCGAATCCAGACGCGCGATGCAGAGAACACTTGTTCTCCCATGATTCGAAATGGGGAAAACACCCCATAGCCTCTTCGCCGCTTTCCGGGGAACATGCATGAACAGCATGTAAAGCGTATGCAAGCAAGCGAATTTTTGGAACGATTGGCGATCCCGGACCTATTGGCCAACGTCCCAGACCAATCGACATACACTTTGAACATTGCGGGAGTTTATCAAGATATCACGACCCGAGATTGGGCCATGCAATCTTGTGGCCGCGCCACCCAGACGGCGGAAGTGGAACATATCCAAACCTCATGGTTCAGCGCTCATTCCTTGTGTGACGCCGGGATGTTTCTTGAGGCCGTTCACGCCGCCCTTGTGGCCGATGTTATTGTGGTCTCAGTTTATTGCGCGGAAAAGTTGCCGCACGGGATTTATCGCTGGATCGAAGCGTGGTTGCCGCAGCGGCTTTCGCGGAAGGGCGCTCTCGCCGCTCTTTTTGGCTTTCCTGAACCGCCGCAACTTCCTTCCGCCAGATCATTCGATTACCTGCAATCAGTGGCAGCACGGGCTCAATTGGATTTCATCCCGCTGGAGAGCCAGCGGCTGGCTGTTCCTCGCACTTCCAGCATGAAGCTGCTTGCCGAACGAGCCTCCACCTCTCTGCATGAGCGTCAGGAATGCCTCGGCCCGCGTTGCAATGCTTACTATCATTGGGGAATAAATGAGTGAACCGCGCCGAATGATGTCTCGAAAACTGGCTGGCAAGCAGTCACACCCCATGGCGAAGCCGATTCCGTTTGCACAGATTAATCCATGCGGATCGCGGATGAGGTGATTTTCTTAAACGAGGCAGCATCCCGCAGACGCCGAAGGCAACTGATAAGCGCAATCGCACAAATTCAAAGAGGAAGAATTAAAATGATCGAACTAACAAACTTCCGCGTTGCCGTTTTTGCCACCGACGGCTTTGAAGAGCTGGAGCTGACGGAGCCTGTGAAGGCGCTGAGGGACACTGGCGCCCAAGTAAGCATCCTGGCAATCAAGGAGGGCCAAATTCAGGGTCTTCGGCACGACCGTGATAAGACCATAAAGGTTAAGGTTGATCGTGCGATTCGGGATGTCAGCGCAGCGGAATTTGACGCCGTTCATCTTCCCGGCGGCACCGTGAACGCCGATAACCTGCGCATGGTGCCGGAAGTGCAAGCGTTTCTGCGCGCGATGCAGGAAGCGGGCAAGCCCATAGCCGCCATCTGTCATGCGCCATGGGAACTGGTGTCAGCGGGGTTGGTGCGCGGGAGAACCTTGACCAGTTACCACACGATACAGGACGACATCCGAAATGCGGGTGGCAAATGGTTAGACCGGGCAGTCGTTGAGGACGGCAACTGGGTGACCAGCCGGCAGCCCGACGATCTGCCTTTGTTCAACCGAGCCATAATCAGTCTGTTTTCGCGGAGCATTCCCGCAGTCCAACAGAACGACAAACAACTGGCAGGTTCAGCGAGCAGAGTCGGGATCTTGGTCGGCAAGGCGGGCAGGGACGGCTCAAGATAATTGCCTCCGAGTTGGGGTGTGGGGATTAAATGAAGCGCGCGGGCAGATAATCAGGTCTCCGAAGGTCATGCGCGGCGGCGCTGGAACCGCCCCCCAGCCGAATCTCACAACTCATGAGATTTTTTATTATTGCTTTCTCATATGTTCCACACGCGTGGTTTGTGGGTATTCGAATATCGCTGCGATATCTCCGGGGCATGGATTAAACACGGCTCATCCGTCGCCGTCTAAGCGCGCCGCGATCCGAATTGGTGCCAGTCTGATTCCTTCATCTGAATACCGAAATGGCTGGCAGCCTTTTGAATATTGGCAAACGCGACGTCCCGTTCGGGGTCACTAACGCCCTGGACCTGATTGAACCTCGCCATCGCGTCGCGAACGTGCGAAGCGTCCGTCATTGGCTCTTTGCGTGCGCGCGGAAATGCGAATGCCGCGGCCGGCAGCAAATCCTTGACAGCCGTGGAAAGGCGGCCAGGCGTTGCCGTCCCGTGAGCTACCCAGGTGGGTTCTGACATATTTTTACCTTTCATGGCTGGTTTCCTCTGCAAATTGATGCGGTTTTAACTGGTCGGTTTCCGGCTGGCTTGGAGACTCAAATCATGCTCGGCTCCGGCCATGCCTTCATCCACCAGCCTTTCATTGTCGCTTCGACCTTCTTCATCCTCATCTTCGCTGGGAGCCGAGGTGGCTTTGTCGCCGGTAGAGCCAGGCACCGGATCCCATCGTTCGGATTCCGGCGCGGATTCAAGGGCGGCCTCGTTAGGATCCATGTCCGGTTTGCCCGTCAATTCCCGCTTGGCTTGTGCCCAATCAGATTCCGACATCTCATTCGCGCAGCGTTCATCCATCGCTGCCAGCTCGACCGCGCGCTCCCGCACCATCTTGCGGGTCACAGTGCCAATGCCAACGGAGTTTTCCGTTAAGACGCCATCCTTCAGTGGGTTTGGTTTCATAGATCAAAAATTACCGCGCATGAAATGTTTGGTCGTTATGCGATGTTTTCATTTCGCGCGTCCCGCGCTCCTCGCGCACGTCGCGGGATTTGGAAAAAATGTTGTCGCGCTTTTTGGTTTTTGGATCCGGCGCAACCTTTTCGTGATTGGGCCTCAACCGGTGGATGGATTTTGGAAAAACGGGCGTTTCCATTGTGGCTGCGGGGTTGACGAGAGGGGTAATCATGGTGTGATTCCTGAGTCAGCTTTTTAAACCGATCATTTGCTGTTTTATTTATTTTGCGGTCGCGAGTGTTCTCGCGACCGCGGAAACTTTACTCAATGTCCGACCAAAGCGGGACGAGGTTGACCGGACTTCGACGATCGGGCGGCAAGTTCCGTGTTCGCAGCTTTGCTTTCTTTTGGTTCACAGCAAGAATCGCCCTTATGGCATTCCCCGAGCGCTTCCTTGTTGCAGCAAGCCCCGGCCAATTCAATAAACGATGCATTGGCGGCCTTTTCTTCCTTGAGGATTTCCTCCAGCACCCTAGCAGCTTCCGTGTTTCCCAACAGCTTGGCCCACTCGCGCAGGCAACCGTACGAGGCGATTTCGTAATGCTCGATTTTTTGGGCCGCAGAAACGAGCGCCGCGTTGATGGCGGGCGAACCTTTGAAGTCAGCGGCGATTTCCTCGCCTTCTTTCAGAAGGCCAAGCGTGGCTTCACACGACTTCGCTTTGGCCTTGGCATCAAAAGACCGGAATACAGTCTCCAATTTTTTTACGTGGCCTTCCGTTTCCTTGAGGTGAGTTTGAAACCGCTCCTGCAAAGCCTTGCAAGAAGCAAATTTTGCCAGCTTCGGGATGGCTTGGACAAGTTGCTTTTCAGCGTCGTATCGGTCGGCCAGTTCCTCCAGGAATAATGTTTTAAGTGCGCTCATAATTATTTTGTTTATTTAATGGACGGCCGCCCCTCGAAGTGAGAAGAAGTTTCCGTCCCCGGCTCCACCATGCACGGGCGAGCGGACAACTGCTATGGGGTGATCACCGGTTCCGTAAGGTGGGTGGAGTTGTAATCGCAAATTTACTGCCCGCAAGCGGTTAGGGCATTTTCGGAAAAGGAGGCATTTTCGTTTTCGCTTGCATGGCCGGTCCGCTGGTGTATCCTACATATATATATGAGTAGGATACAACCGCTTCAACGCACTTCCACCTTGGCCTTGCGCCAGCGCAAGGCTCGTCTGTTGCTCTCCTTTGCCCTGCCCCCGCAGATCCTGCATGCCTCGCTGGTCGAGCGATTCTTAAAATGTGGCAAAGCCAAATGTCACTGCCACACCGGCGGTCCCAAGCACGGCCCCTTCTTCTATCTCCACCGCTGCTTCGCCAAAGGCCAGATGCAATCGCTCTTGCTCAAATCTCCCACCCAGATCGACCAAGCACGGCAAAGTGTGGCGGCTTATGCCCAGGTGCAGCAAGTGCTCGATGAAATCAGCCAGATCAATCACGAACTGCTGCGCCGCGGTGAGCCACTGCTGGCCGCACCGACGTGAACGAACTGGCTCAGTTTCTGGGCTACGTCACCAAGGTTTTCGACTTGGGCCGGATCGTGCGCGGTCTGCGCTGCCGCAGGCCTTACCCGGAAATTCCTGCCCGGCCCTTGTTCCTGAGCTTGTTGCTGGGAGTCGTCCTGCGCGCCGGCAGCTATCTGGAGATCTCGCAGCAAACCAAGCGGCGGCGCTGGCAACATTTGATCCACTGGGGCCACCGCATCAGCGACGACGCTTTCCATTACGTCAGTGAGCGCTTTGCCCTGGAGGACTTGCGCCAAGGCCTGGTGTCAGTCAACCACCGCTTAAAAGCCAACAAGGCCCTGGAGAGTTGTAAAATCAACGGCTTGCTCTTCCTGAGTTTAGATGCCAATGAGCACTTCAAAAGCCGCAGCCGATGCTGCCCGTGCTGTTGCCAAAGGGAGATTGAAGAGACCAACGCGCAAGGCCAAAAGCAGACGGTGATCGAGTATTACCACCGTTACGTCTTTGCCCAGATTAACGGCCCCAAGTTCAATACGCTGCTGGACGTGGAACCGATTCGCCCCGGGGAAGGGGAAGCAGAGGCGGCGCTCCGCTTGCTGGGTCGCATTCGCCGGGTTTACGGCCCGCGCTTTTTTGACGCTCTAACCATGGACGGCTGGTATGTGCAAGGCCCCTTTTTGAAAGCGCTGGATAAACTGGGCTGGGCGTGGGTGGTGGTGCTCAAACAGGAACGGATGGAAGTTTTGCAAGAGGCGCGCGCCTTGAGCGCGGCCCAAAAACCCGGCCGGGAGTTTGACGACCCAGCTCGCGACCGGCAGGTCAAATTGTGGGAGGTCAAAGACCTCAACTTCAGCAAAAGCTACGGTGGCAAAGTGTGGCTGGTCCATTCTCAGGAGCAGTGGCTTGAAAAGAAAGTGGTGGGCGGAAAAAAGATCAGCCAACCGCAGATCAGCCATTGGTGGTGGATGGCTTCGCGGCAACTGGAAGGCTATCCCAGCACGGTCGTCTATGAGGGCGGGCATCGGCGCTGGGGAATCGAAAATAAGGCTTTCAATGAACTGACGCAGTTCTATCACTTGGAGCATTGCTACCATCACGAACCGGTGGCGATGCTGGCGCAAATGCTCATTTTGATCGTAAGCGGTAAAGGAGCGACCGCCTAGGCGGCGGCGGGCAGTCGTGATAGAAACGGCGCCGATGAAGAGTCTGACTGTTTCTCCCCGGCGTCGCGCCCGGCGCACCGATGCCGCCCGGCGCGCGCAAGTTCTAGCGGCGTTTGCACGGAGCGGTTTGTCCGCGTCCGCTTTCGCCCGTCGACAGGGCGTCCATTACACCACGTTCTGCGGCTGGCGGCAGCGGCAAGCCCAAGCCGGTCCTTCGCCCGCCGGCTTCGTGCAGGTTCAGTTGGTTGAGCCAGAGGCAGCCGGCGAACTGGTCGTTGAACTGGGTCCGACGGGTCGGTTGCGCTTGACTAGTTTGGCGCAGCTTCCTCTGGCGGCGCGCTTACTCCAAGCCCTTAATGCTCCGTCGCCATGCTGAGTTTTCACGCGCAGCTCAAAGTGTTTCTGGCCGCCGCGCCTTGCGATCTGCGCCTTTCGTTCAACGGGCTGTGGGCCGCCGCCCAAACCCAGTTGGGCGAAGACCCCAAAGGTGGCGCGCTTTTTGTCTTCGGCAACCGCCGGCATAATCGGATCAAGATTCTTTATTTTGATGGCACGGGCGTTTGCCTTCTGACCAAGCGTTTGGAAAAAGGCACTTTCCACTGGCCGCAGAGCGCGGGTGAACCCAACGTCAAAATCCGCCTGGCCCCGCAGGCTTTGCAGTTGTTGCTCGATGGCGTCGAACTCAAAGACGGCGCCCGCCGCGCCTGGTATGAAGCCACTGCGTAAAGCATAAACTTTTTTGCCAAAAGTTTGAACAGGGCCGCGCGCGGGCCGTCTGATATGACAGTCAAGTGAACAGCGGTCCGCTTCAAACTGAAAACGCCGCGCTCCGGCAAAAAGTGCAGGAGCAAGGGCAAGCCTTGGCCCAAGCCCAGCGCGAAATCACTCTCTTGCGCCAGAAGCTGGACGCGCTGGCCCGGCGGTTCTTTGGCAAAAAGTCCGAGCAACTCAGTGACGCCCAGTTGGAGCTGCTCTTGAGCGGTCTGGCGGAAAACAGCGTCGAGTTGACTCCCGAAGAAAAGGAGCCTCCGGCGCGGCTGACGCCGCCACGTTCCCCCTCCCACTCACAACGCCTGCGCACCCCGGACAACCTGGAAGTGGTGCGCCAAGTCATCGAGCCGGAAGGGGTCGCGCAAGAGCCCGAGCAATGGAAGCGCATCGGCCAGGAAGTCGCCCGGCGCCTGGATTATCAGCCGGGCAAGTTCTTCTGGCAGGAAACGGTCCGGCCCAAATACGTTCGGATGGGCCACCGCCAGTTGCCGCCGGTCATCGCGCCCGCGCCGGAGCAGGTCGCCGACCATAGCCTGGCCGCGCCCGGTTTGATGGCCCAGTTGCTGGTTAGCAAATTTTGCGACCACTTGCCCTTCTATCGTCAAGAACAGATTTTCCGCCAGCGGCACGAGGTGTTCATCAGCCGTCAGCAAATGGTGCAATGGACAGCCCAGAGCGTGCGGCTCTTGTCCGCCATCGCCCGCTGCCTCAAAGAGCAAGTGCAACGCAGCCCGTATGTGCAGGTCGATGAAACGCCGGTGCGCTACCAAGACCCGGACCTGTCCGGCAAGTGCGGACAAGGCTACCTATGGACGGCCTTAGTTCCCGGCCGATGCGTCGTCTATGAATGGCACGCCAGCCGCGCCGCCGCCTGCCTGGACTCTCTTCTCGGATCAAACTATGCAGGAAAGGTGCAATGCGACGGTTACAGCGCGTATCCTGCCTTTGCCAAGGGCAAAGAGGGCATCACACTTTTTGGCTGCGCGGCCCACTTACGGCGGGGATTTTTCGAGGCGCAAGACCAAGCGCCCCAGGTGGCTGGCTGGTTCCTCAACCAGATCCGGCAAATGTATGGTTGGGAAAAGGAACTGCGAGAAAACCGTGCTGGCCCCGCCTTGCGCCAAGCGCATCGAAGTTCGCACAGCCACATGGTGGTCCAACGCTTGGAGCGCGCCCTGCTAAAGCTGCGTGCGCGCTACCTGCCGCAAAGCCCGATGGGCCAAGCCATCACCTATGCCATAAATCAGTGGGCGAACCTCGAACGGTTCCTCGAACACGGCGAGGTCGAGATTGACAATAATAAAGTCGAAAATGTGATTCGGCCGACCGCCGTTGGAAAACGCAATTGGCTCTTTTTCGGCTCCGAAGAAGCGGGCCAGCGCAACGCCGTCATCTACACCCTCATCCAAAACTGCCGGATGCATGGCGTCGAACCCCACGCCTATCTTAAAGACGTGCTGGAGCGCTTGCCCGCCACCACCAACCAGCAAATCCAATCCCTCACGCCCTTGGACTGGCAGAAGGAACGTGAAGGCCAAGCCAAGCTGGCTGCCTAAACTCCATCGGCGCTCCCGAACCGCTCATCCCTCGTCTGACCGGCTCTTTGTCAATGGGGTCGCTCCTTCACCGCTTACTTTTGATCCTGGGGTTCGTGCTCTTCAGCGCCTACGCGGTCTTGCATAGCCAGCAGGTCCGCTTGGGGCAAGTGAGCCTCAAAGAACTGGCCCACGACCTGGATTTGGCTTTGGAAGAAGATCTGCCCTGGGATTTGTGGTTCGACAGCGGGTGAAAATTTCAGGGGTGAGTGCTTTCGGGACGCTGTTCTCTGAAAATTCGCCGACGTGACAAAGAAAGATTTGGACTGCGGGAGAAGTGTTGTCTTGTGAAGGCGGTGGCCAATCTGGGCTGAGGTTCAGGACACTCGACCGTCACCAAAAATCCAGTCCGCCGAAAAAAAGAGCGTGACGTACCCCACCTTACGGAATTGCCGTGGGGTGATCTCCGCATCTGGAATGCAATAAAATCTTTGTTTAGGATATCATCCTCGGATCTCCGGTTAACCCTGTCTGCGAAAGCACAACAGGTGGAGACCAATTCAGAAAGTTGTCATACGCTGCGCCGTTTGCTCCAATGGATCTGACTCCTGGAGCGACTTCACCTCTCTCACCCCCCCAATATTGCCGGAGCCCGCTGGCTCGGAGCAGCAGGAGGAGGATTCCCGCAACCACTTTCGCGCCTGAGCGGTTTCAGCGTGATCAAAGTATCGGACGGTCGCTTTGGTGAATGGCTTGCAAAAAGTCGCCATGCCGTGCTCCCACTTCTTGTCCCCAATCATCGCGAGTCGCTCAATGTCCGCATGGTGTTTGACATCGAACTTGATGTCCTCCCATAGCGCGCCAGCTTCCCAGCCGTGGAAACCTGTCATATCGAATAGCAAACGCAGCTTGCCATGCTGGCGGACGAGCCGCTCGAACTCCGGCACCAGTTGTTCGTATTCTGCTTTGGTCAGCTTCCCGCTGACATGGATGGCGAGAATCTTACCGCCGTCTTCCTGATTGAATTGAATGGGCATTTTGCATTCCTTCTGTTTGAATAATGTTAATGTGTCTTGACTAAATTTCATCACCTTACAGCTGATTGCGGATGGATTTTAATTCCCGTCGGCGTTTTGCAGTGGTCTTGGGATACGCCATCTTAAGATCATTGAGCGCGTCAATGACAATTTGGGAAACGATCAGCCGGGCATTGTGCTTATCATCGGCTGGAATGATGTACCAAGGGATGTCATGAGTGCTGGTTGCGTTAAGGCAATCTTCGTAGGCGTTCATATAATGCCGCCAGAATTTCCTCTCGTGAACGTCCGCGAGGCTGAATTTCCAGTTCTTATCCGGCTCATCAATGCGCTCGAGGAATCGCTTTCGTTGTTCGCCCTTCGATAAGTGGAGAAAAAACTTAATGATTCGCGTGCCGTTGCGGTGGAGATGCTCCTCCAAATCCACGATGGAACGATACCGCTCCTTCCAGATGGTCTTTTCGTCGATCAACTCCTCCGGCACCCCCTGGTTCGAAAGAATCTCTGGATGGACCCGGACAACGAGCACCTCCTCATAGTAGGAGCGATTGAAGATGCCGATTCGCCCACGTTCCGGAAGACGGCAAGTCGTGCGCCAGAGAAAATCGTGCTTCAGTTCCTCCTCGCTCGGCTGCTTGAAACTGAAAACCTCACAGCCTTCAGGATTTACGCCGGACATGACGTGCCGGATGGCGCCATCCTTGCCGCCCGCGTCCATCCCCTGAAATATCAGCAGCAAAGCATAACGGCCGGAGGCGTAGTGAAGGTGTTGCAGGGCGCTCAACTGCGCAACGTGTTCCCCCAAGAATTTATGATACCCCTTCTTTGTTTTGCAAAAGTGGTTCACGTCGGTCGGCCAATCTGCGAGTTTGACTTTTCTCTCGGTCTGCACCCGGAAATCTTTTGAATTGATTTTCATTTTTCACTTTTGAGCCATGTCGGCCGGGTTGGTCTCGTCGGTTTGCTTATGGGCTTGATCTTCCAGCTTCTTATGCTCTGCCTTCTCCCAGTCCTGAACTGCTCGAACATCCTCGCGGCCGAGTTCTTCGTAGAGGTGATGCACTCGCTTCACAAGTTGCGGTGTCAAATCGGAATCAGTCTTTGTTTTGGCTTCAGACTTAGCCTCGCCTGGTTTGGCGTCGGATCTAACCTCGGCTTTGGCATCAGCTTTTGGTTGGGCTCGCTCACTTGCCTCGACCGCTTTGGTGTCAGCGCTCGGCTCGGTTGCTGTCGCATCTGACTTGGGGTCGGCTTTGACTCCATCAGTTCGAACTTCCCGCTCCGCCCGCTCCCAATCCTTGACTGCCGAGCCGTCGCGGCGAGACCGATCTTGGTAGATTTCGAAGGCTCTCTTGGCGATCAGCGGGGTCAACTCCGAGGGAGCCCCTGTTTTCGCCTCAGACGCAGGGTCGATTTTGACTTGGGGAGCGGTTGTTTTGATGCCAGGCTTGGTTTCATCCGCATTGGCTTCGACTTTGGAATTTGCGCCATTGGCTTCGAGGTTAGGCCCGACTTTCGCTTGAGGCTTGGCCTTCGCTTTGCCGGCCGACTCTGGTCCAGTTACTTTGGCGTCTGCTTTCGAGTCGGCCGGTTTGCCGTCGGGCTTGGTTGCTTCAGCACCTAGCTTGGTTCCGTCCGCATTAACTTCAGGTTTAGGATTTGCGGCCTTGCCTTCGGAACTAGCCTTGGGGTCCGTAGCTGGCTGGGGCTCCGCTTCGCCGGGGGACTTTGGTTCATTCGCTTTCATTTCGGGCTCCGAATCGGCTGCCTTGGCGTCGGGTTTGGCGGCTTGGGCGTCAGGCTTGATTCCGTTCGCGTTGGCTTCAGGTTTAGGATTTGCGCCCTTGGCTTCGGGATTCGCCTCGGCTTTCGCTTCAGGCTTGGCCTCCGCTTTGCTTGGGGACTCTGGTTCGGTCGTTTTCATATTGGGCTTTGGATCGGCCGCATCGGGCTTGGCTGCTTGGGTGCCAGGGTTGGTTTCGTTTTCTTTGGCTGCGTGCTTGGATTCGTTTGCTTTTGATCCAGATATCAAATTGGCTCCCGCGGGATCGAAAATCCGATAGGCGAGCAGTTTCACACGGTCATTCAAGAGGAACCACAGCAGCGCATAGCCCCACACGAACCCGGCCCAGCCCCAGCCCAAGGGTGTCATAAATAAACCGTAAACCGCGATTAAGGTCGCCACGGCTTGTGTGCCGAACACCGCGAACAACAAAATCTTTGCTGGGCGAATTGACCAGAACGGCCCGCGTGTGCGTGTGAGAAAAATGGTAAGATGTCCCGCTACGGACAGTTTCAAATACATCAGCGTCTGAATATGTGCCCGGTCGAGATGAAAGACTCGCTCGCCGAGATAAAACAATCCGAAGGCGGCGACGACTCCGATGACGCCCAGCGCCGTGGAGACGCCAAGCACCATACGCATATTCCACGACTCAGGCTTGTCCTTGTAATGAACATTGTCATACGCGATTGACAAAATCGCCCCGTCATTGAGCAATGCCAGCATTACAATCATCACCGCGGTCAACGGATAAAAATTAAAGACCAGAATCGCCAGCGTCATGAACAGAAGCACGCGTAGCGTCTCAGCAATACGATAAATCGCGTAACTGTTCATCCGTTGGAAAATCCGGCGGCTCTCCTTTATGGCGTCAATGATCACCGACAGGCCGGGCGTGAGGAGCACGATGGCCGCGGCCGCGCGCGCCGCGTCGGTCGCGCTGGATACGGCGATGCCACAGTCCGCTTTCTTCAGCGCGGGCGCGTCATTCACTCCGTCGCCCGTCATGCCAACAATGTGGTCCTGTTTTTGCAGGACATCCACAATGTGGAATTTGTGTTCGGGGAATACCTCGGCAAAGCCGTCCGCCTTCTCGATGGACTCGATCACTTCCGCTGACTCCTGTTTCTTTGAGTCGCCCAGCATTTTGGCATCGAGAATGTTTGTGCCCATGCCCAAAGTTCCCGCCATCTCCCTGGCAATCGCCAGTTGATCGCCCGTCACCATCTTGATCTTGACTCCCATTTGCAAGGCCGTTGCAATCGTCGCCTTGGCATCCACTCGAGGCGGATCGAACATGGGTAGCACGCCGAGAAACTGCCATGCCCCGTCTCCCTCGGCCCGCGCCACGCCCAACGAACGAAAACCGCGCGCGGCAAAATCATTGACCGCCTTCTCTGCCGCGGTCTTCACCGACCCGGCATTGGCCGACATCGCCAAAACCACCTGCGGTGCGCCCTTGGTCACCTTGAACGTCTTTCCGTCCTTGCCCTTCACAGTCGCCTCGGTGCGTTTATGCACCGGGTCAAACGGCAGGAAATGAACGACCTGATAA
>Ga0364866_10353_pt2 | contig 30480 bp, 23 predicted proteins | sample ExccelAu500001D3_3_FD_206913 | JGI IMG/M metagenome (GOLD analysis project Ga0364866, IMG submission 206913) | Enriched cells from Trout Bog Lake Hypolimnion, Wisconsin, USA - BchlTB.Aug13.5000.01.D3 | ecosystem: Environmental > Aquatic > Freshwater > Lake > Hypolimnion/Profundal zone | place... | reverse complement strand
GAATATTTACAAAAAGACCAATTAATACTGGCCAAAACAAATTTTCCTGCAATAGTGTGGACAATTCTTTCCTGCAAATTAATTATCACTTTAATAACTTGCTTTTTCTACGGGTAGTATAAACGCTCTTACAGGAAAATTTGTTCCGCTTTCCTGATTATATTTTTTGATCAGTTCCAAAGCATGTTCTGCATTTTCATCACCCGTAAAACTGAAAACAAAAAGTGAATCAAATTTTTCATCCCCGCTTGCAAACCAAGCTTCCAAAAGATTCAAAGTTTGATTATCCTTAAATCCGATGACATCTGTTGCACTGAACACACTAATTTTCGCTTCTTTAAATATTTTGCAAACATCATCCTGATATTCTTTTAAACAGGTTACCACAAAAAATTTCATAGTCTGAGTTTTTATTTTTGATTGCGATATTTTTTTCGCATCATTTTATAATACAATAAAGGAACCACCAATAAGGTAAGGAATGTTGATGTTATGGTTCCTCCCATTAATGAAATGGCAAGCCCCTGAAATATTGGATCAAACAAAATGATTACAGCACCTAAAGCAACTGCTCCTGCAGTTAATAGAATGGGAGTTGTTCTTACTGCACCTGCTTCAATGATGGCTTGTTTTAGCGGAATATTTTCTCTTAACCGTATATTGATAAAGTCAATTAACAGCACTGAGTTTCGAACCATCACGCCGGCCAAAGCAATAAATCCGATCATAGAGGTTGCCGTGAAATAAGCATGTAGCATCCAATGTCCAAAAATAATACCTACCAAGGAAAGTGGAATTGCAGCAAGCATTACCAAGGGTACAGTGAAGTCTTGAAACCATCCAACGATCAGAATGTAGATCATTAAGATAACCACCGCAAATGCAATTCCCAGATCTCTGAACACTTCAAAAGTGATCTGCCATTCGCCATCCCATTTAAGCGAATAATTATCTTCCATCTCTGGTTGATGTGTATATTCTTCTTTCAATGAAAATCCTTTAGGGACCTTTATTGTTTTTAAGCTATCTGAAACATGGGCGATGGCATAAGAAGGGCTTTCTAATTTGCCTGCCATATCAGCTACCACATACACCACTTCTTTTTGATTTTTACGATAAATACTTTTTTGTTTGATTTGTTTAGTTACTGTTACAATATCTCTAATCGGAACAGAATTCCCTTGCATACCAACAATCGTAAGATCAAGTATGTCATTGATGCTTGTTTTATCTACATCATTCAATTGCAATTTGATCGCTGTTTGGTTATAGGATGCAGGTTGATATACATTTCCAACATTCATACCCGATAATGCTGCATTAATAGTTGCTGTAACCTGCGCTGTAGCTACACCATAACGAATGGCTTTCTCTTTATCCACTGCAATATGATATTCGGGTTGATCGTCTTCTACCATCCAGTCTGCATCCACCACATCGGTTGTTTTGCCTAACAGCGTTTTTACCTGTTGTGCGATTTTTATCTGTTCTTTATAATCAGGTCCATATATTTCTGCAACCAGAGTTGATAATACCGGTGGTCCCGGTGGTACTTCCACGATCTTAACATTGGCATTGTATTTTTTTGCAATGGTTTGAATAGGTACACGCATTTCTTTGGCAATGCCATGACTTTGTATGCTTCTGTCTTTTTTATCTACTAAGTTCACTTGGATATCGGCAACATTATCACCTCTTCGCAGATCATAGTGCCGAACCAATCCATTAAAGCTGATAGGCGCCGATGTTCCTATATAAGCCTGATAATTCTGAACCATTGGTTGCCTGGAAACATAGTCTGCAATATCTTTTGCAACAGCCTGAGTTTTTTCTAAAGTTGTTCCTTCAGGCATGTCGAGCACTACCTGGAATTCGTTCTTATTATCAAAAGGCAGCATTTTTACCGCTACTGCTTTTGTATAGAACATAGAAAGTGATCCAAGTAATATCACTACAATGCTGAGTATAAATGTCCATCGTTTCCAACGCGATTCCAATAAAGGATTGATAGTTGACCGATAGAGTTTGTAAATGCCGGTTGTTTCTAAATTATGCGGTTTACTTTCTTCATGATGTAATCCTTTCTTTTCTTTTTCACGTAGGAATATATAACCGAGATAAGGCGTTAAGGTTAATGCAACGATTAGGGATAACATCATGGCAATGGAAGCACCAATCGGCATGGGACTCATGTAGGGTCCCATCATTCCCGAAACAAATGCCATCGGTAAAACAGCAGCAACTACTGTAAATGTTGCCAATATGGTTGGATTGCCTACTTCATTGATCGCATAAATAGCAGCTTGTAAAGGCGGTAGTTTCTTCATCTTAAAATGCCTGTGCATATTCTCTGCAATGATGATGGAATCATCTACCACGATACCCGTAATAAATACCAGGGCAAACAGCGTGATGCGGTTCAGTGTGTAATGCATGATATAATAACTGAACAGTGTTAATGCAAAAGTTACCGGTACGGATAAGAACACGACCAACCCGCCACGCCATCCCATGGCAAGCATTACAAATAATGTGACCACCACAATGGAAATAAATAAATGGAAGAGTAATTCCGATACTTTATCAGATGCTGTTTCTCCATAGTTTCTGCTGACCGTTAATTGTACATCATTCGGTAAAAGCTCTTTTTTAAGATGTTCAACTTTAGCTAGAATCTGTTCGGCTAGTTTCATGGCATCTGCACCTTTCTTTTTTCCTACAGATAAGGTAACGGCAGGATAATTGGATCTGAAAGCATTTGCTTTTACGGTATCGGCTTTGCCATATCCGAACAATACGTATTGGTTAGGAGTTTCAGGTCCGTCTTCTATTGTTGCAATTTGTTTTAAATAAACAGGCTGTTGCTGATTGATGCCTACAACCAGGTTGGCTACATCATCAGCAGTGTTTAAAAAGTTTCCTGTTTCCACAGAAAATGCTGTGTCTCTCTGCAACAGGTTTCCGCTTTGCATTTGCGAATTGCTTCCCAGTATTTGTTTGCTGACTGATAAAAAATCAACATGATTTTCTGCCATCTTATTTTTATCAAGCAATACTTTTACTTCTCTGCTTCTTCCACCCAGAACATTAATATCAGAAACATCATTGATCTTTTTGATCTCATTGGTCAATTCCTGCCCTAACTGTTTTAACCTGTAATCATCATACTTTTCACTCCACAGTGTCAAACCCAATACAGGCACATCATCAATAGCTCTTGTTTTGATCAATGGAAGTGTAACACCTTGCGGCATCTTATCCATATTCTTCATGATCTCGCTATAGAGTTTTACCAACGAACGCTCTACGTCTTCGCCTACATAAAACTGAACGATCAACATGGCCTGACCTTTCATGGATGTGGAATAGACATACTCAACACCTTTTACATTCGAGATCATTTTCTCCAAAGGTGCAGCCACTTTGGTTTCCACATCTTTGGGTTCGGCACCTGGATAGCCGATAAAAACATCAGCCATCGGCACTTGTATTTGTGGTTCTTCTTCTCTTGGAATTAAATATGTGCTATATGCGCCAATCAATAAAAATGCAATCATTAACAGTATGGTTAATTTTGATTGCAAAAAAGCCTTGGCAATATTTCCTGAAAAACCGTTCTTCATTGTATTATTTTAATTCATTAATTATTTTCGAACAGGGATAACGATGCAGCTATTTTATTTTTATAATAGCACCATTGTATAACTTCCCTTCAGCACTCACAATAAACTGTTCATTCTTTTCCAATCCGCTTAACACTTCCACTTTATCTCCGGCATTTTTTCCTAACCTTACCCAACGCAATAATGCAGTATTGTTGCTGCCAACAGTAAATAAGCCGGTTAACTGATCTTTATAGAGAATGCTTGAAACAGGCACCATTACTTCATCAGAACTTGTTTTAATGGTGTCGGAATTTTTAACGGGGATTAAAACATTAGCATACATGCCTGCATATAATCCGTTTTTCTCATGATCAGGAAGGCTGATTTTAATAATATATTGCCCACCAGTAAATTGAGATGACTGATTGATCTGGGAAACAGTTCCCTTAATGGTTTTATTAATCGCTTTGATGGTGATCATTACTTCAGCTCCCTGATGAATTTGATTGATACTGTTTTCCGGTACTGATGCGCTTACCTGATAGGTTCCGCTTTTCTCAATGGTTAATATCGGCATGCCAGGATTGGCCATGCTTCCTGCATCTGCTAATTTCTGCGTAACAATTCCTGAAAATGGAGCTGTCAAATTGCTATAACCCAACATGGCATCCACTTCGTTACGGCTTTGCTTTGCCGCTTCTACTCTTGATCTGGAAGCATTGTATTGCAGTGTGATATTGTCTAATTCTTTTGCAGATGCACTTTGTTGTTTGTATAGATTCGTATATCGTTCATAATCTTTTGCTGCATTTTTGAGAGATGCTTCCGCTTCGTTAAGCATGGCGTCTGCCTGCGCTCTTTTTGCTAGGATATCATCATTGCTGATGCTTACGAGCAATTGTCCTTTATTAACATGATCGCCCACTTTTACATTCAATTTTGTGATATATCCCATCAGTCTTGTGCTAATATTGGCAGATTGTGCAGCTTCAATTTGTCCGCTTATATTCAATTCCTTCTGTTCAGCAGCAGATGCTGTTGCAACAGTTACAAGGATCGCCGTATCTGTTTTGTCATTTGTGGTTTGCTTTTTGTCTTTCGAAGAACAGGCAGTTATTGCGATCATTCCAAAACCGATAAACAATAGCGTCATATTTTTTAAATTCATTTTCATGCTCATGTTTTAAACTGGTTATTTAGTGGTTGATGAAGTGAGTAATTCCAGATAAGCTTTACTTACATTGCTGTTAAATACAGCCTGTGCAAAAGCGAATTTTTGTTGCAATACCTGTGTTGCAGCCATCAGTACATCGGTAGTATTTACCAGACCCTGCTGATAACGATTTTGCAAAATGCGCAATGCTTCTGAAGCTTGTTCAACAGCTGATTTTTGTTGTGCTATTTCTGATTGTGCATCTTTCAGATCACGGTAAGCTCTATTCAGTTCCAATTGACCCTGGTCCATTTGTTGTTTCAATTGTTCCGATAACTTATTACGTTCTAAGGTTTCTGTTACAATCATATTTTTTGTTTTATTGCCTTTAAAAATATCCCAGGAAACCTGCACGCCTGCGAGGTAAGAATTGGCGGAGAAACCCAACATACGGCTATCGTTGAGCTGATAGTTGCCAAATGCATTCAACTTAGGTAGATAACTCATTTTATTAGCTTTGATCATCAGATCTGAAGCCTCGATGGCTTTTTGCATCGCCATAAAATCCGATCTGGTTGCCGCGATTTTTGTAGCTGTATCTGTTATTTCTCTTTCTGTTTGTAAAGATTCCGGTACTTCATAAATAATACCTGTGGTTTGCCCCATTAATAAACTCAGATAATCAGATGCATTTCGAATATTAGTTTTTGCCTTTTTCAGATTCGTTTCTATGGTTGCTACTTGTACTTGTGCATTTAATACATCCGACTTTTGAATCAATCCTTGTTGATAATGATCATTGGTAAATGTGTAAACATATTTTGTTGTCTTCAATGCATCTTCTAAAACTTCCACGGCAGCATACGCTAATTGTAACTGCATATACGCTTTTTGCACTTCAAATATTAAATACTCCTTAGTACGTTGTGTCTTATACTGATACAATTCTGTTTGCTTTGCAGCACCCTTTCTTATGTATAGCATATCCATATTGATCAATGGTTGTTTTACTTCTAATCTTGTTGTAAAATCGGGTGTAGCAGAAGGATGATTTAAAAGATCGGGATTAAAATCATTTTGTGTAATCGATTGTTGCTGCAGTTTAAAACCAAATGCATTCAATGGGTTATTCGTACTCATGGCAGTATAAGAAAACCCAACCTGTGGTAGAAAAATTACTTCCATTTGTTTGTAATTGGAAGCTGCAATATTTTCATCCAGCTTGGCTAATTGAATCGTTTTATTATTATTTATTGTGGCGGCAACTGCTTCACTGAGCCCCAATTTCTTTGTACCGTCTTGCGCTGAAACCCTTTCCAAAAGGGCTATTGAAATGATTGCTGTTACAATAACTAAAGAGATAAACTGTTTTTTTCTGCTCATTAACTTTCAATTTGCAGCGAAACTAAAAGCCATCAAATGCTCACAACGTGACATATATCACTAAGGTTTTATTTTCCTGAGAAATATCATGTCCGAATGTAACTAACATCACAGAAGAGGCATCTGCCTCAATGGAACTTTGTACTATAATCAGTATTGACTTACTAAATATTTTTTATGAACCGATTGGTGATATTAGGTGCAGGAACAGCCGGTACAATGATGGCAAATCATCTGCATCATAAGCTTAACAGAAAAGAATGGACTATTGATATTGTTGATGAAAGAACAGAACATCATTATCAGCCGGGTTATTTATTTCTTCCTTTCGATATTTATAAACCGGAAGATATTATTAAGTCGATCAAAGATTTTATCCCTTCAGATGTAAATCTCATTACAAAAAAAATTGACCGCATTGTTGCAGATGAAAATTATATTCAAATGGCAGGCGGCGATCAATTGCATTATGATGTATTGATTATAGCAACAGGAGCAAAGATCGCTCCTGAAGAAACGGAAGGAATGAGTGGTGAACATTGGCATCAATCTGTTTTTGATTTTTACACTTTTGAGGGAGCATTGGCATTGCGGAATAAACTGCGTGATTGGAAAGGTGGAAATCTGGTGATTCATATTACTGAAATGCCGATCAAATGTCCGGTTGCTCCATTGGAATTTGCATTTTTGGCTGACTCTTATTTTCAGCATAAAAAAATGAGAGATAAAGTCAACATCACCTATGTAACTCCTTTAAGCGGTGCATTTACCAAACCAAAATCAACAGCCGCATTAGAACATTTATTGCAAGAAAAGAATATTGCCATCGAAAGTGACTTTGCGATTGCAGAAGTTGATAATGAAAATAAAACCATTGTTGATTATGGCGGAAAAGCAATTCCATTCGATCTCTTGGTAACAGTGCCTACTAATAAAGGTGATGAGTTAATGGCAAGATCGGGTTTAGGTGATGATCTGAATTATGTTCCTACTAATAAAGAAACACTGCAATCCAAAGCCCATGCAAACATTTTTGTGATTGGTGATGCAACAAATATTCCTGCATCAAAAGCCGGATCTGTTGCGCATTTCGAAGCAGAGATACTTACCGAAAATATTCTCCACTTCATAAAAAATGAATCTTTAGCAGCATCATTCGACGGTCATGCCAATTGTTTTATTGAGACAGGTGACAGTAAAGCTTTATTGATCGATTTCAATTACACACATGAACCCGTGAGTGGAAAATTTCCATTTGCAGGAATTGGTCCTTTGGGATTATTAAAAGAAAGCAGGATGAATCATTGGGGCAAATTGGCTTTTCGCTGGATATACTGGAATGTATTATTAAAAGGAACACCTATCCCATTTGTATCAGCACATATGTCAACCGCAGGAAAAAATTTTAATTAACGAATAAAAAAATTTTATGGAAAAGATCATTGCACAAAAAACGGTACAGGTAAATGAAGAAGGATACTTAACCAATTTCGCTGAATGGAATAAGGAAATTGGCGAAGAAATAGCCAAAGAGAATAATATTGCTTTGAGCCCAAAGCATTGGGAAGTGATCAATTATATACAGAATGAATTCAAGAACGAAGTACCATTAACGATCCGTAAGATCGGCAAAAGTGGTGTGGTAGACATCAAAGAGTTCTATGCATTATTTCCCGTAGGTCCTTTAAAAACAGCAACAAAAATTGCAGGCATTCCTAAACCTGCAAGCTGTATATAATTATCACGCTAAAAAATTTTAAATCATGAACGAATATAATGGTGAGATCAAAAAAATGATGATCATACTTTCAAAAGCCGGCATCGAAAATGTATATGCCGCATTTGTTTTAGCCAATGGTGCCAGAATGGAAGGTATTGAAGCTGAAATGTTTTTTACTTTTTTTGGATTGGAAGCTTTGCACAATAAAAAACTAGATCATTTGCATGTTGCAACAGTGGGTAATCCTGCCATGCATATTCCTACCATGATCGGAGGCCTCCCCGGCATGGAAGCTTTAGCAACTTCTATGATGAAAAAGGAAATGGAAAAATTAGACATGCCTGAAGTGCGTGAATTTTTGGATATTCTCAAAGCATCTGGGGTAAAATTATGGGCCTGTAAATTGGCCATGGAAATGTTCCACTATACAAAAGAAGATATGTATGCTGATTTGGATGGTGTGTTAACGGTTGGAGATTTTTACAAACAAGCTTCCGGACTTGGCACTCACATGCTTTTTATATAAATAAAACAAAAACCAATACATGTTCGATAATTTAGATCACGTAAACGAACCGATAACGGAAGGTGAGAGTTTCAGGGACAGGATGGCTACTGTTGATGAAAAAGGAAAGCGAAAATGGGTGTATGCTTATAAACCACCGAAAGGGAAATTCTATAATATTAGAACCTGGTTAAGTTATCTATATTTTATTGTCTTTTTCGGAATGCCCTTTATAACTGTTAACGGCAGACCTTTCTTTTTAATCAATCTGCCTCATTCAAAATTTATTCTGTTCGGTAAGGTATTTTGGCCTCAGGATTTTTTTATACTGGGCTTAACAATGGTCACTTTTGTTTTCTTTATTATCCTGTTTACAGCGGCATTTGGAAGATTGTTTTGCGGATGGGCTTGCCCACAAACCAATTTTATGGAAATGATGTTCCGTAAGGTCGAGTTCTTTATTTTAGGCGACGCAGCAGCACAAAAACAATTGAGTGCTGCGCCATGGAACAGTAAGAAAATATTTAAGGTAGTTGTTAAACACATCACATTCTATTTGCTCTCTTTCATTATAGCCAATTTTTTTCTGGCTTATGTCATTGGCGTTAAAGACTTGGAGAAGATAATTACAGAGCCGGTCAATCAGCATATAGCCGGATTGAGTTCTATCATGATATTCAGTGCGGTTTTTTATGCAGTATTTGCATACTTCAGGGAACAGGCATGTATTGTAATTTGTCCATACGGGAGATTGCAAAGTGTATTACTGGATAAAAATTCAATGATCGTTGCATATGATTATAAGCGAGGAGAACCAAGAGGTAATTTAAAAAAAGGCAGTGAAGAGATTTTAGGTGATTGTATCGACTGCCACCAATGTGTTAGAGTTTGTCCCACCGGTATTGATATACGCAATGGCATCCAAATGGAATGTATTGGTTGCACGGCATGTATTGATGCATGCGATAGTATCATGGATAAAATTAAGAAACCAAAAGGTTTAATAAGGTATGCTTCCGAAAATTCTATCGCCAATGGAGAAAGATTGCATTATACAATAAGAATGAAACTATATACTTTACTATGTTTTATCGCATTAACATTATTAAGTATTTTATTGATCACCAGAAAAGATGTGGATGCAACCATTATGAGAACTCCCGGACAACTGTTTCAGGAAAGAGGCAAGGATAGTATTTCAAACCTATACAATATTAAGGCCATCAACAAAACAATGAAAGATGTTCCTCTTACCATTAAATTGGAAGATGGGAATGGAACAATTGAAACCGTCGGCAAGCCATTTATTGAAGTTGAAAAAGAAGGCCAGGGTTCAGGTTCTTTCTTTGTTGTACTTCCAAAGAGTAGGGTTCATCAAAGAAAAACGAGTATAATACTCGGATTTTATCAGGGCAATAAAAAAATAACGGAAAGCAAAACAAATTTCCTCGGGCCGATCACAGAATAATATTTATTATCAAAACCATGTGTCGTGCTTTATGAAGCACGGCACTTTTTGTTCCATCAATTTTTTTCATCAATTCTCTTCTTACTGATTTTATTTGGCAGATTCTATAACCTGTTGCAATTGTTTGGCAGGCATAACACCACTTTGCCTCCATTTTATGTTTCCCTGAATGAATAATATTAATGTAGGAACGCTTTGCACCTGATAGGAAGATGCCAGAGAAGGGTTCTTATCAATATCAACTTTTAAGATGGTAACAGCATCCCCCATGGAGCTTTTTAATTCTTTTAATATAGGTGCCATTATTTTACAGGGACCGCACCATTCGGCTGAAAAGTCCACCAATACGGGCTTATCTGATTGAATGATCTCTGCAAAACTGGCTGCCATGATTGTTTATATAAGAAACTGATGATACCTGCAAGGTAAAATAGATCTGTGGATCATTATGTAACAATTAGCACAAAAATATTTTCGGTGTAAAACAGTGCTGCTTTCTTATTCTTTTACTTGTGATTCCTTCGTGTCTTCTTATCGCCTGTTCGCTGTTTATCCGAGGCATTAAGAACAAACCACGAAGAACCTATTCAAGTGTCACGAATGAAACAACAACTCCAGTAGCCCGTATTCCCCGGCAATGATAAGTGGATGATGTCAGAATTCTTTAATTCGGCCTTAATGCATACTTCTCAAAACAATCGTGAAGAGTTAATTAAGATTAGAAGCTGATTAGAATTGTGTAAACTGTAGCATTTTACAATGATATTATGTACCTCTGTTGTTTAAAATTCGGCATAGATTGATGAACGATGAAAGGAAAATATTAATAGTAGAAGATGAAAGGAAAATTGCACAAGCATTAAAAAAAGGTTTGGAAGAAAATGGATATAATATAGAATTAGCGTATGATGGGGCTATCGGGAAAAGACTTTTTTTAGCAAATAAGTATAACTTGATTATACTTGATATTAATCTTCCGGAAATTAATGGCTACGAACTTTGTAAACAGATCCGAAGCTATAATCAGCAGATACCTGTTCTTATGCTTACTGCATTAAATACGACCAACGACAAAATAGAAGGATTCGATGTTGGGGCAGATGATTATCTTATTAAGCCATTTGAGTTTAAAGAATTATTGGTACGTATAAGAGCATTATTAAAGAGATCAGTCAATCAGCAGTCCCTTTCCGGCAATATTTTAAGAGTTGGAGAACTGGAAATGAATTTAGATAGTAAAGAAGTCAAAAGAAATGCTATAAAAATCAACCTCACGGCAAAAGAGTTTCAATTGTTGGAATATTTTATGCGAAACAGAAATCGGGTTCTGTCAAGAGCCGATATTGCTATAAGTGTTTGGGATATAGATTTTGACACACAAACAAATGTTATTGATGTGTATGTTAATTATTTAAGAAATAAAGTAGATAAAAATTTCCCTGTTAAACTGATTCATACACAGGTTGGCATGGGGTATATATTAAAAGAAGCTTTTTAAAATGAAGATCAAGTACAGGATAACTTTATTGTTTACTGTTGTAGTAACGGGGATATTACTGTTGCTATGCATTTCTGTGTTTTATTTTTCAGCATTGAAACGTCAAAATGAATTTAGAAAGAGGCTGAGAAACCGAGCGATGACAACTGCAAGTTTATTAGTAAAGGTCCCCGGAATAGATAAAGAGCTTCTGAAAAAAATTGATGAGTCTACCTTTGCAGCCTTGCAGGAAAAAAGTGTGATCATATATGATGATGAAGGCAAACTGGAGTATTATTATTTTGATAAAAATGCCATTTCTGTACCAGCCAGCCAAGAGATTATTGACAGGGTTAAAAAATACGGAGATTATTATTATACCGAAGACAAAAGAGATGTTATCGTTCTTCAATTTACCAATCAAAATAATAAATATATTGTTGTTGAAGCCGCTTACGACAAAGATGGTTTCGAAAAACTGGAAGAATTGAAATGGATATTGGTCTTAAGTTTTGTGGCCGGCATATTAATTACTTTCATTTCAGGATTATTCTTTTCAAGGGGATTGGTAGTACCGATAAAAAAGATAACCAATAATGTAAAAGAGATATCGTCACAAAACCTGTCCAGAAGGATTGAAATTCGAGAACCTAAAGACGAACTGAATGAATTAGCCTCGACTTTTAATAAGCTGATGGACAGATTACAGGAATCGTTTGAAACACAAAGGAGGTTTATTGCCAATGCATCACATGAATTATCAACTCCGCTTACATCCATTTTGAGTCAGCTTGAAATAACATTACAAAATGAAAGACCTGCACCTGAATATAAAGAAGTGATCATCTCGGTATATGAAGATGTCAGAAATTTGACCCAGCTTACCAAGAGTTTACTAGAAATTGCAAAAGCGAGCGGATCTTCTGCAGGTATTGAATTAGCGATCGTTCGTATCGATGAATTACTAATGCGACTTCCGCTTGAACTGAAAAGGACAAATTCTAAATATTTTGTTGAATTACACTTTGATGTTTTCCCGGAAGATGAAGATAAGTTGCTTTTATTCGGCAATTCGGATCTGCTTTACAGTGCCATTAAAAATATCGTTTTGAATTCTTGCAAATATTCTGAAACACATATTGCACATGTGTCTCTTCATTTTTTAAATGACACCCTTGAAGTCAAGATAGAAGATGATGGCCCGGGAATAAGAGAGTCCGATATGCCATTTATATTTCAACCTTTTTTTAGAGGGGACACCATAAATAGTAAATATGGTTTTGGTTTAGGGCTTTCCTTAGCTTCTAAAATTATCAGTATCCATAAGGGCAATATCAGCTATCAAAATAAAAAAGAGGGCGGGGCTATATTCAGTATCATACTGCCTATTGCCAAATCTTTTCATGGAGTGTAGATTCTAATCATATTCTAATCTTGCATTAATTGACCCCTGTTATTTATGAATTAAATTGCAACTATTCCCAGAGGGGTGATTTAGTATAGATTTTTTCAAACAGGCAGTTTTAAAAAGGGTCATTCAATATTGAATGACCCTTTTTTCTAATCATCTTCTAATATCAGTTTAATCAAGTTCTAATAACAGCCTTCTAAGTTTGTGAAAAATAAATTTGATAATAAACCTTTTTAAAAACATATTGATCCCTGTGAATGCGGAAATGGTTGTTTCTGTAGCAATTAAAAAGGCTTTGGAATTGAAAGATGATAATTCGTCATTATATATTCATTTTGTATTATAAAGAGGTACTTGAAAAAATGATTAAAAATTAACACCAAATCTAAATTAATCAGGAAGTCTTAAATAAAAAAGAGGGAAAAGGCAAGTAATTGAAGTATGTGTTTAGGGTTATAAACAGTTTTTTAGACCCGGGCTGAAGGTTCCCCTTCAGCCTTTATTTAAATTTCCTGCTTTAAAATTGAAATAATTATAATTCTATCCTTACATAAAAGGGGGCGAATAATAAACAAAAAGCATGTTACAGTTTGAGATAAAATTTGAATATAAAACAAAGCCTGTATTCGCATATGTATCTAAAGTCGAAAGCCAAAATACTCCAACTTATTATTATGTTGAAATACAAGATTATTATCAATTCAATGTTCCGGAAACTGTTTTATTACAGATTGACAATAAAAACAGATTGGTTTTCTTTTTTAGGGGAGGCGAAAAAAAGTTTGTAGAAGAAATAGCAAAACAAGTACTGTTGTATTGTCACAATAATAATATTTTGCTTCAATGATAAATCCTTATGGCTTAAGAAAAAATGTTACTACCTGCTTGCTTAGTGTTATTCTTTATAATTATAAGCAATCTATAAGCAGCATTCAGGACGTTTGTCATTGTTTTGACTAAGCAAGAACTCTTGCGACCTTTTTTATAGAAACTTTATAGGATTGGCCACCTTATTTCGCTATTTTTGGAATGCTGTAAAATTTCAGTATGGTATATAGAAATCACATTTATAATTTATTTAAAGGGGTTCCTATAGCAGTCCTTTATACTGCTTTTTTTGGCGTACAGTTATTTTTCAACTTTGATCTGTCTTCACAAAATAGCAATGCTGCAACTTATGCCTTTCAAAGTATAAGTGTTCAGCATCATGCAACATCTGTTTTCAAATATCAAAAGTCGGTAAGTGCAAAAAACAATATCCGCTTAAACAAAAGATTTCAACCTTCCGGCATCCCAGATTGTGTATCCCCGGTACTGACAGTAACTGTTAAATACAAAGAGCATACGGTTTGTAATAATGATGAAGAAGCATTATCAAATAACGTAAGATTGTCTTCTTATTTGCGTGGCCCTCCTGTTGCGGCATAAAATCTTCCTCCAATAATTTCTCATTTAAACAATCATTTATGGGTACTTTCTGCAAATGGAAGTGCAGTTTTGGAATAAGCATATTGTTGCTTTTGCCTGCACTTTCTGTGATCGCACAAAATAAAATATATACACTGTCTGAATTGACGGAGGCTGCAAAAAATTATTTGCCTTCGTTGATGCAGAAACGCGCATTGGTCAACAGTGCCAAAGCTTTAGTAACGGATACAAAACATTCATTTCTTCCGCAATTAAAAGTAAGTGATCAATTAAGTATTGCATCAGACAATTCTCTGGCCGGAAGCTATTTGCCGTTGGGGATTACGCCTTCTACTTCGGCGGGTGTTAGGGCAGATAATAATGCTCAGGCAGCAACGGGCAATCTGGCTGTTCTGTATAGTGAATATGAACTGGTGAATTTCGGTTTGAATAAAGCCAGGTTGGATAATGCAAGGTCTTATGTTGATCTGAGTGAGGCAGATTTTAAAAGGGAAGCGTATTATGTTGAACTGGAAATTGCAAGACTATATTTTAATTTACTGAAAACACAATACCGACTTGACGCAGATAAACAAAATGTAAACAGATACGATAGCATTTTTAAAGTGATACAGGCATTGACCTTAAGCGGATTGAAAGCAGGTTCTGATTCATCATTGGCAAAGGCAGAATTATCGAAAACAAAGATCACCTATAATCAAACCTTTGGTAATCTTCGGCAAGTAAAAGAACAATTAGCTTATTTAACAGGCATCCCCGCAGCCAATATAAATGTGAACAGCTTAGCGAATAAATTTGCTTCCTATCGGCCACAGGTTTCCAACTTATCTGCCGATTCTATTAACAACCCATTATTGAATTATTATGCCAGAAAGAAGGATGTTTTTTTATCAAATGAAAAACTGATCAGCAAAGCATATGCACCTAAAATAATGTTGGCCGGAAGTACTTGGGCTAGAGGGTCCAGCATCCAATACAATGATAATTACGAATCATTATCCACCGGACTTGGTTATCAACGATTCAATTATGCGGCAGGCGTTGCTTTTACTTATAATTTATTTAATGGACTGTACAAAAAAGATAAGTTGGCGATCAACCGTTTTCAATTGCAGGCAAGTGATTTTGAATTACAGCAAGAAAGATCAGCCTTGAATTCTGCTCTACTGCAGGCAGATAATTCACTAAAAGTTACTGAAGCAAATCTATCTGAATTGCCGATACAGCTAAGATCTGCAGAAGATACTTATCAACAAAAATTAGCGCAATACAAAGCAGGGATCATTTCACTCATCGACCTTACCAATGCTTCTTTTGTGCTGTATCGTTCGCAAACTGATTATATAGAAACCATGGCAGACTGGTATCTGGCACAATTAGACAGGTCGGTAGCTTCGGGCAATCTTGATCAATTCATTCAAACTATAAAATAATCAATTCATGCTAAGAATATCATTAAAGCGACCCATCACCATACTCGTGATATTTACGGGGCTGCTTTTGTTTTCAGTTATAGCGATAAAGAGTATTTCGATCGATATTTTTCCTCAATTGAATTCACCTACCATTTACATTATACAGCAATACAATGGGATGTCGCCAAAACAAATGGAAGGATTTTTTTCTACGCGTTATCAGGACCAGCTATTATTTGTGAACGGTGTAAAAAGCATTGAAACAAAGAATATTCAGGGTTTGTGTTTGGTAAAAGTTGCGTTCTATGAAAACACTAATATGGGCGAAGCCGCAGCGAATGTTGCCATTCAGGTAAACAGGTCCATGGCCTTTTTCCCGCCCGGTGCTTTGCCTCCGCAAGTAGTAAGGTTCGACGCATCTTCATTGCCGGTAGGTGAGTTGGTATTCAACAGTAAAACAAAATCACTCAACGAAATTTTCGATCTCGCCATCACAAGGGTAAGGCCTTTGTTCAGTAGTATTCCCGGCCTTTCTGCACCTGCGCCCGCCGGTTCCAATGCAAGAACAGTTATTATCAATATCGATCCTCAAAAAATAAGAAGCTATAATCTTTCACCTGAAGCAGTAGTAGATGCTTTGGTAAAAAATAATTCTATCACCCCGTCAGGTAATTTACGTGTTGATAGTACCATGTATGTTACTTCTGTTAATTCTTTGGAACAGAAAATAGAACAGTTCAATGATATACCTATTGAAAGTAATGGTGCCACCACTGTTTTCATAAAAGATGTTGCTAAAGTTGCTGATGCTTCCGACATAACTGTTGATTATGCATTGGTGAACGGCAAACGTTCCGTTTATATTCCTGTGGTTAAAACGGCAGATGCTTCTACATGGGATGTGGTACAATCGTTGAGAGCGAAACTGCCGGAAATGCAAAGTTTATTGCCCGATGATGTAAAAATAAGTTACGAGTTTGATCAAAGTGTTTTTGTTATAAATGCCGCTAAGAGCTTAATGACAGAAGGAATATTGGGAGCGATCTTGACCGGATTAATGGTATTATTATTCTTGCGGGATTGGCGAAGCAGTCTGGTAGTAGTTATTACCATTCCTGTTGCAGTATTGATCGCAGTTTTCTTCTTAAAACTGGCAGGGCAAACTATCAATATTATGACCCTGAGCGGATTGGCTTTAGCAATTGGCATATTGGTGGATCAAGCAACTGTAACCATTGAGAATATTCATCAGCATCTTGAAATGGGAAAAAATAAACGGCAGGCAGTATTAGATGCCTGTACAGAAATATCATTCCCTTTATTGCTGATATTGCTTTGTATTCTGGCTGTGTTTGCACCTTCATTTGTAATGTCCGGTGTGCCTAAAGCTATGTTTCTTCCTTTATCCTTATCAATTGCATTTGCGATGATTGTTTCATTCATTGCTGCACAAACTTTGGTTCCTATCATTTCTGTTTGGATACTGAATGAAAAGATGTTTCAATATCAGCATGGCGAATTTCATGCACATGCAGGATTGGCATTGAACAGTAATGAAGTGAAAGAAGTGAATGAGCATACAAAACTCGATGAAGTAAGAAAAGAGGAGAATAACTTTTTCCAAAAAATAAAAGTTAACCTAGCAAGCCGTCTAAATAAATGGATGCCCAAAAGGAAGATGATCGTTGGTATTTATTTAACAGTTGTGTTCATCGCAGCTGGCTTTTGTTTTATGAAGATCGGGAAAGACCTGCTTCCTAAAACCAATAACGGTCAATTGCAATTACGAATTCGAGAGCAAGATGGAACAAGATTAGAGAAAACGGAACGCACTGTAAAAAGTATTTTAAATATCATCGATTCAACAACAGAGAATCATGTTGCCGCAACTTCTGCATTTGTTGGGCCTGTTCCTGCAAACTTTGCCAATAATAATTTATATGTTTTCAACAGCGGAAGCCAGGAAGCTGTTATACAAATTAATTTAGACGAGCATTATAAAATAAATCCAGATGAATTTAAAGATCTGCTTAGAAAAAATATACTGCTGCAATTTCCTACAGTCAAATTATCATTTGAACCTATTGAGTTGACTGAAAAAATATTAGCACAGGGTGCATCTACACCCATTGAAGTACGTGTGGCTGCTAAAAACATGCAGGACATTCAGACTTATGCCAATGCGCTACTTACAAAAATGAAGGCCATTCCTTTTTTACGTGATGTACAGATCGCACAACCCCTGCATTTTCCTACGATCAATATAAATTTCGATCGTCAAAAATTAGCGCAGATGGGTTTGAGTATTGATAATGTTGCAAAAAGTATTACTGATGCAACATCATCAAGCAGATTGACGAGTAAAAATTTATGGATAGATGAAAAGGTTGCATATACTTATCAGACAGAAGTGGCGATCCCGGAAAATGTGATGAATTCATTTCAGCAATTACAGGAGATCTCATTGGTGAAAGGTCAGATGCGACCTGTACTGGCAGATGTCGCAACATTTTCTATTGACAGCGTTCCCGGCGAATATGACAGAAGCGGCCCCAGAAGATTTGTGACTGTAAGTGGAAATATTTATAAAACGGATCTCGGCAGTGCAACAACTGCAGTTCAAAAAGCGATCAATGAAATGGGTGCAGCACCAAAAGGTTTGATAGCGGACATAAAAGGTATGTCATCATTGTTGATTGAAACTTTGGATTCTCTGCAAACAGGATTGATTGCTGCCATTCTAATTATTTTATTATTGCTCGCTGCTAATTATCAGTCCTTTGGTTTAGCGATCTCTGTTTTATCAACAGTGCCCGCTGTTTTGTTAGGGGCATTATTGCTATTACTCGCAACCGGCGCTACTCTAAACTTGCAATCATACATGGGAATTATCATGGCGGTAGGTGTATCAGTTGCCAATGCTATTTTAATCGTCACCAATGCTGAAGCATTAAGATTAGAATATAAAGATCCGTTCAAAGCAGCAACAGTGGCGGCAAGTATTCGTTTGCGGCCGATCTTGATGACCAGTCTTGCGATGATCGCTGGTATGATACCTATGGCAAGCGGTCTGGGAGAAGCAGGCGATCAATCCGCACCCTTAGGCCGTGCTGTTATCGGAGGGCTTGCTGCTTCTACGTTTGCTGCATTGTTCATTGTGCCTTTGGTATATGGATGGATACAACAAAAAGCATCATTCAAATCAGTTTCTTTATTACCTGAAGACATCAACCAATAAATCATTTTATCATGAAGAATACGATTATTTACATTTCAGTCGCTGTTATTTTTTCGGCTTGCTCGCAACAAAAAACAGATGATAAAAAAAATGAGCCTGCTAAAAACACAATAGCAAAATATCAAACAGCTATTATAGAGAAGGCAGGAGTGCCCGCCGTTATTAAACTTCCTGCTCAATTAGCGGCGTATCAGGAAGTGAGCATTTTTCCAAAAGTAAATGGCTATGTAAAAAATGTTCTGGTTGATATTGGCACCAAAGTAAAAACAGGAACATTGTTGATGATTCTGGAAGCACCCGAATTGCAACAGGCAACAATACAGGCAAAAGAAAAATATGCCCGCGCAAAATCTGAGCTGGCCATTGATAGGGAACATTATTTAAGAATTCTGGAAGCATCGCAAACACAAGGTGCGGTTTCTCCTTTTGATCTGTCAACACTAAAATCGAAAGTAGAATCAGACAGTGCTTTATGTAATGCAGAAAAAGCCAATTGGGACATGCAGAAAACAATGATGGATTATTTGAATGTTACTGCAGCATTTGACGGCGTGATCACTGAAAGGAATGTTCATCCCGGTGCGTTGGTGAATGCAGCCGCAAAAGATAAACCCATGCTGGAGCTCAAACAGATCAACCATTTGCGTTTGCAGGCAGATATTCCCGAAGGGATCGCAGCACAATTAAAAGAAAAAGACACGGTTTCATTTTTTGTGAGTGCATATCCGGGCAAAAAAAATATAGCTTTTATCAGCCGTAAATCAGAAAATATAAATACACAATACAGGTCTGAAAGAGTCGAAATGGATGTTTGGAATGAGAATGGGTTGCTGTCACCCGGAATGTATGCCGATATTGTTTTGTATACAAAAGGGAATGCAGAAGCATATTCAGTTCCAAAATCTGCTGTGGTCAGCTCAACAGAAAGAAAATATGTGATCCTGATCCGTGAGGGTAAAACTGTTAAAATTGATGTGATCACCGGGAATGAAACAACTGATAGAGCAGAAGTGTTTGGATTATTGCATGCAGGGGATACAGTGGTCATAAATGCAAATGATGAAATAAAATGAGGGCATTCTGTTAAAATGAAGGGAAGGAATTAGAAAATTTAACTATCAAAAAAATTTCAATTTTTTACAAAGATTCTACCACCAAAGAAATGTAGACTGGAGGGCTACTATAAATATGAGAAATGGTAGATTTTTTTATACATAAAGAAATCAATAACTGTTATTATAAAACGTTCCTTTTGTGAGACCAATGATCAAACAATCGAGTATTTGGTAAAAAACTACTTCTACAAATACATCATCTTTCCCAAATAAACGTCCCACAAATCAAAGTCCCTTAAACGCATCATCGAACGTTTATTTGGGAATTATTTTTCTCTGAATTGATACCACAAGCCAAACCCTCTTCCCAAAAAAAATCCGCTATCACATAAAGTAATAGCGGATCATTTTTATAGTTTAAAAATATTTACACAAACAGATCCTGATACAATTGTCCACCGGGCACAACAGCATATTTGGAAAGATCGGTAATACCTTCTTTTGCAAAAACTTCTTCATCAATAAAAGTATGGCCCGTGCATGCTTCAGATGGTTTGGATAAAATATAATAAGCAGCATCTGCCAGCACATCAACCGTACGGCTCATCTTTGCCAATGCTTCACCGCCCAATAGATTTCTCACGGCTGCCGTATCAATAGTGGTGCGTGGCCATAATGCATTGGATGCGATCTTATCTTTTTTAAATTCTTTTGCCCAACCGATCGCCATCATGCTCATACTGTATTTGGTGATGGTATACGCTACATGCGGACCTAACCATTTGGGATCAAGATTAATGGGCGGAGATAAAGTAAGGATATGTGCGTTGTTTCCCTTCCGTAAATATGGGGCACAGTTTTTTACCACGAGAAATGTTCCGCGAACATTGATGCTCTGCATCAGATCAAAACGTTTGGCTTCTGTTTGTTCTGTTCCGGTCAATTGAATGGCAGATGCATTATTGATCACGATATCGATGCCTCCGAATTTTTCAACTGCCTGTTGAACGGCTGATTGAATTTGTTCTTCAAAACGAATATCGGTCTGCACTGCCAAAGCATTGCCGCCGGCAGCTTCTATCTCTGCCGCTGCACTGAAAATAGTGCCGCCGAGTTTAGGATTTTCTTCCGTACTTTTTGCCGCAATAACAATATTAGCACATTCTTTTGCCAAACGCAATGCGATGGCTTTACCGATCCCTCTGCTGGCTCCTGTAATAAAAACAGTTTTGTTTTGAAATGACATGGCAATTGAGTTATAAGTGATTATTGTAAGTTATCCGTTTTAAAAAATTACCAACCTAAAAATGCTGTGACGATCTTTTCTGTTTCGTTACATGCTTTTTCAAGATCATCATTCACAACAGCATAATTAAAATGTTGCTTGAACGACATTTCATATTTCGCTTTGTTCACCCTGATAGCAATTGTTTCGGCTGTTTCTGTTCCGCGGCTTTCCAATCTATGCTTCAATTCTTCCACACTGGGCGGTTCTATAAAAAGCGATAAGGAATTATTTTGATATTGCTGCTGCACATGAACGGCGCCATGCACATCGATATCCAGCATCGGTATCTTTCCTTCATTCCAGATCCTTTGCAATTCACTTTTTAAAGTGCCGTAATATTTTCCTTCATACACCATTTCCCATTCTGCAAAAAGGTCTTCCTTTATTTTCTGCCTGAATTCTTCGATGCTCATAAAATAATAATCCACTCCGTTTTTTTCTTCAGCCCTCGGCGGTCTTGTGGCAGCCGAAATGGAAAAAGCGAGTTTGGGATATTTTTTTAACAGATAATGCGTGATGGATGTCTTGCCTGCGCCTGATGGTGCCGTTATGATAATGATTTTACCGATCATACTTTCTCAATGAACTGCAAAGAAAAGGAAGTTTTATCTGCTTACGTAAATCCTTTTGGAAGTAGTCAACGATCGATCGCTTGTATGATCACTGATAAAAATCATTCTTTTCCCCTTCGCTATTTTTTACATTGTTGTTCATCAGCAATCCGTTCTCATGTTCTCTCAAAAACAATATATGTCCAACCAAGCGTTTCCTCTTCCGGGTTCTGATGAAGAAAAAAAATTATTCCGTCAGCTGCAGCAAAGTTTTACCGTACAATATCAAAATATCTTTTCTGACCGCTTGGCAAAAAAGACCATTGTCATCATTCCTTCGCTCACATTAGATCAGGAGATCCTTTTAAAACTGAGAGGACATATCTATTACGAAGAAAGATTGCTTTGCTTATTGATGTTATTACAAATGCCCCAAACAAATATCATATATATCAGCAGTCTTCCCATCGATCCCGTGATCGTTGATTATTATATTCATTTATTGCCCGATCATTTAGCTGATGATGCAAGAAAACGTTTGCACTTACTAAGCTGTTATGATACTTCCGTAAGATCCTTGACGGAAAAAATATTGGACAGGCCGAGATTAATGCATCGTATCAAAGAATTGATCCATGATACATCAGCAACACACATGACCTGTTTCAATGTTACCGGTTTTGAACGCAGCCTCGCTGTACGATTAGGCATTCCTGTGTATGGATGCGATCCCGATCTCCTGCATTTCGGAACAAAATCAGGATGCCGTTCCTTATTCAAACAATGCGGTATCCATATTCCGCCGGGTTATGAGCATTTGAAAACGGAAGATGATCTGTATCGGGCACTCAGTTTGCTCAAAAGAGAAAATCCGCAATTAAAAAAAGCGGTCATCAAATTAGAAGATGGTTTCAGCGGAGATGGCAATGCAGTGTATACCTATCCCGAGATATTCGATGATGAAGATGATATAGAAAAACATATCCGCGTTTCATTTCATGCCCTGCTGAAAGTGATTGCCACGGACAGCAATGCTTTGCAATTCATAAAAAAATTTGAAAAGATGGGAGGCATTGTCGAAGCGTTTATAGAAGGCAATCATAAAACATCGCCTTCGGTTCAATGCAGGATCAATCCTTTAGGAGAATGCGAAATCATCAGCACACATGATCAATTATTGGGTGGAGAAGATGAGCAGGTTTTTCTGGGTGCTCATTTTCCGGCAAACGAAGAATACTGTAATGAGATCGCTCTTATTGCAAAGCGGGTGGCAGATGCATTGTGTGAACAGGGTGCATTGGGAAGATTCTCCCTGGATTTTATTTCAGTGAAAGAAGAGAACGAATGGAAGCATTATGCACTGGAAATTAATTTAAGAAAAGGCGGCACTACACATCCCTTCTTATTATTACAATTATTAACAGATGGTATGTATCATGCCGACACAGGAGCATTTATAACGGCAGGCGGCGACCGCAAATTTTATTTTGCATCGGATAATGTGGAGAGCAATGCATTAAAAGGTTTAACGCCACTTGACCTGATGGAAATTGTACAAGATCGTGCATTATTGTATGATAGTGTAAAGCAGGAAGGGATCATGTTCCATCTCATGGGCGCTCTGTCCGAATACGGCAAACTCGGCATTCTCTGCATCGGCAATACTAAAGAAAGGGCAGGAGAATTTTTTGAAAAGATGGTAAAAGTATTGAATGAAGAATGCACTGTATAGCTGTATAAAAAAATCAGTCTTACAATTGCACACCTGCTCCTTTAATTTGTTCCTGCGCAAATAATTGATGATAGTTGTTTTATCAATATCTTCAACACATTAATACGAAACGCATGACACATAACAGAAGAAAATTTTTGGGCATGGCAGTACTGTCTGCAACGGCGCTCACAGTCAGTGATAAAATATTTGGCAACACGAATGCAGCAAAAAATGCGGACGACGATCTTCCAAAGATCATTCGTGATCTCTCGCCGCTTACTGATGGCATCATTCCCATTTCTGTAGAAGAAAGAAAACAACGTATCGCAAAAGCGCAGCAATTAATGGAGCGTGAAAAATTAGATGCTGTTTTTATGGAAGGAACTACTTCCTGTTTTTATTTTACAGGTATGCATTGGGGACAAAGTGAACGAACATTCGGAGTAGTCATCCCCGCCAAAGGATCGATCGCTTATGTATGTCCGAAGTTTGAAGAGGACAGGGCAAGAGAATTGATCATTCCTGTTTTTGGTGATGAAGTGAGGTGTTGGGAAGAACATGAAAGTCCCTATGCATTAATTGTGGGCATTGTAAAAGATCGCGGTGTGAAACACAAAAGGATCGGGATGGAAGAACGCGTTCGTTTTTTTATAGCAGATGGTGTTAAAAAAGAAGCACCCGGTTTTGAGATAACAGAAGCCATTCCTGTTATTGCGGGTTGCAGGATCTATAAAAGCAAAGCAGAGATCGCATTGATGCAAAAAGCAAATGATGTAACGATTGAAGCATACAAAGCTGCATTTGCAACGATTCATCCGGGCATGTCGCAAACAGAATTAAGTAATAATATTTCTGCGGCATTTCGCAAGCTTGGTTTCAATGGCGGTGCCTCTGTACAGGTAGGAAAATATTCCGCATTGCCGCACGGAAGCATCACACCGCAAACCATTCGGGAAGGTGATATTGTAATGGTTGACGGTGGGACAAGTTGCGAAGGCTATGCATCTGATATCACCAGAACGATTGTTGTGGGCAAACCAACACAAAGACAAATAGATGTTTGGAATTTGGAGAAGAAAGCACAGGACGCCGCTTTTGCTGCCATTAAAATGGGTGCGGCTTGCGAAACGGTGGATGCTGCTGCAAGAGCAGTTATTGTAGCAGGCGGATTCAGTAAAGGATATGCATTACCCGGCTTGCCGCATAGAACAGGTCATGGTATTGGATTAGATGGACATGAATGGACCAATTTCGTAAAAGGAAATAAGACATTGATCGCTCCGGGCATGTGTTTCAGTGATGAACCCACCATTTCCATTCCCGGCGAATTCGGCATTCGATTAGAAGATTGTGTATACGTTGCAGAAGACGGTCCGCATTTCTTTTCCCGTCAAAGCATTTCGATCGATCAACCTTTCGGATAATGCAATCACTATTATATAATGTTTGATGTCATGATATCAAGATTGATGTCATGGTGAGGCCAAGCCTGCACCAAGCTTGTCGAAGTGACGCATGATCAACTAAAAGTTTATGTCATGCTGAGGTACTCGAAGCATGACAAATGAGAAAATCAAAATAATCGAATTCACCCTTCGAGTGCCTCAGGGTGACAGCTCATCATTAAAAGACTGATGTCATGCTGAGGCCAAGCCTGCACCGAGCTTGTCGAAGTAAAGCATGATCAACTAAAAGTTTATGTCATGCTGAGGCTCTCGAAGCATGATGAACGAGAAGATTAAAATAATCGAATTCACCCTTCGAGTGCCTCAGGGTGACAGCTCATCATTAAAAGACTGATGTCATGCTGAGGCCAAGCCTGCACCGAGCTTGTCGAAGTAAAGCATGTACAACGAAAACTCTTTGTCATGCTGAGGCACTCGAAGCATGATTAACGAGAAGATCAAAGTAATTGAATTCACCCTTCGAGTACCTCTCCAAAGGACTCCTTCGGAGGGCATGCAAAAAAGTAAGAATAAAAAAATAATATTCTCTTATGCACTTTTAAACCCCAATTTTTCAGGACTGATCGGCAGATCCCTTACCCTTTTTCCGGTGGCATTAAATACCGCATTGGCCACCGCAGCTGCAAAGCCGATCAATGCAATTTCCCCCAAACCTTTTGCACCCACAGGATTCACAATAAAATCAGGTTTGTTCACAAACCAAACATCTATCGGCGGAATATCGGTATGCAACGGAACATGATAAGTGCCGAAACTTGCGTTTTCAATTTCACCGGTTTGATGATCGAATTTTAATTCTTCTTTCAATGCCATTCCAATACCGCCGACAGCACCGCCCAACATCTGACTTCTTGCCGTATTCTCGCTCACGATCTTTCCTGCATCACCTGTTGTTACAATTTGTTTTAATTGGATCTCGCCCGTTTTAGGATGCACATGCACTTTAACGAAATGAGTGGAAAAAGAAAAGCTGGCATATTTTATTTCCTGCGGATTATTGCCCGGAGAATCTTTTACGATTTCAATCGAAGGCTTCCCTGCAGCTTTCATCAATTCTGTGATCGGAATTTTTATGGTATTATCCTTGGGTGAAAAAACAGTTTCATTCTTTACATCAAGATCTGTTGTTGCTGCATTTTTAAATGCATCTATTTTTTGAACAGCTAATTCTTTCAAGCTTTGTTTCAATGTTTCACAAACCAGCGTTACGGCTGTTCCTAAGGAGGATGTGGTGGATGAGCCACCCTGTCCGGGGCCCGGTGGCAGATCACTATCACCCAACATGAATTTTATTTTATGCAAAGGCATCTGCAGATTTTCAGCAGCGATCTTTGTCATGGATGTGGTGGTGCCCGGTCCCATATCACTCACCGCACTTTGCAGGATCAAAGTTCCGTCCTCTTTTAAAATAGCTCTTGCAGAAGCAGCATTGCGCCCTGCACCAAATACACCGCTTCCCATTCCGTATCCCACCAGCATTCCGTTCTCTTTTAACTTGCCCGGAATTTTTGAACGATTCTTCCAACCTATTTTTTCTTTGCCCGTTTCGTAACATTCTTTTAAATACTTGGTTGACCAGGGCAATTTATTTTCGGGATTGACATCTGCATGATTGATGATCCGCAATTCAACAGGATCCATTTTTAATGCATAGGCCAATTCATCCATCGCACACTCCAATGCATAACAGCCTGTTGATTCACCGGGGCCACGCATCCAGGTAGGTGTGCTTACATCGAGCGGTAAAATTTTATAATCAGTATCTACATTGTCGCATGCATATAAGAATTTAGAAACATCAACGATCCCTTCACGAAAATCTTCATAACGGGATGTATTGCTGACGGCTGCATGAGAAATGCCTATGAGTTTTCCGGTTCGGTCTGCACCCATGCCGATCTTTTGCCAGGATTGCGGACGATACCCCACCAATGAAAACATCTGCGGTCTTGTTAAAACAACTTTCACCGGACGTTTTAATTTTTTTGCAGCAATACAGGCTGCAGGCAGATTCAACCAACTTCTTAATCCGCTGCCAAAAGCACCGCCCACAAATTCAGTGATCACCCGTACATTTTTATCAGATATACCAAAGGCACTTGCAATAGCAGATTGTGTTCTTTTCGGGTTTTGTGTTTTATCATACACAGTCAATTTATCATCTCCATCCCAAACCGCAATGCTCGAATGCATTTCCATCGGATTATGCACTTCCATCGGGATCGTATATTCTGCTTCAATGAATACAGGTGCGTTTTTATACGCTTCCACATTTCCTCTTTTAGAAGTAGCACCTTGCTTTAATTGATTGGCATCTTTTCTCGCTTTATGAAAATCAGTTTCAAAATCTTCTTTTTCATAATCGGCTTTTACTAATTTAATGGCATCGGTTGCATTTTGAAAACTATCGGCCACGATCAATGCAATAGGCTGACCAAAGAATCGAACCTTATTATCATTCAACACTTTTAATCCTCTCCATTCCTGATTATTTTTTTTACCCTCAGCGGTCAGCGAATTGTATCCGGGAATATTAGGGCAATTTTTAAAAGAGATCACATCCAATACACCTGCTGCTTTTAAAGCAAGCGCATCGTTTAAATTTTTGATCGTTCCTTTTGCGATCGTACTGCATACAAATACACCATAAGCAAGATCTGGTATCTGATGTTCGGCAGTGAATTTTGCTTTCCCTGTTACTTTTTCAAAACCATCGGCACGATCACCTTCCCCTTCTATCTTAAAATATTTAGTATGATCAGACATAGATTAAAAATTAAAATGGTTTACACTTTTTTTCCTGATTGTTTTACTTCCATGATGGCATCAACAATATTTTGATACGATCCGCATCGGCAAATATTTCCTTCCATATATTCTTTTATACTTTCTCTTGATGTTGCCTGTCCTTCGCGAACACAGGCAACGGCAGACATGATCTGTCCGGGCGTGCAGTACCCGCACTGCATGCCGTCGTGTTTAATGAATGCTTCCTGCATGGGATGCAGTTGATCTCCTTCAGCAAGCCCTTCAATGGTGGTGATTTTTTTAGCATCGTTATCGATCGCTAAGGTCATACAACTATTTACTCTTTTCCCGTTCACATGAATGATGCAGGCGCCGCATTGTCCCATATCACAACCTTTCTTGGTTCCTGTCAATCCGATTTGTTCACGCAACAGATCCAATAAACTTGTTCTGGCATCCACTTCCAGATGATAGGACTTACCATTTATTTCTACACTTAATTTTTCTTTCGGAATAGGTTGCGGTATCACCGTATGGAACGTCGCGGCCCTTACAAAAATCGAAGGTGTTAAATAAAGCGCTGCAATGGCTGTGGATCTTTTTATAAAGTCTCTGCGGCCTTTATCATTTTTACATGTGAGCATAAAGATCTCTTTTGCTAAAGTTAGGAAATAATACAGGCTGCTGATGATTAATGGATAGTATTTTAATGCACCTCAAGTTTGTAACAGCTACTCATCAAAGGTCTGATGTCATGCTGAGGCGCTCGAAGCATGTTTAACGAAAAGATAAAATAAACGCGATGTCATGGTGTCCAAAGGTCTCCTTCGGAGGACAAGCAAAAAAGTAAGAATAAAAATATTCTCTTTCATCTTTTTCGTTACATGCTTCGCTATGACGTAAGCCAAGGGAGCACCGTCATCACGAGCCATGAGTGGGGTGTTGATAATTGAAACGAAAAATCAGTCATGGCGTGGTGATCTGATTATTATTAAACAGATAGCCACAGCATGTACAACAGTTTTTTTTATAGATAATCTTTTCGTTACATGCTTCGCTATGACGTATGCAAAGGGAGCACCGTCATCACGAGCCATGAATTCAAATGATCGTATTCTATTTCCCCACAAACTTTTTACCCAACCACTTCCTTACCGGTTCATCATACAACTTCAAACAAGCATAAGCAATGCCTATGGCAGATAGGATCAGCAAGAGCCCGACAGGCCAGGCTTTTTGCAACGGAATCTTATTATCACTCACCCATGCCGTATACATATAGATCAGCGGATAATGTGTGATGTAAATAGGATAAGAAATATCGCCCAAGAACTTACAAATTTTTGCTGCATATTTTCCTTTCACTTCACCGCCGGCACCGAGATAAACGATCAATGGAAAAATAAAGATCACGGTCAAAGAATCATACAGACCATTCATCCACAAGTTTGCTATTCCGCCAATTCTCGGAATAGCAAAAAAGATCACCAAGAGTGTACTGCAAAGCAGAAATGCATGATCGATCTTTTTGATCTTTCCGATGCGTGACAATAACAATCCGGCAAAGAAGGGATACATCAAACGGGCAAAACCAACATGCAGTTGTTCGGGTTCGATGGACCAGCCGCCAATGATATCACCGTTCGGACTTGTCACGGCCAAATGAATCAAGGCGCAACCTGCCAGAAAAACCAAAATGGATAATGCCGTATTCGAGAATTTCCTCACGAATACTGCATACAAAATATTGGCAATGTATTCGAAGAAAAGCGACCAGCCCGGTCCATTCAACGGATGCATTTCCTGCCAACCGCGGATATCCAAAGAAGTGGGTACCGGAATCAATGTGAAACCGATCAGCATGACCAGCAACATTTTCCAAACAGGGGTATGGCTGATCGCAGGCCATATGGCACCGGCCTGAAAATAAAATGTAATAGCACCGATGATCATACCCATCACCACCATGGGATGCAGGCGGATCAAACGGCGTTTGAAAAATCCGCTCATGGTCATTTTGTTCCAACGATCATCATAAGCATAACCGATTACAAAGCCCGACAGCACATAAAAAAAATCAACGGCCAGATAACCATGATTAATGATCTGATCCTGATGACTGGTGCTATGCGTTTCCAAAACATGAAAAGCCACCACCATCACTGCCGCCACACCGCGTAATCCGTCAAGTATGGCATAGTGCTTTTTAGAATCGGGAAAAACCGAACCGGGAATTTGAACTGAATTCATAAGGCTGCAATGATTTGGATGGATAAGCAATTATTCCATGAAAATAACTAAGGGCTTTCAATTGTAAATTGATAAATGATAAAAAATGGGAGAATGGGAAGAGTTTGAATAGGATATTTTGCTTCTGTATAATTCATTCGCAATTGTTGGTCGCTGACCAACGATCATCCTACATTCGAATAATGATTTGTATTTAATAGGTATTCCTTGCCGAAAATTAAAAAACCCGTTTAGTGAGTAGGATGGTTCTATCAGAGCCATGATTTTTATACTCCAAAACATTACCCAGCTTACCCAAAAAACTGAAGTCACCGTTTACGATAGCCATGATCTGTTATATTGGTTGCAGGATAGGGGTTGGTTCGGAATTTAAGGTAATTAAATTACTATATGATCCAAATTTAAGTTACCGATAAATCATATATAAGCCAGGGATAAGCCACCTTTATAGGGGTAGCTTATAGGTGGCTTATAGGTAGCTCATAGGTGGCTTATTGGTGGCTCATTAAAAAAGGTAATAGCCATCTGTATTCTTTTTAAATCCGTTTAGACTTATAGTAGAATTCTTTCATTACAATTCAATAAAAAAGGCTGGATCAAAATAT
>Ga0364866_10331_pt1 | contig 30546 bp, 31 predicted proteins | sample ExccelAu500001D3_3_FD_206913 | JGI IMG/M metagenome (GOLD analysis project Ga0364866, IMG submission 206913) | Enriched cells from Trout Bog Lake Hypolimnion, Wisconsin, USA - BchlTB.Aug13.5000.01.D3 | ecosystem: Environmental > Aquatic > Freshwater > Lake > Hypolimnion/Profundal zone | place... | reverse complement strand
GAGAGATAAAACATGTCGTAGGGCACGCCGACTGCCACGCCAAAGCCCAACTCCGCTGGGTAGAGGAAGTCCGGTGGCTGCGAGATGGCGATCAGCGGGCCTCCCACGTTGATGTTGAAGGAGATGTCGGCCGCCTGGGCCCCTGAGGCCGCCTGGAATAGGACTACTGCCAACGCCACTGCTATTAATTTTCTCATGGTGCCTCCCAATCTGGTGACCTGCAGCCATGCTGCCGACCAGAGCGAAATGGGTTGTCAGTGCGTTAAAGAATTAGAAAAAAGCGCCGAGACACGAGGAGGTACCTGTCAAGGCGCAAAAAGAGTGTTGTTGTTTGAATTATTTCCTTGATCTTCAAATATGCACCGTTACCTTTATCGTGAACCCGCTGAATTTTCAATGAATTGAAGAGTGAAGACAAAAAAACGCCCAGTTCGTCAAGGAATTTGGGCGTAATTCGACCATTGAAAATGGCAAAAGATCACCCTCTTCGGCGGACCAGCCATCCGCGATAACACGGATCTGTGACTCTGCGTCCCCAGGTTGCCCTGGGTTTGCTCTTGTCGGAGAGGCAAATGTAACTCGTCAGGAGTCCAGCGAATGCAACATTCGAACCGACAGCACGAAGCGTTGTCCAGCGCGGGACAGCGTAAGAGTGCCACGGATTTTGCCGGTCATATCACCGGATCGCTAGGTGTAATGACTGCCTCAAAGAGGAGAAGCACCTTCCCCATAGAGACAGCCAAAAAATAGTGCAAAGGCATGGCATTCCCCTGTCCCCAGTCCATGGCGTTACCGAGTGTCATTGCGTCCACTGCTTACCTCGTAGAGTTCCAGCTCCCAAGGAAGGCAACAGGAGAAAACTGATAACGGTAGCGTTGGCGCGGGTCTTATTCCACCAGTACCTGCGCGACCCGCGTCACGACGGGCGTGAAGGAGAGCGGAGAGAGGAAGGGCGGGAACGATAAGCTGGGCGCAGGGGAAAGCCCCCCTTGAGGCTAGAATATCAGAGGAGGGCCGGCGGCTTCAAGGAAACCTGCAAGTCGTGCATTAATGTTGGCATGACGCGGGCCTTTTGGCCTGGCGATTTCAGAACGGCAAAAATAAGAAAAATCAAGCACGGCACCATTTGATAAAAGAGACGATCAAGTGCAGTATTCAAATGCCAGGTTAGGTCATAGGGCGTGGTCAAAAACACCAGATAATAGCTCACAAGCATTCCGGACAAGACCATAACGCAACCGGATAGATGCATCAGTTGCTGAGAAACCCTAATGCCAACAAATGGAGTATATATTCCAATTAACAACCAGAGGCTTTTAAGTCCGAAACAATGCAGCATCTGATGATAGAAGCTCTTTATTATTTTAGCATGTCGGCCCAGGTTTGTAACTTGTCCTTCAAGGTTGATTACCCGAACACCTGCCACAAGATCATTGGACGGTGCCAAATGCAGCTTAAAAATCAACAAGCACATCACTCCGGGGCCGGCACCTAGCAAGAAGTACAAAATATCGAGACAAGCAGAACGCCATCCCTGTTTAAACATGCCCACCAGCACAACAGTCAGACCGACCAATAGGAAGAAAACGAGACCTTCGTTCTTGGTCCAAGCAGCCAAGGAGGCGGTCAGGCCAGCTAACACCAGCCATTTGCGTTGTTCGAGCCGGGCGTGCAACCCGATTGCCAGCAATGTGGCCAGGAAGAAAAACGACAGAGGGACGTCTGCATATTGGCTCGCGGCATGATCCATAAAGCCGTTCGCTGCCAACAAACAGATTCCAGCTAAATAACCTTGTGCCCAGCCACTCAGGAATGCTGTGCCTGCAATCAGCAGCGACAGCACTCCAATGGTGAATAATCCCGCTATGATTGCTGGCACGAAACTAGATAGTTCCCCTGCTGCAAGCCAAATCCGCGCGACACTACCAGGAATAAGTAGAGGGTAGTCAGGGTGCGACCAACTGATTATCCGTGAAAAAGCCCGCGGCCAACCATCACCAGCTAGCGCCAGGAAACGCGCACGCTGATTCCAGATTCCCCAAGCGTCCCAATCACCGTGTGGCTTGCTCTGAACTTGAGCCATAAATACGGCTGTCTTAATAACAACCACAAAAATCAGCAGCAAGAATAATAGGCGTGGGAGCCAACGCGCAGGTGACTCCGTGGTTGAATCACAGATTGAAGGCATGTCCCATTTCTCTGGCTGCAGGTGCCGCCACCACCAAATACACGTGGCAAGGGTGGCCAGCAACAGCAACTCAACCACAAGGGAAATCATGGGGCGCGGGCCAAACGCTTCCAAACCTAAAAAAAAGATCACCGAGGACGATCCAAGACCAATTCCGATAGCAAGTGACGCATTTAAAGCAATTTCATTACGCCAGTTCCTGGTCAAAAGAGCTGAGCACAGTAAACCTATCATTATTGATATTGTCACAAGTAGAAAAGTCGTGGTCATCATTTAACAAGCCTGTTCCGGTAGAGAGTGACCCCGCTTCCCAAATATTTAACGATCTCAAGATTGGGATTTAGTCGTTCAATATTCAGTTGATCATTTTGTAAATCTACTATTACCAATCGCCTGTTAGGTCCATGTTCCACTAGCACTGGAGCTAGAGTGTACTGTGCTATAAAGTAGTGCACTGTTTCCTCTACAGGTGTGTTGGTTTTTCCTGATACGAAACCGATCACTTTTTCGCCAGCTAAATAATTGCGTACGGGCTTAAATCTTGATTCATTACCAGCGACCACGTCATCCATGTCTGTCTTAAAGAATGCGTCAGAATTGATACTGACCATGACAATGCATCCTAATCCAAAAAAGCTTGCAGCAATAACGGAGCTCCAATTGAATAAAAAATATTTCATAATATCCCATAAATTCATCGAACAATTAGTCAGTGCTCACCGAATGTCAATTTTGAACGGAGGTACCCTATATCGACCTTGAGACTTCCCGCTCTACTGGCTCAAGGATTGAGAATTACCAGACTTTAATACCACAGTAGTCATTTAATGCAAAGAACATTAAGTAATTTACTTACAGACGGAGTATTCTGCTTGTAGTCCTCAGTGGCCGTTCCGCTGCCAAGTGGAGATCGGGTGAGGCAAAGCAAGTGACTGGAAACGGCAGGAAGGCGGGGAATATGAATTTATTTGCGCTGTGTCCCCCGAAAAGGAACACTTTAGGGGTTGGGAAAGCGCGGATAAACCTGAGCAGGAAATCGAGGGAGAATTAGAGGAGAATGCAGAGGGACCGCCTCGGACACCTGCCGAGTGCTTACCGACCAGGTTGAGCTGATCCCGGGTGATCGGGCAGCGGCACAAAAAGAAAAAGGCCAGGTCAAAGACCTGGCCATTACTTTTTGTTTGGAGCGGGAAACGGGATTCGAAGCCAGTGCGACCGATCTTTCTGCGGGTTTACCTGGACCACCATAATCTTGTATTTTTAACAACTTAAGCTCAACCCTTCGGTCGATTTTCGTTTGCAAACGTTCAACCGATAACATTAGATACCACGCTCTTGGTCAAAGTTTAGTCAAAGGTCCTCGCAGTCCAAAATTTGGAGCCATCACCTCAAGTGGGTCCATTTACTTGAACAAAATGGGTCCAGTTTGTCTCGTGTAGATTTTGCTCCCTGGTACTTACTCGGGCATATCCGATTTTTACGCTCACCAGCTCTCTCCTTTGTGTAATCATCCCGACTTCGCCTTCCCAAACGACCAGCAGACAGCTGCTTTTGCCGCCGGCGCGCTGGCGGAACTGGAGCGGTTATACTCTCCGATCCTGTCCCAGGCTCTCGGCGGTGGAGTATGGCCCTTCCGTGGACTGGAGATCCTTCAGCCGCATTTAAGCGGCAATGAACCTTCTATCGCCTGCCTGACAAACTCATACTCCTGCATCATCCGCAGCAGATCGAGAGCCGTCATTCCTGTATCTTTGTAATACCAGTTGCGTGCCCGTTCTACAGGTATGTTGAGGTCGCGTGCGGCCTGCTTTATCGTGATCCCTTGCTCCCGTAGCGTCTTCACTACATATCTCGTTAGATCGCCATTGCTGAATTCGGTTTTGTGGCAGATCTGCCACAGAATTTTTGTAGACATACGGCCCTTGTTGGCTGAAAATATTATTAGAATATTCTGCGTATAAGTGAGGAGATAGCCGGAATATGCAACAAACGAGAGCGGCATATACACCGGCTGAAATCAAGAGCCTGTGCTTGAAAGGTGCCATGTATATCCGCATGTCCACCGAGTTGCAGGTGGAGTCGCCGGAAAATCAGGACCGTGCAATACGTGCTTATGCCGATGAATACGGTATTGAAATTATCAAAACCTATGCTGACCTGGGAGTCAGCGGAATAACAACGGAAAAGCGGGAACAGTTTCAGACCTTGATCGATGATGTCGAGCAAGGGCGGAATGGATACAACATTGTCTTGTATCTGGATGAAACCCGATGGGGGCGGTTTGTAGACAGTCGCGAGGCTGAGTACCACCGTATGAGGCTGGAACGCAAAAATGTCTTGTGCCAGTCCTGCGAAAAGCCGCTGACGTTAACCAGCAACCTTGCCGATCGGATTATGACCCTACTTCGGGATGAAAGCGCCAGCGACTATTGCCGCCAGCTTTCCCAGAAGGTATGGGCGGGGCAATGCAACTTGGTGACGAAAGGATTTCGGCAGGGAGGGGTGGCTGGGTTCGGGCTCCGGCGCATGTTGTTGGACGAGACCGGCAGACCCAAGCAGGAACTCGCGATGGGACAGCGTAAAAGCCTGCTCACCGAGCGGGTGATCCTGATGCCAGGACCGGATGACGAACGCCGGATGGTGCTCTGGATTTATGATCAGTTCATCGCCGGGAGTAGTGAAACTGAAATCGCGTCGCAGTTGAACGAGCAAGGGGTGAGAAACCATTTCGGCCGCCCATGGTCACGAGGAACCGTGGGCGAAGTGCTGACCAATGAGAAATATGTCGGCAACAACTTGTTCAACCGCACCTCGGGCAAGATGAAGAGCAGAGCCAAACCGAATCCGGAAAGCGAGTGGGTCCGCAAGGATCGCGCTTTTGAACCCGCAGTGGACATGGAGCGTTTCTGCACGGTCCAGGGGATTTACCGAGAACGGAACAAGAAGACATCAGACGAAGAGATGTTACTGGGGCTGCGGGACTTATATGCCCGACAGGGACGCCTTTCAGCGCTGATCATTGACGAAGCTGATTTCTTGCCCCCCAGCTGTCTGTTCCGCACACGCTTCGGTGGACTGCTGCGGGCCTATCGGATGATCGGCTATACCCCGAAGCGCGACTATCAGTATGTTGTCATAAACCAGCGTCTGCGCGCCCTCCATGCCGAGATAGTCGCTGATGTCGTTCACAGCATTGAAAACCTTTGCAGCAGGAGGGTCCCCATAGACCCAGAAAGCTGCCTGTTGGAATTGAATCGCAACCTATTCATTTCAGTAGTCATCAGCCGCTGCTTCACAACGCCTTCGGGAATCCGGCGCTGGAAAATTCGCTTTGATAGCGGACTTCGTCCTGACATAACCGTAGCGGTACGCATGGACCCCCATAATGAGGCGATCCTGGATTACTATATCCTCCCCGCGCTGGAATTTTCGTGTGGGCAGCTAAAGCTGTCGGAGGACAACGCCGGATTTCTGGACGGCTTTCGTGCCGATACGTTGGATTACTTGCTGAATCTGAGCGTTAACATTTCACTCGACAAGGCGGTGGAACATGGAGCCTGGGACAGTAGCACTCATAGCCATTGAAGATATTAACATCCTGAATCCACGGGTGCGCAATCAGATTATCGCTGAAGAAATACGGCAGAACATTCGAAGCATCGGCTTGAAAAGGCCCATAACGGTCGCTCCCAGGACAGACGCAAAAAATGGCAAGAAATATGATCTTGTGTGTGGCCAAGGCCGGATTGAAGCCTTCATTGCCGCTGGGGAAACAGAAATCCCCGCTGTCATTCGCGAAGTCAGCGAAGAAGATGCGCACATTATGAGCCTGGTGGAGAATATCGCCAGACGCAATAGCAGTGCCCTGGAGCTCCTGCAGAGTATCAAGTATCTGAAAAGCCAAGGGTACGCAGATGATGCCATTGCTGCCAAAACCAACCTTGGCAAAGACTATATTCGAGGCATCATCCGCTTGCTCGAACAGGGGGAGGAATACTTGGTCAACGCCGTAGAACAGGGGCGAATCCCTTTATACCAGGCGCTGAACATAGCTTCGGAAGAGGACGCCGCCGTACAGACGGCCTTGACGGAAGCGTATGAATCGGGGGCGTTGTCCGGAAAGAAGCTGGTCGCTGCGCAAAAGATCATTTCCCGGCGCAAACATTACGGAAAAGGGCTATCAGCCCCACCACGCGAAAAAGCCAACGTCTCAGCAGAAGATCTGATCGCAGCCTATGAAAAAGGCGCCAGGGAGAAAAAACGGTTGCTGGCTCAGTCGAACTATATCAAGGATGTATTGGACTACACAGCAATGGCCCTGCGCCAGTTGTTGAATGAGGTTCATTTCACCAATCAGTTGAAAGCCGTCGGTATGAATGAAATCCCTCTGCATGTAACTGATCTTCTGAAAAGGTAACGGCGATGACAAACGGAATAAAACAGGGATTCAAGGAAAAACTGCTAGAACTTGCCGTGGAGGAGTTGCTCCCTACCAAAAGCATTTCCATCAGCGTGAGGCAATGCAGAAAATATGCTCAGGTCCTTTCATCCATACGGGAAGTGGGGCTTATTGAAGCTCCCGTGGCAGCACCGTTAAAGAAAGGAAAAGGATATCTCCTGCTAGATGGCCATTTGCGGATCATGGCTCTGAAGGAATTGGGGGTGGAACGCGTCTCCTGCCTGATCTCCACCGATGATGAGACCTATACCTACAACAAATACATCAATCGGCTCTCGGCAATTCAGGAACATCGAATGATCGTGAAGGCCGTGCAGTCAGGAGTCTCCGAGGAAAAACTCGCCAGAACCTTGAATCTTGATATCAGCACCATCAGAAACAAGAGGTATCTGCTTGAGGGCATCTGCCCCGAGGCTGTCGAGCTGCTGAAGGAAAAGTCCGTGCCGGAACAGGTTTTCAGGGTGTTGAAAAAAATGAAGGCGCCTCGGCAGATTACCGCTGCCATGCTGATGAATGACCAGAACAAGTTCAACTCCAGCTATGCCAAGGCCCTTCTGGACGCAACGCCGGCGAATCAGCTCGTCAATAAAGGCAAACCGAAAAAGGAAACTCCGGCAACACTGGCTCGCCAGGTTCGTCTTGAGGAAGAAAGCCTTGCCCTGTCCAGCGAAATAGGCTCATTGAAGGAGCAGTATGGTACAGCGATGATCGACATGACATCCATGCAGGCATATCTAAAAAGCCTCCTCGGCAACGAAGCGGTCGCAAAATTCCTCCACGAATTTCATGGACCTATCCACGACAAATTCAAGGAAATTGCCGAACTCGACTTTTTCAGTTTGAAAAATATGGAGTGAGCCAATCTGATAACTGCTCACCTCGGTAAAGCGCACCCTTCTTTGGACAGCCGATGGCCGAGGGCTAAGACCATTCAGTCGCAGGTTTTGCGGTTCTATACCGTCAAGTCGCGCATGACTTGGTACAGGCCCGATTTGCCTTCGAAGCCGATGCCGACGAGTTCCGGCATCGTGATGTATCCGGCCTCTACCCTGACGCCGTCCGGAAAGCCCCGAACGGCTGAAAAAGATCGGGGTAACTTTTATTGCCACCCAGGGCGAGGCCTGCGGCTATGTTGAGCGACATCTGGTGGCCGCCGTGCGGGATGCACCACCGTGAGGACCAGCCATGGGCCTGAAGCATGGCCAGGGTGCGGTGGTATTCGCAAAGCCCGTAGGAGAGAGTGCAGTCAAACGGCAACCAGTCCCGATTCGAACGCATGCCGCCATAACGGATCAGATCCCGCGCATCCTGGTGACTGAATAGGTTTTCACCGGTCGCCATCGGGCCAGGGTAGAACTCGCTCACAGCAGCCTGCAGGCTGTAATCGAGAGGATCGCCGACCTCCTCGTACTAGAACAGTTCGTACTGCCGCAGCGCCTTGGCGTAGGCGATGGCCGTTTCCAGGTCGTACCGACCGTTGACGTCTACTGCTAACCGTTCCTCGCTCCTTATCTCCGCCAACACAGCCTCTATCCTTTGCAGGTCCTCCGCAAGCGGCGCACCTCTGGTCTTCATCTTCACCACAATGTAACCGCGGTCCAGATAGCTGCGCACCTCGGAACAGAGCGCACCCAGATCCTTGCCAGGGTAGTAATAACCGCCGGCAGCATAAACGAAGACCCGGGGATCTGCCTCGACGCCATGAAGTTCCGAGAGCAACCGGAAAAGCGGCTTGACGGCGATCTTGGCCTGGCGTCCCACACAGCCATATCAATGGTCCCCACCGCAACCGAGCGCTCGCCGGGTCCACCGGGCTTCTCGTTGGTCATCATGGCGGCCAAAACGCGCTCTATCGAGTTTTTCGCCTGTCTGATCCAAAAGCGTGGCAGCTTCGGCCTCCAAGATGCGAGGGGCAAAACGCTCCCTGATCAAGCCACCCTGGCCGTAGCGGCCATTGGGGTTAAATCCATAACCAACCACAACCTTCTTTTCGTCCCTGACAACGTTGGTGATGACCGCCACCAGGCTGGTGGTCATCTTGGTGAAGTCTATGTAGGCGTTTACCAATCGGCGACGAAATCGGCAGGGTAATTTCCTTTACTTCGGTTAAGGCGCTCGGTTTGAAGGTGAGAATACGACGGGCCTCAATGGTGATATCCTCCCCGGTCTGCGGATTCCTCCCGCGCCGGTCGGATTTCTTTTTCACCTCGAAGTTGCCGAAGCCTGCAACCTTTATCTTCTCGCCGCTCTCAAGGGTGTCCTTTATAAGTGCAAATAGCTCCTCAACTACTTCTGACGATTCTCTTTTTGTCATCCCAACTTTTTCAAAAACCCTGTCAACGATGTCAGCCTTGGTCATGCCCTACCCTCCACTTGCATTTTCCCAAGATTCAGCTGAGTCAAGGCTCGGCTGTCAAGTGATAATTGTCATGGTCGAAATGCCTTCTCCCGTCCACCAAAGGGAGAGGTACGTGTGAGTGCTTAGCTTGATAAAAGCTAGAAGCCCATGCAACCGGTTGTAACCAGGAACAAACATCAGACGGTAGCTAGAGTCAATACACTGATTTAGGAACCTGACCGCCTAGGGTAAATATGTCATTTCAATAAACAAGCTTCAATAGCACATAGTCTGGAGATATGTCGCTGACCTTAGTGTAATTCAAGGTCAACACATACTTAAAATACTCAGGATACCTCTTTACATCAATAGCACTTGGGTTTCTTTTCAGTAAATATATATTAGGATGGTTTATTTTTATTTGTTTCAATACATAATTTATTTTCCTAGAATAACAATTTGCAAATTTCCTGTTATCGCTTGCGTATATGTGAAAAACTGATGTTATGTCAGATAAAATCCAATCATTCTCAGATGTCAATCTAAGCGACTCTATAGCTGGATACACTCTGCTTTCGACCTCAACATGATTTAATTCGCTTCGCAACTTAAAATTTAAGATTACCATCAAAATTACAAATATCACCAATGCAGCAAACTGCGATATTCTTCTTGACAAAGACGAGGATTTAACATTAATTTTATCGAAGTCGAATGCCCCGATGCTTAGGCATGCCACTGGGAAATAATTGGTGGTGTAACGTAGAGTTTCAAACATATTAATACTGCCAGAATGAACTTGATAATAGCTTCTATAATGGCTTGAATACATTACTAGATACATTAATGTAATCATTATGCTTAATCTAAACTCATATTTCTTACAAAACACCAACACATAAGCGCTTGCGACAAGAAAGAATATCCCAGTTACTCCGAAATATTTTATACTCAAAAATGAAGTGAGATATTTAGGAAACAGTAGCGCGAAATTAGTTAGATTGAAGGTAGAAGTGCCAATATCAACGCTCTCTGCGGCTTCCATCATGTTTATATGAGCGATTATGTTATACACAACAGCTATTCCTGTTGATACCGTAAATAGTATAATCAGATTTATCGTCCGATTTGCCTCACTAAGCCTTTTTCTTTCCAAAAAAAGGCTTAATACTGGCAAACTTAGAATAATTAAATTTTCTCTTTTAGTGAGAAACGAAATTATCATAAATGCAACTGTAAACCAGAATGACATTTTTCTGTAGTCAAATCCGTCATAAGATGATTTAAAAAATAGATACAACGTCACTATTACAAATAATGATGACATAGTTTCAGACAGACCTGATGTATTGAATATATTCAGAAATGGCGTAGTCACAAACAACATTACTGTAACCATCATGCCAATCTTACCTATTTCGATTTTTTTTAAAATATTAATAAAAAAAATCAGCACCAGCATGCTTGATATAAAATTAACATAAAATATATTTTTCACAGAAAAGCCCATTATCTTATTAACTAAACTTACTATCAACGGGAACACCATGTAATGACCACCGAAGGTTCCAAACTGATTGCAGTGTGCTATACTTCCTTGAATACAGCTTTTTGTTTGAAATGGCTCGACATGCCAATTATAATCATACAGAACAAACCTTGCTGCATCAGAAAATATAAATGCGTCTTCGTATTCAAGACCATGAAAAGGATAAGGTATAAATAACATCTTACAGCCCAAAGATACGAGAATCACGAAGAACATAAAAATAGTACACATGTTTGCTGTTAGTAATTTCATTTTCATCCCATTTAATTTTATCATCTAACATTTTTCACAATTCATAACTGCTGGCATCTTTATCAAATGCTTGTTTTGTTTAGTAGCATATAAAAAAGGCTCCAGTTTTCTAACAGGAGCCTTTTAGTATGGTTGTGGTTACATTTACAGTAACAAAAACAATTTCACACCATGGCTAATACCCTGAAGCGTGTGATGCATGCGATGCATGCGATGAGTGCGATGCATGGCTTTCATGGTCACAGACTATGCCACTGCCGGGGCCGCTGATGTTATTCCCGTGTTCCAGATAAAGCGGGGAGTTCGCGCTGATGTCCGACGTCGCGGCCTTTACGTTAACAGTAGAGACTCCCAAAAGTGCTACGATACTTGCGACAACCAATCCTGCTCTGCTTATGACTTTTTTCATAATATCACCTCCTTTACCAAGAATTAGCCTGCCAACAGGAATTACTTCACCGATTTTAGCATACTCTCGCAAGGCGAGATTGCAAGTTTTAAAACCGTTAATTATTATCCAAGCAGTTTATGCGACCGGATGGATATAGGGGCTCTGGTGTAGGCCGGATGTCGTAAAAATTCCACCGCAATTTTTCCTTACCGTGCAGCCATCACAGGTAGTAAGGTAATCATTCTTCCACCCCGAAATCGACTTCTTGGCAAAGCTCCAAGACTTCGGTTCCACTAGGCACAAGGGGAGGTTATAGATTGAAACGTTCATATTCGCACGGCTTAGCACCTTGACGGCGCGTGAGAGCTGGTCGCGGTATTCAAATGGCTCTATCCAGACATCATCGTAATTATCGCAAGCAAGGCCGGCAACCTCCATCCCCATGAAAGCACAGTGATAAATGAACGGGAAGTTCCGCTGAATGAAGGTGGCTATCGATTCAAGTCGGTGAGCGTTGAGACGGTTCACCACGACACGAATTTCAATTTTCTCCCGGAAGCGGGCGAGGTTCTGAAGGCCCATTGCCGTCTTGTAAAAACTGTTTTTGACCCCGACTATCCGGTCATGGACCTCGTCAACGTCGCTGTGCATCGAGACGCAGGTCATGAAATCCTTGGGTCTGGCCGTGGCAAACTGTTTTGCAAAATTGAAATCGGCAAAAGACTTACCGTTAGTAAGCATCATAACAGGCGCATTTGGATGCATTTTTTTAATCAGCTTAAAGACGTCGAATAAATCATCCTTCAAAAGGGTAGGTTCACCACCAGTCAGGCATATTGACTGAAGTTTTTCGATTTTAACAAGAGCAAGAATACGTTTTACCGTCTCAGTTAAATCGCTATTGTGCGCTTTCGGCGGTTGCGGACACATAAGGCAGTGGCAGTCGCACATCTCGGTGAGCAGCAGCGGGTTCATCCTGGCTTGCTTCTCCCAGACGACCGTCACGGTGCCGTCCTTGCCTATCAGAACGCAATCCCCTTCATGCAGTCTATCCGAGAACTCTACAGGCACTTTGACCTGTGGCGACGAGGTCTTTTTCCCGCCGTCCTCTCCCGTCACGATTCCCGCAAAGCCTCCGGTGAGCAAGGATGGCTCAGCAGCGACCAGCACGCTGTTCTTTCTCGATAGAGACAGTGGGTTGCGGGTCACTATGCCCAAAACCGGGGTTTCTATGTTCGCGGCTATCCCTTTAAGTTGTATCATATCGTGTCACCGCGTACTTCAGCTAGGCTCTGTCCGGAAATCCAGGACCAGAAGACATCCATTTCGTCAGAATTGTTTCTTTTCAATTTCTTAAAAAGCATGTTGAAGATGAGCGTGTTCTTCTTGCAGAAATCGTTGCCGGGCCGTCTCCCGATAAGGTCGCCGGTCTCGCTGTAGTTTCGGACCGGGTCGGCACCGCAGTAGGAGCGGTAAACGCACGAGCTGCAGCCCGGCATGACTTCGACACATGACTTGGCGACAATCTCACGGAGCAGGTCGCCCCCGAAAATGATTTCGTAGGAGTCCCGGAACACGTTCCCCAGGCAGAAACGACGGTCGCCCATCCTGGCGAGCATGCGGGCCTCATCGGCAGGGAAGACATCGCCGTCATGGTCATAGATGACGCCAGATATACCAGCGCCGGACGGCGACTGCAGGTCAACGAACCCTGTGGAGAACGGCGTCAGGATACGGGTTAACAGAAGATTGGTGTAGAATTCAACGAACCGGGTGCCGTCTAGATTCAATTGGATGATTGAATCGAGGGCTTTCTCGAAATTATCGACAAAAAGCTCTACCGGATACCCCATGTCTTCGGCATTCACCACTGCCAGGCCGTAGGGATTGAGCGATCGCAGGAATACACCACCAAAGCCGAGTCTGACGTACTCTGCTATCACCTCGTCAATCCGGTTGACGTTGTCAACAGTGGTCGTCATCAAGGCGTTGACCTCTCCATGCCCCAGTATCCTGCGAGCCTCGTGAAGGTTTTTCACAAACAGGTCGTATGTCCCGCCGCCGCTCCTCAGGAGCCGGTTCTTATCATGCAGGTCGCGGGGGCCGTCCAGAGAGGTGGAGACGTGCACACCGTGCTCTTTGAAGAAAAGCAGCTGCCCTTCGGTGACTTTGACCAGATTGGTGCAGACGACGAAATCGAGGTGCTTCCCGAACTTCTTGTTGACCTGTTTGGCGTAAAGGACCGCCTCTTTCAGCGTGCCCCAGTTAAGGGTAGGCTCGCCCCCCTGGAACTCTATCTTTATCGATGGCGACGGGGACTTGAAAATGTAATCGACCACCCTTCGGGCCACTTCCGGCGACATATCGAAGCCCTTCGCGTCATCCTCCTCGGCGCTCACCTGACAGTACGAACAATCGTTGCAGCACTTCAGGGTGATGACCATCATGTGGAGCGAGGTGAAGTTCGAGATAAAGCGCTTGCGGCTCCGGTACTTCGCGGCGACCAGTTCCAGGGTCTCCGGCAGGTGCTCCGTGTTCAGGAAATGCCTGCTCTTCAGGTCATGGTAGGCGGGGGAAGCGGATGTTAATTGTCCGCCGATAAATGTCTGAAAGTCATCGCCGCCGAGAAACAGATGTTCGCCGCTCTCGTTGACAAGAAGATAGTCGTCGCCGTCGAAACGAGAGAACTGGAACGGCAGTATGTGCTGACGGTCGGCGCTCACAGTGTCTCCGCTTCCTTTTGTAAGTCGAGGGGCGCAAAGGCGTGGGCGACTATCAGGTCGCGTATCTTGCCATTGGCCTGGTCGAGCCGTAGTCTGACCTGCTGGTCGATGAGGGAGGTTGCGAACTCTTTCAGGTCCGCAGTGATATCACGCCCCTCGCCCTTGGCTTCGAAGACCACAGTTACCGAGTCGTCAGCATCCGGGGTTATCAGGATATGGTAGTCAGCGATAAACGGATAACTGGCCGCGTGGATGGCGTCCAGGGCATAAATTGCGGTGTTGACCGTTATGTTGGCACGTCCGGAACCTTCATCAGTGATAAAATCAGATATGGCTTTCATGGTTTGCCTTTTTGTTAAATGAGGTACAGTGGTCAAGCTGGGATAACGATTTGTGCTTATATTTTGGCCTCAATATGAGGGCCGCGAAAACTTCGCTTAATTTTCCACCACCTCTTGCTATATCTATTTTGAAGTTCGTTATATTCTTTGCATTTGGTAACTATGTATTGGAATCTACTGTAGATTACGGTATCTATGTGGTCGTTTTCTGACCCTCTACGCTCATTTCTGATGTAATTCTTGATATGTTCATTATCCCACACGACTTCAAGATACCAACTAAAAGCATCATATACCATTTGAAAATCGACTATGTCTCTTTGTTCAAGCATACCAATATTTTCAAAGTGGCCTAATAGTATGTCATCTATATCCCAACCCGTGTAGAACATTTTCCTAAGAAGGCGTTTTTTAGGTTCGTCTGGAAGGTTAGTCTTTTCGATACTGTCACGGTTGGCTTCGAAATAAGGTTGCACCGTGGTGTCATCATCCGATTCATTACCGCTTTCAGAAGAGTACGAATCCGGAGGTTCAACAAATTCCAATGCTTTGCAATCTATAAGGCTTATAAGTGTCCTTGTTTCACGAGTAAAAAAATCGGCATTGAGTTTATGAATGAAATCTGCCGAAGTGGTTCTGCTGAGTTTGCTCAATTCTTCCCAAGCAACCCAAACGAGGAAGGCAGCAAAGAATGTCGCAAAGGCCGAACCAAGGAAACCGCTATAGTAATCGCAACCTTTATAGTACATCGGCTTAAAATGTAAAAGGATAGCAATCCCGCCAAAAAGGAATATCAGAACTATGAATAATCTATGGTTTTTCATTTTATTACCTTTTGGTGCTAAGGCAAAATCTTCTAGCAATGACTAGCCAACATCTCAGGACTCAAGAATCTTTATTGAGTTGTTATTTGAGATGGACGCCTGACAATTATCTCGGGCTTCCCCCGATAGCTCTTAATCTGCCCTGTCACGCAGATGGATTTCCCCGAGTAGGTGGTTTCGGGTGCCCCGAAAGAAGGTCGGTCGCTGCCCCAAACCAATGCCGTGAAAATCTGGCGAGGGTATGGTTCGTCAAGGTTTAAGAAGGTCGGCTGGCCTTTTGACCGGTATGCGTACTTGGTCGAGGCAACGTTGCCGCATACGGTCGCAGTCTGCCCAATATAGGCCGCAGCCTCACTAGCGGTAATCCTTTTGCCTTCTGCCAAGCAGAATGAGGATGTTGCGAGAACTGCTACCAGTGCTGAGATTATTACCTTAAGTGACAATGTGTTTTCCACTTGACCCTCCTGTAAAATATAGAATATGGATTCCACCTTTAATTGTCGTCCATCTCAAACGTTCTATTTTCTCCGGTTTCAGAATCATTCACCTCAATTTCTACTTTTGAACCATTCCTGTGAATTGACTCCACTTCGACATCTTTGTAGCTACCGGAATCATAGTCATAAATTTCAATATCGTTGCCGCTCCTAACTGTGTTTCCTTTGTCTATCTCGATGTATGAGCCTTTATCGTAATCGTATCCATCCCAAGCCTGAACCGATGCGGAAAAACAAGCGATGCTGGCTACCATGATAATTACGCCAAGTGCAGATTTCATGATGTGGCTCCTTTAAATTTCTATCTGGACGGCACGACGTAAATTTTCTGGTTTGAATAGGGGTTCCCCGCCCCGTAGGGGTTATTGATGCTATCGGCTGAATATTTGCTGCCGTATCTGCCGTTAGGGTTTGAGGTGGAATCAGGGTCGTAGGGGTTGGAACTCAGTTTGCCATGATAGTTGCCATTCTCGTCGTACAGCTTTGGCGCATCGGTGGCATATGGGTTGGTCCACGATTTATTGCTGAACTTGCTGCCGTTCTGGCTGTAGGGGTTCATCAGGCCGTCGGCCTTGTATGGGCTCCCCGCGCCGTAAGGGTTCGAAAGGCAATTCGGGTCATACTGGCTGCACCCGGCGAATGCATGGCTCACCAAGAGGGACAGGAAGAGAAGTGTCGATAAAAGCACGGTACGGAAGATAAACATGATGGCCTCCTATTTTGTGAATGAATTTGGGTCTTATATCAGAGGACGCCGGAGCCATGCATTTTCTTCCAAACTTTTTTCAAAACCAAAATTATTTTATCAACTGCCTCAAAATCTCAGCATTCCCCCGGTCCAACGTCTTCAACCGGTTATACATTTCGGTGGCCTTAGTCCTGTTCCCCTGCGCCAAGTATGATAACCCGGCCTGATACAGTACCTCCATATCTTCAGGTTCAATCGCCAAGGCCTTTTCATACAAGACAATGGCCTCAGGGTATTTGTAATGTGATTCGAGGTTTTCCGCTAAATTAAAAAGAGCATCCGCATTGTTCGGGTTGATGTTCAATGCTGCATTGTAGGCGTCCGCTTCCCGGTCGAAATCCTTTACCCGGTAAAAAGCATATCCCAGCTCCACATAGGCACCCTCAAGATGCGGGTTTAGCTTTACGGCTTTTTGGTAAAATTTGATTGCTTCGCCCCACCGCTGGCCATCTCGCGCTAGGATACCCTTCATATATGCATTGAACGCCTCGCCTGAAAAGTTGACCTGCTTCAGTTGGCTCAAAGGAATCGCTTGGGAAGTGGCCGCAAGTTTGGTGATGTCTTCCACCGACGTCGCGAGATTGACGTGTTTTTCCTCGGTTATCAGTAAACCAAGAAATCTCCCATGCTCATCGACGATTGCCCCTTTGCTGGAAGTTACCGTCTGGGTTGCAACCTGGATATATTTGGGACCACCGTCGTTTTTTCTGCCAGGGAATTCCTTCACATCGCTTGCCAGCGCCTCCTGTAGACCGCTGGACGACTCCGGTGAATCGGGGACAGCGTAAATCTTCTTGCCAACTATTTCGCTGATATCGCCTAGCGGAATAGCTTTGAGAGTTTTATTGCCGACCCTCATAACGGCCAGATTTTTGTCTTCATCTTTCCACAGGCTGTCTGTCTGGTATGTGGTGCCGTCCTTGAGCGTGACTTGTAATCTAGTTGCTCCGGCCAACGGCGACAGCTTCGAGGCAATCAGTCCGTCGCTGCCGATAACGACACCTTGCTCTTCTTTCAAAACAGTTCCGGCGTCGCTCAACGCTTGGACCTTAACGAAGGCACTACTGTCCAGGATTGGCATTCCAGCCTTGTCTGCGCCTTGGTTACCTTGGTGCATGACGGCGGTCGTAGTAAGGAAGACCACCCAGGCAGTGGCGAGACCGATGGCCGAAAACCGCCATTGTTGAGGCGTAAAGGAAAACATTTCCTTTACCCGCTGAAAAAAGGAAGTACCAAGTTTCTTCTGTGTATGCTCCGAAGTTTGCTCCGTAATCCGTTTACCCAATGCTTCAAGCCGGGGAGATAACGGGACAGGGTGTTTCTGGGCGTGGAGCAGCTCGGTGATATCGTTGAGCTGCTTCATGCAATAAATGCAGGTATGTAGGTGGTTTCCCGCAGTCAAGCGCTGCGGTTCTGCCAACTTGTTTTCCGCAAACCGACCGATAGTGCTGTCATCAAGACAGTCGGGTGTCCGAAAACCGTCGATACCTTTCAAGGCGTCTTTTATTTTCGATTCCAGGTCCATATTTATCATGACGTCGTCCACGGCCAATTTCTTCCCGATAAAATTATTAAAATCGCCATCACCAGGTTCCGCTGGAGGGTTATTTTGAGCCGTCCGTAGCTCGACGCTACCGTATTCGACGGGATGTCAAGGAATTCAGCAATTTCCCTGTCCTTGTAGCCTTCTATTTTATACAGCAGAATCTGCTGGTCCCTAACCGAAAGCTGCGCCATCGCTTTTCGGTACAGGTCATTTATTTGAGCAATGGTGTCCGGACGGAGGCTGTTGTCGGGGAGCAGGTCTTGGTGGGTGAATTCGGTTTGGTCATCATCTTCGCCCAAGTCTTGGTCCAGGGATTCATCCCGTTTCCTTTTCATGTGCTGTCTGAGAAAAGAGAAGGTCTCGTTTTTCGTTATCGTTTTGAAATAACGGAGAAGTTCATATTTGGTTCCGCCTGAGAATTTACCCAGACCACCATCGAACAGTTTGGTATAGACGTTTGAAACGATGGTGTCGGTATCGCCGGGGGTAAGAAACGTATAGTGTTTGCGATGGTGGTTCAGCGCGATGGACGTGCAGGTTTGGAGTAATATCTTCCAGCTTGGACCGTCCTTTGCAAGACAGCCCTGCATGAGTGGGAGGATGTTGTCGTCCATACTCTTCCGTTTATCACATTTAAATTCAAAATTTTAATCCGCAATATTACTATCAGATTGTTAGGGCAATTTCTATAGTATTCCACATTCATTAGAGACGCTAATGTACCCTTGTCGGCGTGAACCAATTTACGAGGTCAGATACTCAGGTGGCCTCCTAGACGATTTTATGATAGCTAGCACCGGCGAAGCTGTCTCAAAAAGACCTCGTTTTGAGACAGGAGAATCTATGATGACGTATTGTGTAAAATCAGTAGGTTACGGCGGAGGATTTCGAGGGGGTTTTGAGACAGGCTCTCTTCGTGGATTTATAAAGTAACTTTGGCTTGCACGATGCGGTGGACGGGCGCCGGGGATATTTTGGCTTTCTTCGCAATCCCCCTTATAGACAATCCTTCCCCTGCAAACCTCAATACCCTTTCTTTATCCGCCTCTGGAGTCGGCTTCCGGCCAATGCGCTTCCCCTTCGCCCTGGCATTGGCAATCCCAGCCCTTACCCGCTCGGAGATAGCGGAGCATAGTGGGACCGGTTGTATCGCAAGCCCGATCTTCGAGGACGGTAGCATGCTCTCTCTGCCGATCCCAGATCAAGCCGGGACGATCTGCTATGATGACCTCCACTTTGGGGGGCATTCCGTGGGGAAACTGATCGCGGACCTAAAGGGCAAGCGCATATCCAAAGGGAAAACCTGGAGCCTTGCCGGTAGCGACCGGGCGCATTTGGACCCCGACCTGATCCCAGCGCTACGGGATCGAAAATTGGGATGGAGGCCCGCCTTTGGGCAGTGCGGCAAAGATGCTACCATCCTTAGGCAGCACGAAGTAGGGATTGGGGATCTATTCCTCTATTTCGGCTGGTTTCGTCGCTGCGAGATGGTGAAAGGGGCGTACCGCTACGTTGCCGGTGCACCGAACCTGCACGTTGTCTTTGGCTATCTGAGGGTGGGGCAGGTGATTCGGATTTCTTCCGACCCAGTACCGGAATGGGCATTCGACCACCCCCATTTACACGGGACTGCAAGAAAGAAAGATACTGGCAACACCCTCTTCGTTGCGGAAACGTCCCTTGGACTCCCCTCCCTGGAAAATCAGCCTGGCGCTGGTGCCTTCTCCCGGTTTGAGCCGCAATTCCAACTCACCGCCCCTGGAAAGAGCCGCAGTCAGTGGCGGCTCCCCCTCTGGTTTTTCCCCACGGATGGAGCACCATCGCTGTCCTCCCATCACCACAACAGCAACGACCGGTGGCAAAAAGAAGAGAACTCGTGTCTGCTGCGGAGCGTCGCCCGTGGGCAGGAGTTCGTTGTAGATGCCGTTGCTTTGCCCAATGTCATCAACTGGGCTACCGACCTGCTTACCCCTCAGCGCCCATGGCAACTACGTAGACACAGAACATCGCTAGGTAGCGAGTAGGGCGCCCCCCGCGCCTCAACGGGTCATCCTCTCCCTTCGGGGGAGGATTGGCAGCGCACGGCCCCTCCGTCTCCCCCGAGTGCAAGAAAGGTCCGCGCGGCTGTACCGGTGGCTCCGTGCCGGCCGCCTTCATGCTCTGCCCCCTGTCGAAAAGACCAGCATGTTATACTGAAGGCGGTCAAGCTGTGCCTCCAGCTCCCGACACCTGGCCGGGCTTGCGCCATCCCCCTGGGACTCTACGAGAGCCAGGGGGATGACACCTTCGAGCCGGGCGCGCTTACCTCCAGCCACGATCTCAGCAACCGTGGGGGGGGCCTTGCGGGCCATGATCTGGCGGATGGACTCAAGCGCTTCATCGTCGGTCAGATGATTATCCACGAAGGCATCCAGCATTATTCATCTCCCGCGTCGGCAGATATGGGCTGCACCGTTCCCTGCCCTGGGATATACGCTGTCTTCTTCTGCCTCCAGAACATTTTATTGTAATAATCCCGGTAGTTCTTGTACATCTGTTCATCTTCAGGGGTCATTATTCCAGTTCCGCTGAGTTTAGCCTTTTCCTGCAATACCTTCATTGCCTCAAGTATGGAGGTAGATATTCCGTGGAAATCGGTCTCATCCCCCTTCTGCGACCTGGCAATGAGAGCGTTGACACGACCCCGCAGTATTTCGTTCTTCTGCTTGGCGATATCAAGCATCTGTGTCCGGTAGTCGATCTCGCTCAGAGTGTTTGAAGCCTTGCCGGCACGAAGAGCATCCTCGGTTTTGGTCAAGGCGTCGTAGTGCTGAGACATCGAGTTGATATTTGCTGTGTGCGCTTCGAGGTCCTTGACCTCAGCCGGAGTCTTCGCCGTGATGCTTCCGGCTGTGACGTTCTTGAGGTTGGCCCCTGAGCCCATCTCTCCGGCCTGGTAGGGGGCAAGGAAGGTGCTAACCGCGTCCTGGTTCCCCATGTGGGCAATATCGGCCCCCTGGTGCTGCGCCTGCGCGTTGGTGAGCCCAATACCGGCATTGTTTGCTGCCCACTTCTGCTGCTGGTGGGAGGCAACCATCTGGCCGGCAGTCATGTTGGCGAAGTCGGGGGGCGGGTTCTGGCCGGGGGCGAGTTGATAGACACCGTTGGAATCCCCATAGGTGGTAGTCGGGGCAGCGGCGGCGGCCTGAACCGGTTGGGCCTTGATGGGGCTTATGGCATTCTCTGCAGCGGTCCTCTGGCGAAGGGTAAACAGCTTGTCTACCGTGCCGTCTGCATTTGCCGTTAAGCCCAAACCACCGTTCGTGCCGTCGGCAGTGCCAATGGGTCCCCCGATCTGCGCAACCTGGGACGCAGGCAATACCCCTGACGCATCGGACTGTTCAGTAATCATCGGGCCGGGATCAGTGGATATCGGGGAGGTATCCATTCCGTATCCCTGCGGCGGGTCCTCAGGGTTCCCCGCCATGGGCGCAGCAGATATGCCGGATACCTTGCGTGTATGTGTCGCGGCACGGGCGGAAGGGGCGGGGTTGTTGACGTATCCACCTCTTGGATCAAGGCCGCCGCCAAGAGCGCCACCAGTGGAAGGGGCGGATGCGTCGACCGAGGGACGGCCGATTGGCTTAGGTTCAGCATAGCCGGAAAGGGTTACGCTGGTTGCAGGGTCAGTCCCATTTTGCGCGAATGCTGCCCGGTTTGCCTGGTACTCGGAGTCGTCAGGGGCGCTGGCCCCGACATCGAAGTTGCCGGGCGTCTGCCCGATACCGTTATAGTTGACGACCGAATTTATCCCGTTGCGTACCGCCTTCCTCGCGCCAGGGTCCAGCAGCAACGAGCCCGAGTTAGGGGCTGACGTGGTAGACGCGCTCTTGATAGCAGGTAGGTTGGGGGTGGGATCAGCGACAGGGTAAGGATCGGCGTTCGCGGTGGAGTCGCTTACCGCATTGGCAATCCCCGTGACTGCCTTAGCGCCCATGTTCCAAATACCGCTACCCATCTGCCCGGCTAGGCTCTTCAGCCCGCCCCCAAGAGTGGTAGTGTCCTGCGGGCTTGCTTCTGCGAGAATCGGTTTATATGCCATGGCTTCAATCTCCTTGCGGTTTTTACGGCGTTCCAGCCGGTGGTAAGAGGTGAGTGTGCATAGGCGATTAAATGGCTGCTCAGCGTAATCCTGCTTTGTTGGCGCCCTTCCTTATATAGCCGTCCTGCGCGCGGGTTTTTCTTCCTTCGGCTTTACGTAGCTCACCATGTCCTGGAACTTAAATGAAGGCTTATCGATTATCACCTTGAGGCGCCAGTCCTTCGGACCGTTCCGGTTCTTCAGTCCCTTGCAAATGAGGTCCCCGGCTTCGTCGGTGTAGAACCCAAGCATGAAGTCTGCCCCGGCTTCGATATCGCCGCCGCCCTTTGCATCGTAGGGCTCTATGTCATGCTTTGTCTTCGCACCGTCCCGGTTGATCTGGCACAGAAGTATAATCGGAAGGTTCAGCTCTTTCGCCATGTTCTTGACCTCGGCGGAAATGTGCGCGGTCTTGTCGAAAAGGGTCTTACCCGGTGCATCGATCAACCCCATGTAGTCAATGCCAATGGCAGCAATCGTACCGTACTTCTGGCGGGCCAGTTCCGTAAGTCGGGCAATCTTTACCAAGCTAAGGTGCGGCTTGTCACATACCAGGAGCCCCATAGACCCACTGTTGACCATGCCCGCGCCAACCGCGCCTGCCATAGCCTGGCCGTCGTCACCGTTGAAAACCCCCTCAACCGCGCGGCCCGTCATCCCTGTGCTAATCTGTACTTCCCTTTCGAAGACCTTCTCCACCGGCATCTCCAGGGAAAGGAAAAAATGGTAGAGGTGAGTGCGCTTCGCCCCAGCGGCGAGGAGGTTCTGAAGGAATGCCGTCTTGAAGCTCCCGGCGTAAGCGATGATCGTCATCACCTCACCAGGTGCCACGCCTCGGATATAGCCATCAAGCTCTTTGAACCCGGTGATGAACCGGCTTTTCTGGATCGTCTTGTTCTGTTGGATGTAGCGGGCTGCGCGCGTGTCCAGGTCGGTAATGTCGGTGATGCTCACGCCGCCGAAGGAATCCATGTTCGAAGCGATGGATGCAAGCCCCGCCTTCGCCTCCTGAAGCCCTTCAGCCACCGGCCCCCCGTCATGGGCCATAGCAATGAGAGAATGTGCGTAGGTGATTACCTGCCGCCGCACGGACGTCTCTTTTACGATCTTGCAGTAATGGGCCACGTTGGCGCTCATCGGAACGAAGTCAATCAGCATCGCAAGGTAGGCGCCGCCGCCGACCTGTTCAAGGGTCCCGGCGTCACGTAGGTGCTTCGAGATCGTCACCATGTCAAAGGGGCTGTCCGCCAGCTGCAGGGAAAGGAAGGCGTGGAAGATGATACGGTGCGGCTCCCGGTGGAAGTCTGCGCCGTCAATGATGCCTTTGACCTTGTGAAAGCATCCGTTGTCGAGCAGGACGGCGCCGAGAACAGACATTTCCGCTTCAATGCTATGGGGTGGTATCTCACGCTGCATCGGTTTCTTCCTCCGGTATCCAGTCATGCCAGTTGTTGAACCAAACTTTGCCGGTCTTGATATACTGCGGGTCTTTGCCTACAATATGGGCCAGGTATTTCCCAAGGGCCCAATTGATTCGCCGCATATCCGATTCGGTTTTGATGGTGGCGTTAAAGTGACGTTCAGCTTCCTTCCGGCCATCCTTACGGGGGTACGCTCCCCATAGCTTTCCGAACCATTCTGGAAGGGTAAATTCCTGCCCATGGTGGACAATATATGTAGGTTTTACTTCTTTTCTTTCTTCTCTTTCTTCCTTGTGTCCATGCTGCGTCACTTCTGCGTTACTTTGACCCGTTACTTTCTCATTCGCACAAGAGTTATAACTATGCCAGTTCACTAGAGTTATCAGTGTTCCTTTCTCGTTACTTTGTATCGTTACCATCTCCTGGCTCTCCAGCCAGCCAAGAATATCCTTGATGCTTTTCTTGTTTGGTATGACTTCCCGGCCATATTCGGTCCATTTGACCCCCTCCGCAATCAGTTGAAGACTTGTAAGGCGTTGGCCGGGTAGCACGTAAATTCCGAACTGGCGCCGGGTCGGGAAAAGGTAAGTGTCGTATTGCACGGTCAGACGCAACCAGTACCACACGCGATGGTAAAGGGGAGGCATCATCCAGATATCAGAATCCAGTTCCTTCCGGTGGGAAGGGGCATACCCTCCCTTAATGCCAGGTATCCCCCTGTCGTTCATGCGGAAACATCTGCTATAGCAGCCGGAGTGTGGTTCTGCCCGGCATACGTCAGCATATCGGACAGGCGGCCTGCCTGGCGCTGAGCACTGAGGTAGAGACTGACCTGCTCAAAGAGCTGGGCCTTCCTGATAGCTTCACGCATACCGGACGTGAGAGCCGGCGAGAGCTTCGGGTTCAGGAGAGGTGACCCGTAGTATCTGGCGCCAGTGCCCGCAAAGGGACCGTCTTCGCAATCGGACTTGCAATCCTGCAGCAGGTAGGATAAGGACAAGGTACGTTCAGTCACCGCATCAAAGAGTCCCGCCGGTTTGCCCCCGGTGGGATTTTTACATTCAGTCATGGCATTCCCCTTTAGGCCGCCTGGCCCGGTTTGCGGCCACGGCGCCCACCGGGCGCAATCTGCACCGGCTCGGCTACAGGGAGTGCGCCAATGCACTCCGAAATTTCGTTGCTTTTCCACCTGACCGAGTTTTCGCCAGTCCGATACGGCTTAGGAAATTTACCCGATGCCATTCCCCTGTGTAACCCCGCACTACTGGTACCAAGTGCAGCGCACACTTCGTTACGTTTCATCATTCTCACGTCCATAACAAACACCCCTTTTCTGTTTCCCCCAGGGTGGCCCTGGTCCCGTCATACGCGTCCAAACGCAAAAAAGCCCGCGCCACAGTCAATGCTTCTGACTGATGACGCGGGCTCCAGTAACCCCGAAGGGATGAAATTAACCGCTAGTGCTATATTCGATTGTGGTGCTACGTTCAGGTTGAGTCTAGCCCGCATCAAAGCGGGAACTCATGCACCGGGTTTTCCTTTGCTGGATTATATTTACAGCAGTTACCACGGCCTTGCAACCCATTTCTGGAAAATACTCAGAGTTATTTGTTCCCTCTACTTCAACTCTAGCAACCACACAAGAGGTTGCACCAGGGGTTGCAGTAGACGACAAGACGCAAAAAAAGGCTAACCAGAATTGGCTAACCTATTGATTTATTTGGAGCGGGAAACGGGATTCGAACCCGCGACCTTCAGCTTGGGAAGCTGACACTCTACCACTGAGTTATTCCCGCTTAACAGAGTCGTCTTTGTACCGCAGATCGCACTTCTTTGTCAACGAATTTCTCGTCCCAAATCCCTGTCACGCAACCCACGGCCCCTGCCACGGCTCTATTAAACTAGCTCAGTACCAGCTTGGATAGCATCTTTTCCGCTACGGCACGACTGGAGACCTGGTAGCTGCCGCTCGCTACCTGGGCCTTGATTTCCTCGACTCGATCCACCCGAAGGCCTTGCTGGCTTTTCGTCGCTACCGGCATGTAACTGGAAAGTTCCACCTTGTCCGCTGCTCCAGGATGCTGCTTCGCTACTGCCTCGCCATGCGAGTCCGCTGCCTCGGTTTTGTCTGTCCGTCCTCCGACCAGGTAGGCTACTGTCGGCTTCTGATTCAATTCATCGACTTTCATTCTGATGTGCTCCCGAAATTTGTTATAAGGATGTCTTCGGCCTTCCGGCGCGAAAACTTTAGTCTTTTTTCATTGCTGAAATGTTTTGTAGGAAAATACCGGAAGTCCCAGCAGGGAGGGGAAATCCTCCACCAGATAATCCGCCCCCGCCAGTTCGCTACGGTCTCCATAACCGTAGCTGCAGCCCACGGTCAAAACGCCCGCTCCCTGCCCCGCTGCCATGTCGTTGATGCTGTCGCCGATCAGGACGCTCTCCGGGGCCGTTACGCCCAATTCCCTTAGCAGTGCCAGCACCGGTTCGGGCGAAGGCTTCCTATAGGGAAAGGAGTCGGCTCCGAACACGGTCAGGAAGTATTCCCCGAGGCCGAGCTGCGCCAGCACCTCCCGGCAGAGCGCGACGTTCTTGTTGGAAAGGACGCTCAGGGTGTAGCCTCGTCCTGCCAGCGCCTGCAGGGTCTCTGCCACGCCTGGATAAGGCCGGGTCTTGTCGGCTATGTGCGCCAGGTTGTAGCGCAGGAAACGCTCCATGCCTTCATCGACCTGATCGGCAGCGGCACCGGGCAGCGCACGCTCGACCAGGGAGCGGACTCCCTGCCCCACCAGCCGGCGCACTTCCTCGGGACTGAAGCTGGTCATCCCGAAGCTAGCCCGCATGTGGTTCGCCGCGTCGACGAGGTCAGGCAGCGAGTCGATCAGGGTGCCGTCCAGGTCAAAGATGATCAACTTTATGGGCTTTACGGTTTCCGGCACACGCTCTCCACGAAACGAAAAAATCGCGGCAACCGAACTGTGGGCTCGGCTACCGCGACTCATTAATGCAAAAAACGATCCCTTCTCAGGAAAGGCTGATTATTCCCATTCGATGGTGGAGGGCGGCTTCTGGCTGATGTCGTAAACGACCCGGTTGATCCCCTTCACTTCGTTGATGATACGCGAGGAGATGCTGCCCAGGAGCTCGTAGGGGAGCTTGACCCAGTCCGCGGTCATGCCGTCCAGGGAGTTGACGGCACGGATGGCGCAGGTCCACTCGTAGGTGCGGGCGTCACCCATGACGCCGACCGTCTTCACCGGAAGCAGTACGGCAAATGACTGCCATATCTCGCGATATAACCCAGCCTTCCTGATCTCTTCGATGACAATTGCGTCGGCCTCGCGCAGGATATCGAGCTTCTCGGCGCTCAGTTCGCCGATGCAGCGGATGGCGAGCCCGGGTCCCGGGAAGGGCTGACGGTAGACGACTTCGTCGGGCATGCCGAGTTCTTTGCCCAGGAGCCGCACCTCGTCCTTGAACAGTTCGCGTACCGGCTCCAGGAGCTTCAGGTTCATCTTGTCGGGGAGTCCGCCCACGTTGTGGTGGCTCTTGATGACGGAGGACGGCCCCTTGGTGGAGACCGACTCGATGACGTCCGGGTAGAGGGTCCCCTGCGCCAGGTAGTCGACCTGGCCGAGCTTCTTCGCCTCCTCCTCGAAGAGGTAGATGAACTCGTTGCCGATGATCTTGCGCTTTTGCTCGGGGTCGGAGATCCCGGAGAGCTTGTCCAGGAAGCGGTCGCTCGCCTCGACGTAGTCCAGGTTGATCCGGAAGTGCTTGGTGAAGAGGTTCACCACCTTGTCGGCCTCGCCTTTGCGAAGCAGGCCGTTGTTCACGAAGACGCAGTGCAGCTGGTCGCCGATCGCCTTGTGGATCAGGACCGCGACGACGGCGGAATCGACCCCGCCGGAGAGGGCGCAGAGCACCTTGCCGGTGCCGACCTTCTCGCGGATGGAGGCGAGCTCGGTCTCGATGAAGTTGGCCATGGTCCAGGTCGGCTTGCTGCCGCAGACATTGAACAGGAAGTTGCCGATCATCTCGTCGCCGCGCGGGGTGTGCACGACTTCGGGATGGAACTGCACGCCGAAGAACTGGCGCTTCTCGTCCTTCATGGCGGCCACCGGGCAGCCGTCGGTGTGGGCCATCAGCTGGAAGCCGGCGGGCATGGTCTCGATCCGGTCGCCGTGGGACATCCAGACCTCGGCGCCGCCGGTGAAGCCGGCGAAGACCTCGCTGTTACCGTCCAGCGACAGGGTGGCGCGCCCGAACTCGCGCTTGTCGCAGCGCTCCACGCGGCCGCCCAGCTGCTGGGTCATGAGCTGCATGCCGTAGCAGATGCCGAGCACCGGGATGCCCAGGTCGTAGATCCCGAGATCGGAGTGCGGCGCGTCCTTGTCGTAGACGCTGGAGGGGCCGCCTGAGAGGATGATCCCCTTGGGAGCGAACGCCTTGATCATTTCCAGCGCCATGTTGTAGGGGTGGATCTCGCAGTAGACGCTCTGTTCCCGCACCCGCCGGGCGATCAGCTGGGTCACCTGGGAACCGAAGTCGAGGATCAGAACCTTCTCGGAATGGATGTCGATGCTCATGGATAGGTATCCTTTAAAATCGAGGTCGAGGTTGAGGTTAAGGCTAAGAAAGTGGTTCTCTCGACCTTAACCTCAACCTCGACCTGAGGTTAGTTATTTCTCGACCCGGTAGTTCGGGGCCTCTTTGGTGATCATGACGTCGTGCACGTGGGACTCCTTGAGGCCCGCGCCGGTGATCCTCACGAAGCGCCCGTTTTTCTGGAGCTCGGCGATGGTCCGGCTGCCGGTGTAGCCCATGCCGGCGCGCAGGCCGCCCATCAGCTGATGCACGTTGGAACCGAGCGGTCCGCGCAGCGGCACCATCCCTTCGATCCCCTCGGGAACCAGTTTCACGTCGCTGTCCACGTCACTTTGGAAGTAGCGGTCCTTGCTCCCTTCCTTCATGGCACCGATGGAACCCATGCCGCGGTACCCCTTGTAGGCGCGCCCCTGGTACAGGATGGTGTCGCCGGGGGATTCCTCCGTCCCCGCGAACAGGGAGCCGATCATCACCAGGTCGGCGCCGGCCGCGATGGCCTTGGTGAGGTCGCCCGAATACTTGATGCCGCCGTCCGCGATGAGCGGGATGCCGTGCTTCATGGCGATCCTGGAGCACTCGGCGATCGCCGTGATCTGCGGCACCCCGATCCCCGCGACCACGCGGGTGGTGCAGATGGAGCCCGGTCCGATGCCGACCTTGATGGCGTCGACGCCGGCCTTGATGAGTGCCTCGGCGGCGTCGGCGGTGGCGATGTTACCTGCCACCAGCTCCAGCCCGGGGAAGGTCGACTTGATGCGCGCGATCGCCTCCAGCACCCCCTGGGAGTGGCCGTGCGCCGTGTCGATGACGATGACGTCCACGCCCGCCTTCATGAGCGCGTCGATGCGCGCGTCCACGTCGGGGGTGGGGCCCACCGCGGCGCCGACCCGCAGGCGGCCGAGGGCGTCCTTGCAGGCGTTGGGGTATTTCTTGATCTTCTCGATGTCCTTGATGGTGATGAGCCCTTTCAGGTTCATGTCGTCGTCCACGACCAGGAGCTTCTCGACCCGGGTGTGCTTCAGGTGCTCCTTGGCCTGCTCCAGGGTCGTCCCGACCGGCACCGTCACCAGCTTGCGCTTGGTCATCCGGTCCGAGATCAGCAGGTCCAGATTGGTCTCGAAGCGCAGGTCCCGGTTGGTCAGGATGCCGACCAGCTTGCCGTTGGACTTGGTGATGGGCACCCCGGAAATCCGGTACTTCGCCATCATCTCCAGGGCTTCCCTGATCCGCTGGGTGGGCCGCATGGTGATCGGGTCGACGATCATCCCCGATTCGCTCTTCTTGACTTTATCGACTTCCATCGCCTGCTCGGCAATGGTGAAGTTCTTGTGGATGAACCCGAGCCCCCCTTCCCGCGCCATGCAGATCGCCGCCCTGGACTCCGTGACGGTGTCCATCGCCGCACTGACCAGGGGTATGTTCAGTATGATGTTGCTGGTGAGCCGGGTAGAAAGATCAACATCGCGAGGTAGGATCAGTGAGTGGGCCGGGAGGAGCAGGACGTCGTCAAAGGTGAGGCCTTCAGGGAGGTTGCTTTCTAACATGAGGGGGCTCCTTTATCTTGTTGCAGGCACGGGATATAACCGAAAAATTTAGTACATGGTGCCCCCCAAGTCAACTTAAATCAAGCACCCATTGAGTATAATTATCTAACGAAAAGCGGGCTTTTCCCGCTCTCTCATTAAAACCTGGCTGAATTTTCGGGTCGCCCGGGGCCGGAGACGGGCTTTTTACTGCCTTTTAGGCCCCGTGCGACCCCCTATTTGGGTATGAAGGCTTCCTTGTCACTGATCCGTGTCAGGGTCGCCACTATCAGGTTTACGGCCCCCTCCAGATCCGACAGCGACAGGGTTTCCACGGGGGTGTGCATGTAGCGTAGCGGCAGCTTCACCAGTGCCGTGGCCACTCCGCCCCGGGAGATCTGCATCACGTTAGCGTCGGTGCCGGTCGCCCGGGAGATACCGGTGTACTGCACGGGGATGCTTTCCTCGCTCGCGGTCGCGGAGAGCAGGTCGAAGAGCGCGGGATTGATGTTGCAGCCGCGCGGCAGTATGGGACCCTTGCCGAGACCGACGTCGCCGTTGTGCTTCTTGTCCACGTCCGGCTGGTCGGTGGCGAAGTCGACCTCCACGCAGATGCCGATGTCGGGGTTGACCGAGTAGCTGCTGGTGGTGCCGCCGCGCAGGCCGACTTCCTCCTGCACGGAGGAGACGCCGTACAGATCGATGGGGAGCGGTGTCGGGAGGGCGGCGACGCGCCGCAGCACCTCGGCGACCACGAAGCTGCCGGCCTTGTCGTCGAAGCCCCGCGAGGTGACTCGGTCCCCGGTGAGCCTTTCCAGGGAGACGGCGAAGGTGATCGGGTCGCCCACCCGCACCAGCGCCTCGGCCTCTTTCTTGTTGGCGGCGCCGATGTCGATGTACTGGGCATCGAGCTTGGTGACGGTGTCGCGCTCCTTGGGCTCGATCAGGTGGATCGGCTTTTTCCCGACCACGCCGTTCAGGGTTCCCGCCGCGGTATGGACATGCACCCGCAGCCCAG
>Ga0364866_10350_pt1 | contig 30711 bp, 21 predicted proteins | sample ExccelAu500001D3_3_FD_206913 | JGI IMG/M metagenome (GOLD analysis project Ga0364866, IMG submission 206913) | Enriched cells from Trout Bog Lake Hypolimnion, Wisconsin, USA - BchlTB.Aug13.5000.01.D3 | ecosystem: Environmental > Aquatic > Freshwater > Lake > Hypolimnion/Profundal zone | place... | reverse complement strand
GGATTGTTGGAGGAGAAAGCCTGATTGAAGCCTGGGCAAAAGAGACAAAATGGGGTTGGATTCAGTTAGTCGCCGATCAAATGGAACATGTGAATTGGGAAGGATTCCATTTTGAAGACCTTATTTTTCCTCTTTTCATGTTTATATCGGGAGTCGCGATTCCTTATGCTATTTCAGCTAAAGCCGGGCAAGGGGTTAAAAGGAAGACCTTGTTCAATAAGATTGTCAGACGGGGACTATTACTTGTGATTCTTGGTATATTCTACAGCGGAGTTTTAAAGAACGGATCTCCCCACCTTCGGGTTACCAGTGTGCTTGGGCAGATTGGCCTTGGTTATCTCTTTGCGGCTACCATTGTTCTGTATACAAAATCATTAAAAACACGTGTTGTGTGGCTGATTGGCATTTTGTCCGCAATAGCTATACTTCAGCTGGCTGTCCCTGTTCCGGGTCACGGAGCCGGGCTTTTGGATAGGGAGTGGGGGATCAATGCATGGATTGACCGGATGTTCCTGCCCGGCAGATTATTCGGTGGTACATTTGATCCTGAGGGTTTATTGTGTATTGTTTCAGCAATAACAGTTACTTTGATGGGTTCCCTGGCAGGATCAGTTTTGCATGACGGAGAGTCTGCCCCACGTAAGAAAGCAGCAACGCTGGCTATTGCAGGAACAGCTTTGGGAATCATTGCCCTGGTGCTTTCGCCGGTTTATCCAATAATAAAATCGGCATGGACCGTGCCATTTAATCTTCTTACAGCCGGAATCAGTTCACTATTATTATCCCTGTTTTATTTTATAATTGATATTAAAGGTTGGACAAAGGGGATATTCTCCTATGTAATTCTGTTCTTTAAAGTAATTGGCATGAATTCGATCACCATTTACCTTGCCTACCGGATTATTGATTTCGAGGGGATCTCCGATTTTTTTACAGGCTGGCTTGTTGCCCCGTTAGGAGCCTGGATAGTAATCCTGGGCGCTATAGTGCTCGAATGGTTGCTTCTTTACTACCTGTATCAAAAGAAAATATTCCTCAGAGTTTGATTAATCATTCGTGTTTTATCTTTGACAAATTATGACCGACTTCCTCATCATCGGACAGGGTTTGGCTGGCAGCCTGCTGGCCTGGGAACTGATGCAGCGCGGGTATTCTGTCATCATCGTTGATAACGGGCAGGAAAATGCATCGCAGATTGCAGCAGGACTGATCAATCCTGTATCCGGTATGCGCTTCGTAAAATCGGAAAATGTCGGGATACTGCTTTCCAGTGCAAGAGAGCTCTATACTCAACTGGAAGTTTTTTTTCGCCGTGACTTTTTTATCGAGAAACCGATGTTCCGGATTATCAAAAACGAAAAAGAATTGGCCGGGGCGGAAAGAAGAATGAATAATCCTGCATACCTCCCCTATATCGGGGACATCCAAAAACATTCAATCACCTATATTAAAACACCATTTGGTTTCCTGGAACAGAAACAAACCGGCTATGTAATGACCCGGCCTCTTTTGGATTGCCTTAAATCGTTTTTTATCACCCGAAATAGTTACCGGAAAGTGGATATCAATTACAATGATCTAAAGTTTGAACCAACTTTACACTGGCAGAATATCAATCCAAAACAGGTAATTTTTAGTGAAGGTTATCTGGCCACCCGAAATCCCTGGTTTAGTTGGCTCCCCTTTCAGCCGGTTAAAGGTGAGGTTCTAACGCTTCAACACACAACCGAATTGCCTGATAGAATTCTTAATTACGGGAATTGGCTTATTCCACTGAATGCCGGTCAAATCAGAATTGGCGCCACATTCGACCGGGAAAACCTGAACACTAATATTACCGAAAAAGGAAAAAACGAGCTTTTAAGTCAACTCAGTCAGGTTTCACCGGGGTTAGCGCAATCTGCTATAATCGGGCATGAAGCCAATATTCGTCCCGGGACATTGGACCGGCAACCTTTACTCGGCAAACATCCCAAATTCGATAACCTTCATATTTTTAATGGTTTTGGGGCCAAGGGAAGTTTGCAAATCCCCTGGTATAGCAAGCGTTTCGCCGATAGTTTATCAGATGGAGTGCCGTTGCCCCCAGAATGTAATATACGCCGTTATACAAAAACTCATTTTGCAGGTTAACCAAAGCTCCACCCAAGGCTTAAACATAACTAATAATTTCATGCCTGGCTCTTGTCAGTTCCGTTTGCCTTAATTAAAAAATCCCCCCGATTGGATTTATTATCCCATATACCGGATACTTGTCTGACTGTATCTATCGCCGTTCATCATAAACCCCAAGCTCCGCAATTGTTGGATTTGCTGTGAAGCTGTCAAAAAGGATCCTGACTTTACTTCCCCAGACCCGGTCGAACCGATGAATTTTCACGGTGTGTGGGTTTGTCCCTTCAAAAACAGTTTCCCATTTCTCATGGGTAAAATATTGAATACGATATTGTTGAATTCCTTTCTTTGCTTCAGTAACAGTGACCATGTTAAAAGGTTTTTCAACGCTCAGATCCACTTCATACCAGGGATTCTTAACATGCATATTAGATTCCCAGTAGGTTTTAAAATCATCGTCATTAGCCAGGTCGGAAATCTGCATATCCCAGCTCCAGGATGAATCAGCAGCCTTATGTTTGGCTATATTGGTTGAAATGACCGGAGCCTCGCATCCGGCAAGCGGAGCAACCGGGCCCTGATTTTTCCATAAGGCACCTATCTCTTTCAAAAGGGCAAGTGCATTATCGTCGATCAATCCCTGTCGATTTGGCGCCACATTAAAAATGAAGTTACAAAATGCCTTGTTTAAGGGAATAATATTACTATTTACGATATATCCTGCATCCTTAACAGGGCTGGTTGGAAAATCTTTCTTCCAGAACCATTGGCTGTTAACAGGAAGGCACGACATAGATGGTAACAGATTATTTTCCTGATCCATTTTTTCTCCGGCATTTTGTTCGTACGATTTGATATCACTGTAGAATAAGGCTGATGCAGGATACTTTGCTGCATTCAAATCCATAACCAGGCAATTCGGCTGAAGTGATTTGATCAGAAGATAAATATCTTCAAACGGGATCTCATCATAGGTTATGCGTGCCCAGGGGGATTCCCACCCATCGATGAACAGGGCGGTAATCTCTCCATAATTGGTGAACAACTCCCGGATCTGTTCTTTCACCATTTCCACATGTTTTTGGGTAATATGACCTGGCCTAAGGTAGTGATGGGTGTCCAGAATCGAATAGTAGAGCATAACCTTCAATCCTTTAGCCCGAAAGGCATCGACATATTCCTTCACAATATCCCGTTTTAGTGGACTGTTCATAACATTGTAATCGGTCGATTTAGTATTCCACAGGCAAAAACCACTATGATGCTTGGTTGTCAGGCAACCATAACTCATATTTGCCGATTGTGCCGCAGCTGCCCACTGATTACAATCCAACATGGTGGGATTGAAGGCCGAAACCGGTGTATTCGGGTCCGGCCAGTCGTCAGATGAAAAGGTTGGAATATTGAAATGGATGAACATTCCGAATCTTAAGTCGGCAAATTCCTGTTGAAGGGTGTGTAAAGATTTTTGTGCAAACAGGCTCAGACTAAACAGGAACAGGAAGAGAAAGGCGGCGTTTTTTTTCATAAGTTTTATCAATAAAAAAAGAAAGGAGATCCTTTCTTTTCAATTTCTTTGGAAATTCATCGTTCTATGCCCAATGGCTCAACTGACGGAGATTGTTTCGGAAACGACGAATTCGTTGAATGGCTGGGGAATAGTAAAGACGACGAACTTTTGGAAATTCGATTTTACTGAATTCATACCCTTCTGCCTTTAATGCCTTAATTGCACGTGGGAGCACCCAATACAGGTGACTTGCTGCTTTTTTTGAATCATGAAAGGTTATTATGCTGCCTGCTCTGGCAAAATCCAAAACATTCTGCAGAACCTCCTCTTTCGTAATATTCTGATTATAATCACACGAGATTACATCCCACATCACTATCTTATACCTGCCGGAGAGGTAACGGTATTGGGCCCTTTTTAACCATCCGTGAGGCGGACGGAAAAGATTCGACCCAATGAGCTTATCAGCCTGTACAATATCCTTATAATAGGTAAGGTTATCAGATTTAAGTCCCTGTAAATGGTGATAGGTGTGATTTCCGACAGCGTGCCCTTCATCAATGATCTGCTCAAAAATTTCAGGATATCTGAAGACATTCTCCCCTACTGCAAAGAAAGTCGCCTCAATTTTATTCTTACGTAACAGCTCTAAAACCCAAGGGGTAACCTCCGGAATTGGACCATCATCAAACGTAAGATACACCGTTTTTTGAATTTTCGGGCATCCGCCAAATGGCTAGTGGAAACCATTTGGTAATATACTGCGGAAGGTGAACCTGAAGTTTAAATCTCATTCCCTGTATTTTCTATCAACCCAATTTTTGATAATAAGGGTCAAAAGTATATAATTCTATTTAGATTATACAAATAATTTATTTTTTTAATCCCTGGACCCCCATATCAGGCTGGTAAACAGAGAGTAAATTATTCAGTCTTTTGGAAATATCTTCACTTAAAGCCTTTTCACCATAGTGTTCCGAAAGGTTGCTCAACTCCCGCATAATATAAAACGACCGTTGCAGCTCTTCCTGAACAGAAGCCCGGAAAGCTGGCGCCAGCGTGAAATAATATTTCAACTCCTCCTCGCAATTTCGGGCCATGACTTTTGCCACCTCGTTCCCCTTTAAGGTAGCCGCCGGATAAATATTCGCTCCAAGGAGAGTTAAACTGTCGGTGGCGCTATTTTTTATCAGGTTGTGTGCGGCCCTGTAATACGATTCAACCATCAACAGGTTAAAATAGTTATAAGTCACCTTGGAATTTGGTACCAGTTCATTGCAACGATCAAGGACTGCTATCGCTGAATCACGCTTTCCCTGGTCCAGCAATCCATTGGCCAGTCTGACGAAACTGTTCCTGACGTTCATGCACATGCGAACATTGTTCTCATCCAGGTAAACCTTTGGATCATTCATGTTACCCCATTTGAACTTGTTGATGATGTTATTGTACATCATATCGGTACGTATACCTCCAACCTGTCCGCTTGTAGAAGGGGTCTTAATAGGGACAAGGCGGTAGGCAAATCCCTCTACCTGAAAATAATCCTGCAAATTCAGGTATTTCTCACGTCCGACTGTAATGGCAAAATAGATCGGACGTTTCCAGTTGTTGTTGGCAATCATATCCAGAATCATGAGCTCATCCTTAGTCACATAATTCCCGGTCAGCTTAATCTCCATTTGAGGAACAATCTTATCGGCATCTTTCGGATCGATTACATTATTGGCAAGAACTGCAGCTTTGTCCACCGGATAAAACAATTGTCTGGAGGGGATAAAGGAGGCATTCTCAGCCTGCTCAAGCTTTGTCCCCGGTTCATCGGAACGGACAAAGTCCATAGCCTCTTTAAGATTCACCGGCCGTTTAATCTGATCCAGCACATAAATAACATCGCGCGTTCCCTGAACATACTGGTTGTGCTCAAATTTGATGGGTAGCGGATCTGATTCATATGCTTTGCGCTTCATCTGATCAACATACCAGTCTGTCTGAAAATAGCTCAGATTACACACCCGCACATCCCTCCTGACCCCTTCAACCATCTGGGCATACCATAACGGGAAGGTATCGTTGTCTCCGTTGGTAAAGATTATTGCATTGGGGGCACACGACTCGAGGTAGTCACGTCCAAGATCACGTGTAGTATACCTGCCGGAACGGTCATGATCGTCCCAGTTCTGGTTTGCCATCAGGCATGGAACAGCAATGAGCGAAAGGGCGGTCGCCACAATTGCGCTTGTTTTGGCAGGTGAAACCTTCATTAAAAGCTGGTACAATGAAAGTACCCCAAGGCCGATCCAAATAGCAAAGGCATAAAAAGATCCTGCATAGGCATAGTCCCGTTCCCGGGGTTGAAGCGGTTCCTGATTCAGAAAAACTAAAATTGCGACACCCGTCATAATAAATAGGACCATCACAACCCAGAAATCCTGTTTCCCTTTAAGTCCCGCATTAACCTGAAAAAACAAACCAAGTAATCCCAGAATTAAAGGGAGCATAAAATATTTATTCTTCCCTCTGTTCTGGGCCAGCGATTTGGGCAGGTGACTCTGATCACCCAGGCGGATAGAATCAAGGAAATTAAATCCGGTGATCCAGTTCCCGTTTAAAATATCGCCGTATCCCTGGTTATCATTCTGACGTCCGGAAAAATTCCACATGAAATAGCGCCAGTACATCCAGTTGATCTGGTAGGAGAAGAAAAAGTTGAGATTCTCCATAAAAGTAGGTTTCATTACCCGTTGTGACTCCCCTTCCCGGGTAGTGATCTGAATGGGAGTTCCCTTTACATTAGCCCAATTCTGATACTCTTTGACATGATCAGGAGTTGAACTGTACATGCGCGGAAAGAAAGTCATGAACCTGCTGTCGTAATTCGGAGATTGCTTATAATCGGCGATCTCATATTTTCCATTCCGTTCAACATAATTCGCACTCCCTTTGGAATAAGGGTTTTCAGTATCAAGGGGGGCATTATAATATTGTCCGTATAACAATGGCGTAGACCCATACTGGTCACGATTCAGATAGGTAAGCAGGGAGAACGGATTATCCGGATTATTCTGATCCATAGGCGGATTGGCCACAGAACGGATAATAATTAACGCATATGAAGAGTAGCCGATTACCATCACAGCCAACCCAAGGATGATGGTATTGGCTAATGCTTTTTTCTTTTGGATCGTGTATCTTATTCCCCAGACAAGCGCACCAATAAGCAGCAAAACATAAATTATGGTACCTGTATTGTAAGGAGCACCAATTCCATTCACAAAAAGCAACTCAAACCATTGAGCCAGGATTAAAACTCCCGGAATAAATAAATAGAGGACAAAAGCGACCAATAATGTTGAAATCGCCACTGCAATAACAACTCCCAACGGGGTGGTTTGATACTTTCTGAAGTAGTAAACCAAAACAACAGCAGGAATAGCCAATAGATTCAGTAAGTGAATGCCTATGGAAAGTCCTATTAAATAACTGATTAAAATCAGCCAGCGGTTTGCATACCGATCATCCGCTTCGTTTTCCCATTTCAGGATACACCAGAGAACCAGCGCTGTAAACAGGGAGGACATACCATAAACTTCAGCTTCAACGGCTGAAAACCAGAAGGTGTCGGAGAAAGTATAGGCCAATGCCCCGACGGCACCGGCACCCAAAATAGCGATTATTTGAGGAAGGGAAGGATCGGAATTTTTATCACCCATTATTTTGAGGGCCATATGGGTAATGGTCCAAAAAAGAAAAAGTATGGTGAATGCACTTGCCAAAGCGGTCAATATGTTGCACATAAGTGCTATATGCGAGGCATTATTGGCAAACATGGTAAAAATACGACCCATAATCATGAAAAGGGGTGCACCAGGGGGATGACCAACCTGGATAGTAGCGGCAGTGGTGATAAATTCCGGGCAATCCCAGAAACTGGCAGTCGGCTCTATCGTACTCAGGTAAACAATTGCTGCGACAAGAAATATAAACCATCCCACGATGGCATTATAAAACTTATACCCTTTTGTCTTCATAATCAATTTATTGTAATTTTTATTTTTACCAAATATCCGAATGGTGTAATTATCCTAATTTCGAAAAAGCATGCGAAGATATTAATAATCTTTATAGAGCAATCAATGTCATCCCTTACATTACCATAAATTAACTTTTGGTACCGGAAACAACCTTTTAAGGAATTGAACAAATAATCCGAAAGTTTCTATTTTTTATCTCCAATCAGGTTGCAACAAAAAAAAATTAGTACTTTTGCAGCCGTCTTAAATAATAAGACTTTAAAGATTGACCCGTGGTGTAATTGGCAACACGTCTGGTTTTGGTCCAGAAGAGTTCAAGTTCGAGCCTTGACGGGTCAACCATTACTTTGTCCTGTGGTGTAATTGGCAACACGTCTGATTCTGGATCAGAAGAGTTCAGGTTCGAAACCTGACAGGACAACTTAATAATCAAACACTTATCTATTTATTTAGGTAGGTGTTTTTTGTTTATTGCCAGGTTCTTGCCAGGTTTTGGGGGATTAGAAGGAATTTGGGGGATCAATTAGGATGAATTTTCGGCCGGGAAATAACCCCAGAATTTGGATTTTTTGACAATCATGAAAATACTAATTGCCATATTGTGGATATTCTGGATAATTACCACCTTGGATTAGTAGAATGATCACCATAATAGATCACTTCTCCGCAAATTTTCTCTTTTTACAATCCGTAAAAGCCATGTATGGAATACTATACTGAGTAATCAGTTTTTATCTATTTACCACCATTATTATATGCTCCAATGTTCGGAGCTGTTTCAACCATGCTCAGGTTACCCCAGAAATCCCTGATAACATTACCCGGAATTATTTTTCCAGATGATAAACAAGGTGAGCCATTTAACAGTTTATATCCTTCCAGTGATTCACGTCCGGTTTTTCCAAAGCCTGGATTAACAAACTTTGGGTTTTCTATGACCTTATTGAGGTCATTGGCCGGTGGGACTAATCCTCCATAATAGCAATTATGGTCGAAAATGTTATTGTTCCATTTTCCATATCTTGCCCAAAAAATATTATTGTAGAAGACATTGTTGCTAGTACGGTTTACTATAATTGTGTCTGTTGTATAAAATATATTATTGTAAACCTGATTTTTTCCTTTACGAAGTTCCAAATAATTGTACCTGCCATCATTCTGACTTATATTGTATCGGATAATATTGCCCGTGTTTGTCTCTTCAGGTGAGCAGCAATCCAAAAAGAATCCGCCTTCATTATCATGAGAATAGTTATACTGGAAGATAGTTGTTCCTGTTACATAAAGGTCATTATCAAAAGCTTGCCCATCACCTAAATATCTACGGGTATTGCATACTTCGTTATATTGGACAATTCCATTTCGATGTCGTGTGGGCCATAAGCCAGCTATATAATCAGTCCCATTTGTTCCCGCCTTGCCTGGTACATCTCCAAACTTCCCAAGTTGTCCGGCACCATCCACTAGATTGTATTCAATGAGCTCATTATCTGTTCCAAGTATGAGTATGCCATCTGCACCGGTACGTACCACTGAATTTCTGCGTATAACCACATTCGGACTTAAATTGTCCCAATTCATTCCTCCGGAAAATTCATTTTCGCCCCAGAACGATATTCCTATACCAACAATGTCACTGACCTGATTACCTTCCACCAGGACATCATCCATTCTTCCAGGTTCCAATACTTTAACGTAAATGCCTCCAACTTCATAGAATGATGGAATTCTTGTCCCTTTAATACCAAATCGAATATTTGAAGCATAAACATTGTGGATAGTGTTGTTCTTAATGTGTATTTTATGTTTTATCAGACTATCATTTGAAATTACATAGATTCCCCAGCGAGTCCCCATTGTTTGAGCATTATTAGTTACTTCGAGGTTCTGTATAGTCCAGTACTCTTGGTTACTCAACTTTATAGCAGCCGAGTTTTCCATTCCATGGGCATCTATAATTGGCTTGGATCCCTCACCATAACCATCAATTGTAATTTGTGCATATTTATTACCTGAACCTTTGGGCCATAACTCACCTGAGGCTTTTGTACCTCGCTTAAATAGAATAGAATCCCCAGCTTTGAAGGTAAACTCATCTACCGATGCGAGAGTATTCCATGGGTTTTTCAGTGAACCGTTTCCATTAAAACGAGCAGAACAGTCAATATAATAATTTTTAGCATTATTAGTCTGACATTCAATATTTGTTGACCAAACAAGAAAAAAAAACAACAGTAAACTTTTCATAAGCGATTATATTTCAATTGTTTTGTATTATTAAAGGGACTGGAATTCAAGTGCATTAGTGGCATTTTCTTTTAGTTTATATCTTGTAATCTTTCAGTCATGCCTGAGTGTAGGTCATCTCCATATACTATAATTTTTGTCTCTTAATTACATTGTTTTAAAAACTGAGGATATGGGCTCATTCCACAACAATATAAATGTTTAATACTTTGAGCTTTGATTGAAATCTAATTTAGAGTATCAAAGATAACATCGATTCGCATTTTTGAATATAAATATTCCTATAGTACTGAAGTATTCACAACTACAACCTGTCTTTTTACGTTTCCGAAGATCCAATCTAATTAATAAATTGATTTAAACGAAAATACTATTCAGTTAATTTATAACATGATTTGATTTTGATTTACTAAATTTGTTAATAAAGTGATTTCATTTCACCATTCAAATACTTGATAAAGTAGATAAATTACAAATATCAACCAAAAAATAATTCATCATGAAACCAAGAGCAATTATTTTATTTTTTGCTATTTTATTGAGATGGAGTATCATTACAAGCTTTGCCCAGGTCTTAGAAACGGTCAATTTGCCTCCTGTTCAAAAAACTGGGGGAATTTCTCTGATGGAAGCACTCCAAAACAGACAGTCACAACGTTCGTTCAGTAGCAAGGAACTGTCGCTTCAACAATTGTCTGATTTACTTTGGTCAGCATATGGAATAAACCGGCCAAATGGCTTCAGAACTGTTCCTTCGGCTAAGTCTTACTATGAATTTGATATTTATATTATCAAATCGGAAGGATGGTTTGTGTATGATCCAGTAAAACACCTCTTGCTTAAAATGGGGAATGAAGATTTACGTGGGTATGCCGGCACGCAGGATTTTGTAAAAATAGCTCCGGTAAATCTTGTTTTTGTGGCCGACTTTGATCGTATGACCAAAACTGATGAGGAGTTTAGGATCTTTTATTCAGCTGCCGATGTGGGATTCATATCGCAGAATGTATATCTCTATTGCGCATCAGCAGGGCTTGCAACTGTCGTTCGGGGAGGGATCGACAAAGTAAAAGCTAGTGAGGTTCTCCGATTACGGCCTAACCAGCATGTAATTTTAGCCCAAACCGTAGGGTATCCGGCCGTTTCTTCAGATCATAATTGATCATTATTAATTCTAAAGTTAAAAAAGATCAAGAAGCCATAACCCTCTAGGGACTGAACATAACATCGCATAATTTCATTTTTTTTAATAACTTACCGTCATATTAAGTCGAAACTTTTCCGTGGTAAGCGTTAAAATGGGTAATCAATTGACCATATTTTTCTTCCTAGCTCCAGCTAGCCAACTAAATTATCCATACTTCGACGGGTCTAATTGGTCGTTAAAGATCAGAGTTAGATATTTATCGATTTAAAAACACCATAAATCTCCTCAAGCCTGCTCTTGTCAAGCGTGTCGATCTGGCGAAAAAGCTTAAGTTTTAAATCAGAAACTATCATGATATATTGTTTTTCCAAAGAAAATAAAAAGTTAAAATAAATGTCAGAAATCAAAACTGGCGGTTAATCTCATTACCTTGCGGCTAACCAAATAGCGTTTTATTTAACGTTTCCCCAAAGGTAAGTCAAATCAGTATGGTAAGTAAATAATCGTTCAGAGTTACCTTAAAGTTATTGGGGAAAATTGGAAATAAAACCGTGTATGACTTAGCCGGCTTCCAGGAGTATTGTATTTTGAAATTAACGATCTGCATCTTGTTTCTTTCAGGATTAAAGAGCTGGAAGGATGGTTAACATGATTTCCCATTCCAAAAGAAGAACCCCTGATAAGGGAATAGCCCGATCATCCGGGATGTAGTTCAACATGGACTTCAAGTCGGGTCTTGCCGGCCAAATGAATTCCAAATTACTATGGGCTGGTTTTCAGTCAATATAGGTTTCTTTTAATACTGACTTTAACTCACTTATTTCAGACTTGTTCAATCGTCCAAGATCTTTTATAATTCTTTGTTTGTCAATAGTTCGAATTTGATCTAATACAATCCATCCAGTTTTATTGTCGTGTTGGATCATAATCCTTGTTGGATAATTTTTAGAACTTGTTGTCATGGGAGCAATTACAACCGTATTTAAAAATTTATTCATCTCATTCGGAGAAATCACAACGCATGGTCTGGTTTTTTGAATCTCGCTTCCAAGTGTCGGATCAAGATTAACTAAAATGATTTGATATTGATCTATTTCCATTCTTCAAGATTTTCGTCTTCGAAGACATCGTTAATCAACAATCTGTCATCGCCATTCTTAGCCATTCTCTTGAACGCATTTTCCCAACCTTTTCGGGGCTTGGATAATGGTTTTATCACGATTTGTCCCTTTTCGAGGATTACTTCAACTGTGTCCTGAATATTATATTTGTCCAACAACATCTTGCTAAGTCGGATTCCCTTTGAATTACCTATTTTGATAACAGAAATTTCCATGGTGTCAATTTTTATTATTGTAATTACAAAGTTACTACTTTTCCGGAGATTTCAAACTTGTCCCTAACGTAATAGCGTTTTATTTAACGCTTCCCCAAAGGTATGTTAAATAATTGATGATAAGTATATTATCACTCAGAATTACCTTAAAGTTACGAGGGAAATGGGAAATAAAACCGTGTATGACTTAGCCGGCTTCCAGGGTATTGTAATTCGATATTAACGATCTGCATATTGTTTTTTCAGGATAAAAGAGCTGTATCGAAGGCAAACAGGAATTCCCGATATAAATGAAAAACCTTTGATAAGTGTATAGCCAGATCATCCCGGTTGTTGTTCAACCAGGACTTCAAGTTGGGTCGGGCAGACCACATGAAGTCCTGGTTATTATCAGCCGTTTTCTCTATTTTTTTAAAGAAGCTTTATTTATTTTTTCATCAATCCAACTCCAGTCTGTTGATCTAATCCTCGGAGAAGATAATACATGAACTTTTCCCATAATCCTTTTATCACCATGATTTGAAAGAGTTAAATCAAAACCTCTTCCACTTTCACCAATTACTGCCGTTTGAATAGCATGTCCATCCCATGCCGCTATTCTTTCATGCCTATCTCCATAATACAAATATAAGCCGTCCTCAAAGCCATAGAATTCCAGAATAGAACCAGAATAAACTAATGATGGTGAGTGCCAGGACTTACCTGGCATTAAATCAACAAACTCCATCATTACTTCTTGAGGTATTCTATCTGTTCGCACCTTAATCTGTTCAATAATTTCTTTGTATTCATGAAGTAGGAAATTTGCTGAAGATAAGTTCTGACTTAGATTTTCAATCTGAGAATTTGCCCTTTCCAATTGAATTCTAGTTGTTTGCAATTGTTGTTTCGTAATTTCGGTATTTACCTCAGTTTGGGTAGCTACATTTTTATTTATCTTGCTTTCAATTTTAGAATTTCTTGTTGTAACAATTGATACTGCTAAACCAATTATTGCAAATAACATAGTTAAATATCCGGTTAAAGTTATTTTTCTAAATCCACTTTTATTGTCTTTCCACGTTCCACCTTTGATAGCAACCATAGCAGAAACGAAAACTATTATTTGTCCAAGATATTCCATATTAATTTCTTCTTAAAATGGTTGATAAACTAATATATCTGAACGGATAATCCGCATAATACGTTCCAAATTGGGTGGCTTAATGCGGCAATTACCGATTACTACTTTTTGCAAGTTACGAATTTTATATTATTAATTGTCACATTGATATGATATTTTCTGCTGACTTTTATCACTTACATCCTTTAATATCATTGGATTCAAAGTATTGTTCTCCCTCCATATCCACACGTTCGCAGATTCCTGGTAATCGCTTTGTCGTCGCAGGTGACTGGTGGTCTAAAAAGGGTATCAGGAAGATTAACGAAATTGCTCCGATTCATGCAGGTTTTCGTCAGAAAGCGGAAAAATCGTGTCAGGATATAAAACAAATCAATCTTATTCCATTTCATAACCAAAATATTCCCAATCAAAACAACTTTAACCTTTTGAATAGTTATTAAGGTTCAAAAATTCATTTTTAGGTTAAAAAACAATGTTATTTGATTAAAAAAACGGAAGTTATCCCTTTCTGAATTAGATTACTTTGTCGATAACAAACCAATTTTATAACACTGAAAATAGTTGGTCTTTCCAACTCAGTCCATAGGAATTATCTATCATACAGTTGAATGCTATGGGGAGAGCAATTCAACAAGGTTGAAACTGAATAGAAATGATCAGCCAGTTTATACTGACATTTCTATTTTTCAGAAGATAACGTCCGCTATTCGTTGAACATAGTTCACTACCGTATGGTTCAATTTCGGACGATGAACAGCGAACCTGAAATTGGGAAATAATATATCGAAATAAACGACTTAAAATTAAAACCAGAATGCATATAAACAGACATTTAAAACCTTTTTTCATTATCGGATTGTGTTATCTGTTTTTTCAGGTAAACTCATTTGGACAACCGAAATGGAGTGAATCAAAAATCTTTGAGAAGAAACTGATCAGTGTTATCCAATCAAAATATATTGACTCCCGCGGAGTTCCCTCACATGACCAATTTCCGAAAAAAAACGGATTATATCCTTTAAACCAAAAAACTGAATTGAAACCTTATTTCAAGGTTAGCATTTCGGTTGATGATATGCGAGGCAGAAAACAGGATTTTAAGATCCGTAAATCGGCCAAATTATTAAATCCTGAATTTTTCGTCAAAACAACCACAACGCATAACTCCCCATTGGTGGCTTTGCCAATTTGGGACGGACGGGTATATGAAGATAAAGACAGCCTGATTGTGGGCGGATATTCTGCCCGATTCAATGAACGTCCGGTGGGTCTGATCGACAGCAATGGTAAATTTGTTAAAAGCCTTAACGATCCAAAAATGAATGAATTTTCAATTCTTCAGATTCCCCCGGCACAAATAATTTTTGACCCATTTGAATGGAGACTTTTGCTGTTAGAACCATCGGGCGGTAAAATGATTGAAAATAGTTCAAAAAGTTTTCTGCCAATTGCAATTTACGACAGGCAAGGTAATTGTATAAAAGATATTGATTTTAATATAGAACAAAACACTGCCGATTCTACACTTGTACTTTACGCAAAACATGGAGAAAAGAAAATTGAACTGGCAAAATGCAGCCTGATTGATCCTGTTATCGCTGAACGGGTAATCGGCTACCAGCCCGCACTGATTGAAGGATGTATACAGCCTGCCAATGGTAAAGTAATTACCTTCACCCTCGAAGGGCAGTTTTCAGACAACATTTCGATTAATGAAGCAGGACTATGTATAAATACAAATATTGGAGAATCAGCCAACTGTAAGGCATCAAAGCCCTATCAGGTTAAAATCGACGGAGACTTCAGCGACTGGCAAAACATTGCAGGGGTTTCGGATCCTGAGGGCGACAACCCCAACTATTTGTACAAAAACCCGGACACTGATCTTCTTGAATTCAAAGTAACCAACGACGACACCTATTTGTATTTTTACTCCAGAGTGGCCGGAGCACACGGAAGAACCGGCAAAAACGGAAGGTATTACTGGTATGCTTACATCGACCTTGACGCGAATCCATTCACCGGTTATCCACCGACAAGAGACGACAATTGTTATTATGGTATTTCCACAGGCGATGATGCCGAGGTCCAATTTGAATTTGTAAGTAACAATTTCATTAAAACCTTTTTTGGTTTTGCCGGAGCCGGAGCAGAAAAAGAGGCACTTGATGGCGCTTTAAAACTCGGCTCATCACATTATTCTTCAAAAGCGATAAATGGCAGTAAAAGGGATCGTTACAAAATTGAGTATGTAAACCGCTATACCACACGTCAAATCACCCATGACAATACCCCGGGAACCAGCAAAGACATTATAATGGCCTTGTCTCCAGATGGTTCTGAAGTGGAAGTCCGGGTTGAGATGGCAGGTTTCCTTAAAGATAAATCTGGTAAAAGCATCATGTACCGAGGCCGAAAAATTGATGTTGCAGTTGGTACAGAAGGCTCAGGCGATCATTACGGATCGGATAAATGGGGTGCTGATTCAAGCCCCGTAATTTATGGTTATGAAATAAAATAAGTAAGATAATGTTGATTTAATAAGAAAAATTACCAACTAAATCAAGCGATTATGCAATCAATTAAACTCAATCCGGGCTGGCGGCCTGGGACAATTTTTTTAGTAGGAATTTCGCTCTCAATCGGCTGGGGAATCCGGGGCAATACCGGGCATTGTGGAGCTGAATTTGCCGGTTGTCTGGCAGCTATTACTGTTGCCCTTCTTTCCGGCAGGGAGGATTGGCGGAATAGAGTTCCCTATTTTGCATTTTTTGGGGCCATAAGCTGGGGTTTTGGAGCTACTCAATCCTATATGCAGGTTCTTTCGTATACCGATAGCGGGCATGCCCTTTCCCAGTGGTTTGGCTATATGGCTATTTTCTATATCGGATTTTTATATGTCGGATTGGGCGGGGCAGGAACTGCCTTTGCAGCTGTGGCAACCAGGGAGAGGTTAGTGAATATTTTTAAACCCATCTTATTTGTTTTCGGTGCCTGGCTTTTGTTGGATCTTATCGAAGAACCCCTGGCACATCTGTTGCAATCGGGCGGCAACTTCGATGCTAACGCCTTACGCCATGTAAACCCTTTATACTGGTTCGATTCGCACTATTTGGAAACACTTTTTGCCCTGCTGGGAGTTGCGGTATATGACCTTTATGAACGCAGGGAGGAGCGTAACCGGATATTAATTGCTGGTTTTGCAGCCGCCGGAGCGCTGTCAGGCTGGATTATTCAGATGTTGATCAGTGCTTTAGGCATGCTGGATAAACTGGCATCGTTGCTGACCTATCAGTTGGGCGATCCGTCATATATCAATCCCGCCACCGGTCAGCCTGCCTATCAGGCCTCCAATTTACTGAACAACTGGCCGCAATGGTTTAGTGATTATCCGCAACATATCGGTTGGTTTATTGGTCTGTTACTCGGTGTTTTTGTTTATTTCGTTTACTTCGGAAAATTCAGGAATGGATCTTCGTTAATTACCTATATGTGTATAGGATGGTATATTGCCTTCCTGGCATTGCCTGTGTTGGGCAGCCTCTTCTTTGTACATTATGGCGGTATTCGGATGACGCCGCCCCGATCCGATAACTGGGCAGGTGTTACAGGCCTTTTTATTGGAACAAGTATCTGGATGTGGCGGAATAATCTGCGGCCGGTAGCTGTGGCTGCTCTTATGAGCGGAACCATTGGAGGACTCGGCTTTGCGGGGGTGCAATGGATCAGACAAATATTGACCTCCTTTGGGAATCCGCGGATTCTTGAATATAAAGGGATTCTTCCCGGAAGTGATGAATTTAAGTCCATTGCCTCTGTCTGGGCAAGGTGGCAGGGACAAAACTGGCATAGTTTCCTCGAACAGGGTTATGGCTTTATCAATGGCGTTGCTATTGCAGTCGCTCTGGCTTTCCTGGCTTCACGGGTAAAACTTCATACCGATGATAAAGATTCTTCCGGGAAAACCCCGGCACGGTGGACAAGGGCTTTCTCCGTTTTATTTGTCATGTTTGTTATAACCTATTACAATGTATTAAAAAATGTAGAGGTTTGGAGCAACCAATTAGACCCGAATATTTGGAAACGGATTATTCAGCATGCCGGAGGAACGACCGAAACAGTACCAGCTCTTTGGGACTTCCCCTATATTGGCCGTTTGCCGGGTATTGATTTTCTGAATATGACTCCAACAGGTTGGTTTAACTTTACCTGGTTTTTATTGGTGATTGCATGCGTGGTGATCGTTGTGCGTCATTACAGATCGCCTCTGGCCATTATTCCCCGGAGTTCCGTGGCCAAAGGGCAACTAATATTCCTTATTGTACTTTGGATAATGGTCGTTGCCAATTTCGAAATGGCATTATCCAAATGGGACCCGATACGGATGATCACAGAATGGGTAATTTTTGTGAACGCCATAATAGCAACTGTTCTCGTACTTATATTGCCACGGGAGGAGGAAACGGTTGCCTCTATCCAGGAGGAAAATTACACACCAATATACAGGCGATTATGGATCAAAGCAGTTGCGGTGCTATTGATTTCAAGTGTATTATTTCTCACTACAAACCGAATGATCTATCATTATCCACCCTATGAAAAATTGAATTTCAAACAATATCATACCAGGTTTGGGCCGGAAGCAACCTGGCGTAGAGCTCCACATCTAAAAAATGAGAAGGAGCACTTATAAGGATAATTAACCAGGTTCTGCATCCTTTGACTTTAAAGGCCGGATGGATTCTCAGTTTCTGCCTGAGATATTCATCCGGCTTTTTTATCCATTCTTAAGTACTCGGAATAATCTATTGTCCTGCATTTTGAATTTTAAGATCCTGTTTATATTTTTTCTTAAACCTGGCATATCTGTGCCTTTGCGTGGTTTTCTTTTTTATCTCTCGCAAAAATCTTTTCTAATACTTAAATGGTTCAAGAATATAAATATCAGCAAAATTCATATCCTTTCTGTGATGAACTACTTAAGTCAGATCTGCCGGTTTGATTTGTACCGGGACTTGCCGTCAAAATAAAGAGGATGCCAAAGGCAGAATCCGGATAAATCCAACTTATTGTTAATTATTGTAATACATCTTTATTATTTCCCTTAAAGTATCTAAATAAATTGGTTTTGCAAGGTAATCATTACATCCGGCATCCAAAGCTTTCTCCCTGTCTCCGATCAAACCATAGGCGGTCTGGGCAATGATAATAACCTTCTGATTAAATTTGCGTATTTCATTAACAGCTTCATATCCATTCATCTCAGGCAATTGGATATCCATCAGTATTAGATCGATGTCCGGATTTCTCCGACAAATCGCTACCGCATCAAGTCCGGTTCGCGCGATTAAAACAACTTTGGCAAGTTCTTTAATTGAGATGGAAATCAGGTATTCTGAGGGATAATCATCTTCCACAATCAAGATGACCAGTTTTTTATCCTGATTTTCAATATCATCATTAAGAATAAAATTTCCACCCTCTATTTCTCCCCTTTCAGTTTTATAGGGAAGCGTAAAATAAAATACCGATCCCTGACCTTCATCGCTCTCAACCCAGATTTTTCCACCCAGCATTTCAACATACGATTTAGCTATGGCTAATCCCAGTCCTGCTCCCTGTGACGATCTTGTATGACTCATATTGATCTGGTAAAAACGATCAAAAATGGCAGCTTGTTTATCTTTTCCGATACCCTTACCCTGATCCTTTACGAAAAAAACCAATTTCGGACCTATCTTTTCATAGCCAAATTCAATTGTTCCTGTATCACTGTATTTTATCGCATTTTTCACTAAATTAGTAAGTATCGCAAAGACTTTTTCCTGATCTGTTATGATAATGGAATCTGATGAAGAGAGGTTTTCTTTCATTACCAATTGCATGCCCTTTTGCTCAACTTCAGGTTTAAAGAAGGTATAAATATATTCGAGTTGATCATTGATATTCGAGCTCTGTAAATTGACCTTTATCTGCCCTGACTCTATTTTAGAAATATCGATAAGATCATTTATGATATTCAACATCCGGGTTCCGCTGTTTTTTATGATCTGAATATATTCCTGTTGTTCTTCATCAGACAACTTTGGTTCTCTAAGCAGTTCAGCAAACCCCAGGATTCCGTTCATAGGTGTCCGAATCTCATGACTCATATTTGCCAGAAAAGCAGATTTCAAACGATCGCTTTCCTGAGCTTTTTCTTTAGCAAGAATCAATTCATATTCAGCCCTTTTACGATCTGTAATATCCAGAATAGAACCTACAAATCGGGTAGGTATCCCATTTTCACTATAAATTGTCTTTCCTGTTGATCTGATCCAGCGAATCTCATTCCCCTTTATTATCCGGTATTCCACATTATATGGCTTAATTCCATCCAGGTAATCTTTCCGATTTGCAAGGACATTTTCTACATCCTCAGGATGGATTTTGGAGATCCAGATTTTTATCTTATCCTCCTGATTCTGCCTTATCTCATCCTCTGTATAACCCATTATTTCCAACCACCGCGGACTTAAATAAGTTGTTTTCGCTACAAAGTCTGAGTCAAAAATTCCCTCCTCAGTAGCACTGATCACTAACCCGTATCGTTCCTCTGAATCATATAACAGCTTCTCTGATATTTTACGTCCTGTGATATTTTCATGAACGGAAATCCAAACCCCGCCCAAATCGCCGTGTTCGAATGCGGAAACAATAGCTCTGCTCCATATTAATTCTCCATTCTTATTAATATTTTGAATCTCACCGCTCCAATATCCATTGTGATTGAGCGCTTTTGTAATATCATCGGCTATTTCCATAGGACTCCTTTCAGTCGGGGCATTTAAAATGCTGATATGCTGGCCTATAAGTTCATCCGGCTCGTAACCGAGCATATTTTCAAGAGTAGGGTTGGCATAAACAATTCTATTGTCAGCGATTCTGCTTAAAACAACACCTTCGGCTATATTTTCGACAATTTTACTTTTAAGTAAAAGAGTTTTCTCAAGATTTTTGCGTCCGGAAATATCTTCTGTCATGCAAATATGCATGAGTGGTTTGTTCAGTTCAACAATCAGACGCGAGATTATCATATTTACCCAAACAATCGATCCATCGGGTTTAAGATAACGTTTTTCCATCTGAAATCCGTTAATCTCACCTTTAACCAACAACGCCATATTGTCATGATATTCCTGAATATCATCCGGATGCGTGATGCTTAACCAATCAATTCTGGTCATTTCTTCAACTGTTCGACCAACTATTTTTGCAAACATGGGATTGACTTCCAAAATTTTCCCAGATATTGAATCAATCAGAGCAATACCTAACGGAGCAACTTCAAACATGGTTTTAAACCTTGTTTTAATTTCCATTAGCGCCTTTGCAGTTTTTTTACTTTCACTAATTATTTGCGAAGAAAGGACAATCCCGCCAACCTTATCCCGGGACTTGTACCAGGGATTGATCTCCCATTTTAACCATTCAATGGTCCCATTTGCCCACTCAAACGTATCTTCTTCGCATTTCACCGACTCACCCTTCAGGCATCGGTTGTGTATTTCTTTCCATCGCACAGGGATCTCAGGAAAGATTTTGTAATGCGATTGCCCTGTTAAGTTCTGTTCGCCAAGTTTATAATCGATCAGATATTGCGGACTATAGCTGAGATAATTCATTTGAAGATCAAATACGGCAATCGCTATTGGAGTTTGTTCAATAACAGCTCCCAATATCTTTTCTTTCATAAGAATATTCTCATTCACCCGTTTTTTATCGCTGACAACCTTCTTGTATAACGCTTTTAAATTTTCATGTTCCTGATGTAGTTCGGCCAAATCCTTTATTAGCTCATCTTTGGATTTTTCAAGATTCTTCATAAAAAATTTACATTAGGATATTAAGGTCTTAAATATGAGATATATATTCGTCTTTCAACTATAAAGCAGTCGGTGAAATGATCAATCATAATTTTCAATTGCATTTCTTTGTAAAGCTAAAGATAAGAATAATTTTAATGGTCCCTGGATTCGAATGTAAAATTGTCCTCCATGTGTAGCTGTTAGCAGACCACCTGTTTTTTAAAGCAAAAAACAGATTGTCAATCATTTTGGGGTACTGCAAATTTAGCTTTAATTATACTGATTCAATATCTTTGGGAGCTTTGTTTTATCTAATCCATGAAAATAAAATTTAATCCAACTCCTAAATAACTGATGAGTTACGGGAAAAGTTTGAAATTAATTTTATTTCGTAATATTTCAAAATCCAAACAAACCAAATTGGTAGTTTTTTAATTCTAAAATATTGTAGGATAATGACTTCGAACAAAGAACGTTTTTATATACAAAGATTATTGGCCAGGCATTAATGGATCAATTAACTTTAGGAAATTATCAAAGAGTCACATTAAGCTGCCAATAATAGCAAATGGGGTAAGGGTAACTGAGATGAAAGTCTATTGAAATCAAAAATACTAATCAGCTGTTTTTATTAAAACGACCTCCCTAAAAATTACAAATGACTTAAATAACTGCCGGTATTTGGATTTAATTAATAGTCTCAAATTTGGCACAATGGTTGTAGTTTAAATGGCCAAGAAGGTTCAATATCTCGGGTAATTGGACCGGGTTAATTCTTGTCGGAAAAGCCCGAAAACATTAAAAGTTCCGAAATAAAAATATATTTTTACCGGCAAATCCAAGCTTCAGAAATTGCCATATTCAGCGTGAAGTTTTTATCTTTTTAAATTACCAAATGGCGAAAACACTTAAAAGAATAGTTCATGAAGGTAACGTTTTGTCGTTATCGGGGAACATTATTGTCTCCCTCCTTGGACTCGTTGGTTTTGGTTTATTGGCAAGAACTTTCCCATTGACAATTTTTGGTGAATGGGTAATATTTATAACCGCGGCCTCATTTATCAGAATGTTACGCAGCGGGATTATGAATATAGCCCTTATACGTTATCTTTCAGGAGCTGATCCGGAAGAACGTCCCGGACTTATAGGGTCAAGCGTAATAATTGCCTCGCTAGCCACTTTAATGATTTGTGGTATTTTGGTTGGAATTGAATATTCCTTTTCTGAATCTATTCATAATAGTGGGTATAATTTGTTTTTTAAATGGTATCCTCTTCTTGCACTGATTAATCTCCCAATGATTACATCGGCTGCAATAATGCAGGCTGATCAGAGATTTGGCAAAGAAGCAATCATAAAATCTTTTGAAGGCGTTGTTTTCTTTGTTGTTATTGTCATGAATTTCTTTTTTCTGAAGCTGAAACTGGACCAGCTTGTTGTGGCATTTTTAATTGTTAATGCAATGAATTCGGTAATGTGCATCTACATGAGATGGGACGGGTTTAAATACATTACAAGAGCGAACTTACAGACAACCAAAAAATTACTCAATTTTAGCAAATACTCCTCCTTGACCTTGATCGGAACCAATCTGTTACGTAGCGCCGACACCTTCATTATCAGTTTTAGTCCATTAGGAACTGCAGCAGTTGCTTTGTACAGCATTCCAATGAAACTAGTAGAATTACAGCAACTGCCATTAAGAAGCTTTACAGCAACTGCTTTTCCAAAGTTGTCAAAAGCAAGCATTCGAAACAATCTAAAAGAATTAAAAGAGCTTTTCTACACTTATTCAGGTGCAATGACCTACCTATTCCTGGCTATCAGTCTGGTAACCTTTGTTTTTGCAGATTTATTTGTTCTGATTTTAGGGGGAAAACAATTTATGGGTAATGATCCGGTTACAGGATTTAATGCTGCCAGAATCTCCAGGGTTTTTACCCTTTACGGTATATTCCTGCCTATCGATCGGATGACTGGAATTGGACTTGACAGTATCAACAAACCGAATATCAATTTTATAAAAGTTTTAATAATGGCAATTGCAAATGTTCTTGGAGATTTAATAGCTGTTTTCTTATTTAAGTCCTTGACACTTGTCGCTGTTGGATCCGTCTTTTTTATAGTCATAGGGTTTTGGGTAGGTTATTATTATCTGGACAAGGAACTTTCCTTGAATTTCAAGCATATCTTCACCCGTGGAATTGATTTTTATAAGAATCTTTATGGGAATTTGAGAAAGGGAGCCTTTAACTGATGTAATTAATTTTTCCAAATAGATCATACTACCAGGCAGTTGAGCATTTCCGGTTTAATTATTCAGGCTAAGCTGACCTCCATCAGCCAGCAAAATGAACAGCACTTTGGATAGAAGATCGGCAGATATTTTACATTAACGATTTGCGATCCCTTCGATCTGGCCCCGAATGGCAATTCCGTCAACAGATTCTCCCGATCTAAGTACCACCACAATCCTCCTATTGTTAAGCTATACTTGAAATATATTAACTATTAAGGTTAAAATAAAGTTACTCAATATCTCCCAAATCCAATAGGTTCGCTAATTTTCGTGAAACAACCTGTAACGACCATGCCTGTAATCCCATGAAAACTAAAACTCTAAAAATCATTTCGTTGATGCTCCTTTTCACGTTAAGTCAGCGATTCACTTCTTATGCAAGGGGAAAATTTCCTGTCGTTTATCTTTCCGATTTATTTCATCCTTACAATGACCCCGATGATCATTTTGACCTTGCAGCCCTGTATTCTCTTGACCAATTCGACCTGAAAGCTGTGATTATAGACAACACCGTTCATTCAAAAGCTCCAGGGAGAATTCCGGTTTCGCAGATGAACCGCATTTCAGGGAAGAATGTGCCTGTTTACCTGGGACTTGGATCAGAACTATGTTCGCCGGAGGATACGGGTATGGGTCAAACAGTTTACCAGGAGGGATGTAATGCGCTTCTTAACATCATGAAAAATTCGCGAAAGAAGGTTATCCTGATTACTGTTGGAAGCCTCAGAGATGTTGCAGCCGCATACAACCGTGATCCGGATCTATTTCGAAGGAAACTTGACCGACTGATTATTTTTGCAGGGGAAGCAGAGAATCCATCATTCCTTGAATACAATGTTGCAATCGATAAAAATGCATATATTCGGGTAATGAATTCAATAAACAACATTTACTGGGTGCCCTGTTTCGATGGTGGTTCTATGAAAAACAACGGATTGGCCTCCTTCTGGCAGGCTCATCATTCAGCACTTCTAAGGGATGCATCACAGATGGTCACTAATTATTTCCTTTATGCACTCTCCCGCTCCGCCGATACGTTGGATTATCTTAACCTGCTTACTAAACCGGTTAATCAAACCCAGCTTAACCAATATATTACCGGGAGCAATGTACCGGTTCGCTATTTATGGTGCTGTTCAGTTTTCCCCTGGTTTACCCGGAATCCGGGATTCGATTTTCCATTTACATTTGACCCGGTCACCGTGTTAGTTGATCCTAAAGCGGTTGTTCATTATGTGGATTCCGGAAATCGTGTAATGCGTTTCAGAATAACTGATTTGACAGGTTATGCGGAAAGGATGACGGCTATTTACAACACGCTGATTCGCAAAATGAAATAGCATTAATCATGAACCGATTCCGACTCATCATCCCAATAAAAAAGAGTTCTGTAACGATTCCTGGTATAACTTCCAAAACGCCCAAAGGATCAAAACTATCTGTAATAATATAGTTTTGGCCGCAATCCTTTGTATCCCGGATTATTATTGCGAAGACCACTCACTTTACCGGGATATACATCCTCAATAATTACACCCTCCTTATCCCAGATCTCTGCAATCAGTTCGCCTTTTGGCCCGGTAATATTGCTCCCACCCCTGCACAGCTCTCCCTTTTCATTTCTTCCACAGCAACATGATACAAGCATGATCATCGAATTTCTTTTGGCAAGTTCTATTACCTCCTTATGGCCGCGGCTATCCCGGTTATTCATCCAAAAAACCATAGAGCAACCCAAATTTGCATAGGACCGTGTCATTTCAGGAAAATCGCCGTCGTAGCAAATCATAATTCCACAACGATGACCCTTTAAATCGAAGGTAACAAGCTCATTGCCCGGCGTATAATAGGAGGGCTCATGACGAAGCCCTTCATCATGCCACCAAAGGTGTGTTTTATGGTAATTTGCAATAACCCCCTTTTCTGAAACAACCGGAGCTGAAATATAATAATCATTGTTATCTTTTTCGGTAAGTCCATAAATAATATGAGCACCGGTACCTTTGAGTAACTTTTGAAAGGCCCTGGTGGCTGGTCCATTGAGCGGTTCTGCCAAATTATGGAGGTTCTTGTCATAGCCTATTAATAGTTCCTCATGGAATAAAATCACATCGGCATTCTTTTGCAGAGCCTGTTCAGCAAAGCCAAGGGCTTTTTTCAGGTTGGCTTCTACCCCACCCGGATTTCCATCCTGCTGAACCACGGCAACCCTTACCGGTTCTCCCTCAGAATTTATATTGTCCATTTCAGGGATATTCTTGTTCACATCTTCAGCATTGTGAGCCAACAAGATGCCGGAAGAATTTAGCGCAATACCTGAAAGAGCGGCCTTTTTGAGGAATGATCTTCGTTCCATAAAATTACAGTTTTCAATGTCTCTGGTTATCATCACTGGGTTCCTCCCAGGTCTGATCCTAAGTGACTATACCTAACCTATCATGCACCCAGTATTATCAAAGATACGATGATTTTAATATTAAGATTGAGTCACTTTTGTTCCATAACCCGATGAAAAATGATATGGCAATAGGAGAACTAAAATAATAAACATAGAGATGAGAAATAAACAGGATCCGTAATTGTATAAATCCAAACCCGCCTGTTGCCTTCACTTAACCACCTAACAGCCGAAAGCCTAACAGTCTAACAGTCTAACAGCCTAACAGCCTAACAGTCTAACAGCCTAACAGTCTATCAGCCTAGCAGCCTGCCTTCACAACAACCCGTGGTCGATTTGCCAGATGATATATTCAATCATGCGATCTTCATTGGCCGCATCATATTCCGATTTGAGGTTATGTCCAAAGAGCCGTGCTATCCCCTGCCAGAAAAACGCACTGAACCCACCTTTAAACTCTTTGATAATTTCGTACCCGGACTTACCTGTTTCGCGATCAATTAATTTAATAAGGATTCTTCCCTGATTGATCGACATGCTTCGTATCTCGTTTTCAAATTCGGCATAAAGATCTTTTTCAATTTTCTTAATGTAATCCTTCCGCTCGCGCTCACTCTTGAAATTCATATAAACGGAATTATATTCTTTAAGCTTCAAGGCTGCGACTTTGGCAATCGGGTAAACTTTCATGACCCGCATCTCCAATATGGTATATTGATGAAGTGCTCTCCGCGACCAATCTTTGGGTTGCGGGTAAACCAGAATTTCAGGTAACGCAACATGGATAATGGAATCGGTTACTTCAATAATTTTTTGACTATCGTACATATATGGGGGAAGGTCCTTCACCTGACAAATACCAACGAGTGAAATACCCATAAATAAACAAAGACTTAACCATTTTAACATCTTCCGGGTCCTTTTATTACGGCTCAAAATTAGTAAACGATCGGCCATGTACGAATGTTTTCGGGGTTATTAAATTTCAATATTTTTGGGCTCCCGAATTTTTTAATCGGTATCTTTGTCACTACGAATCGAATACACTTTCTTAAGGCGTTTAAATAATGGAGAAAATAAATGTTGGGGTATCCTCTGAAATAGGGGTATTAAAGGGAGTAATTGTTCATACACCTGGTCATGAGGTAGAAAATATGACTCCTGAAAATGCTGAGCGTGCACTCTACAGCGATATTTTAAACCTGTCCGTGGCCAATAAAGAGTATGTCCCTTTTAAGGGAGCCCTGGAAAAGGTTGCGCGCACTTATGAAGTGAAAGATTTACTGATTGAGACACTTCGGGATGATATGGTTAAGGAAGATCTTGTACGGAAAATAGTAACTCAGGAAGAGTCTGTTGCCGAGATGGATTTTTTACTGCATATTCCGGCGGCACAACTGGCCGCACAGTTAATTGAAGGGGTTGTTCTTAAGCGGGATAATCTTACCCGGTTCCTGAGCAAGGAGCGTTATTCCATTCGCCCGTTACATAATTTCCTGTTTACCCGTGATGCCTCAATGACGCTTTGGGATGATGTGCTTATAGGTAAAATGGCCAGTAAAGTCCGTGAACGGGAAACGCTGATCATGGAAACGATTTTTAAGAACCATCCGGCTTTTAGTGTCAATACAATCAATCCGACCTCTCCCGCGGGTGGTTGGGTGAGCTCCCCTAATGGCACCATTGAAGGAGGAGACGTGCAGATTGCCCGTGAAGATATTCTTTTGGTGGGCAAGGGGGCGAGAACCTCATCCCAGGGAATCGATTTTCTGATCGATGTGATCAAGGCAAAAAAGACAAGCCTTAAACATATTATAGTTCAGGAACTTCCTGACAGTCCCGAGTCGTTCATCCATCTTGATATGACCTTCACCTTTCTGAATCGGGATAGCTGCATGGTATACGAACCATTGATTCTCCATAATAATAAATTTCATACGATCCATATAACAGTTGATAATGGGGCCGTTACCGGAATTCATGAACGGAAGAATATGTTGAAGGCGCTTAAAGATATTGGCTTTGAACTGAATCCCATCTTCTGCGGAGGGAAGCAGGATCCCTGGATCATGGAGCGGGAACAGTGGCACAGCGGTGCTAATTTCTTTGCATTTGCACCCGGCAAAGTCATTGGTTATGAGCGTAATGATTATACCCTGGAGGAGATGCACAAGAATGGATTTGAGATCATCAGGGCACGCGATTTTATCGATAACAACTTAAATCACAACGATTATAACAAACTGGTGATCACCATTCCCGGTTCCGAACTTGCACGCGGCGGAGGTGGAGCACGTTGCATGACGATGCCAATTTCAAGGGAAAAGGTTGATTGGTGATATTTCCCGCTGATTACGCAGATAAACGCAGATTGTTTGATTAAATCAGCGAAAATCCGTGCAATCTGCGGGATTAAATTAATTCACAAACTTTCAGATTATTAAATGCGTAAATTAAATAATGAAGAGCTTTCCCGACTTTCAGTCGAAGGTTTTAAACAGGCTGATAAAATGTCGCTGGTGGTGGTTCTTGACAACATAAGAAGTTGCAATAATGTGGGTTCCGTCTTCCGGACTTCTGATGCCCTGTTGGTAAGTATGATCTGTTTGTGCGGAATTACGGCAACTCCTCCCGATAAGGAGGTCCATAAAACAGCATTGGGCGCCGAGAATAGCGTTGACTGGAAGTACTTTGAAACGACCGAAGAGGCCGTAAAACTGCTTAAGGAAGAGGGTTACCGGATAATTGCCATTGAACAGGTGGAAGGAAGCATCGCCTTGAACAAATATAACCCGAAATCCGGAGAGAAACTCGCCCTCGTCTTTGGCAACGAAGTGAAGGGGGTGCAGCAGGAGGTAGTTGATCTTTGCGATGATACGATCGAGATTCCACAATTCGGCACCAAACACTCCTTTAATATATCGGTCAGTGCAGGGATAGTGCTTTGGGATCTGTTTAATAAATTAAAATCCCTTTCTGATCAAACCTGAATTTCAACTTTAATAATTGTTTATCATTCGAATGCGGGCACTAAAACTTTCACAATCTCGCTGAGTCCATTCTCATCCCACGAATTAATCATCACCACAATCCCCGTATTGATTTGGGGCACAATACAGACAAAACTATAAAATGTGCCCATGCTCCCCCGGTGTGAATAGTCAAACCGGTTATTGAAGGTTTCATTCCACCATCCAAATGAATATTCAGGATAGGGTGTCATCAGGTGTTGATAGGTTTCCGATTTCAAATAATTATCCTTCCCGTTTAATCCTTCAATATGCAAGCGGAGGAATTCAAGAAATCCAGCTGTGGTAATACTCAAATTGCCAGAGGGAGAACACAACAGCGAATATTGATTGAAATAATGATATTTCTTTAATGCTGAAGGCAAAGGGATTAAATCCTTGTCCATATCGAGGTGCCATTTCGCAGGATTAATATGTCCCAGAGGCTGATGAGGATCGACGCTGTCGGGCCACCCGATGTGAATATGCAGTTTCAAATCGTCAGAAATCTCCGAAATCATTTGTTCCCAGGATTTTCCTGTCGCTTTTTCAACCATTAAAGCTGCCGCGATGTAACCTGCATTGGAATAGCGGTCACCGGCGTGTTCAAAGATTGGAATAGGTTCGTACTTCAGGACCTGTTTTATGAAATAGTACCGCTTTTCCTGCAGACTCAGATTCTCCTTTATAGTCTTTTCATAATCGGCAATGGGATAGACTTCAGAATCTTCCTTAAAGGGGATCAGCCTGGCTTTATGACAAAGGAGTTGCTCAAGGGTGATGTCATTATATGCAGGATTACTTCCCTCCTGCATTTCGGGAAACAGATCAAAGAACCGGGTATTCCACGAAATACGGCCGGTCTCAACAATTTTCCCGGAAAGAAAGGCCGTAAAGGATTTGGTATTTGACCCAATATGAAACAGATCGCCAATCTGCGCCTTCTCCTTGGTCTCAATGTTCCTGTATCCAATCACATTCCGGATGATTATGGAATCGTTTCTGACTACACCATAGGCAATTGCCGGAATATTGAATCTGATTCTCAGGCTGTCGAGTTGCTTCTCCAAGGCCTTGAATTTATCTGTCTGTCCACTGGTTTCGGAAATACAAACCAGGAAGAACATGATCAACAAAAATCCGGGAAATCGTTTAGTGTTCATCCTGATTCTGTATCTATTGGTTGTTCAGATCATTGAGTTGCGCCTCAATAAACTCAGGCCGGGAAGACTCTTCTATGCAAACTGATCGAGCAAAGCGATTCGTTTTTGGATCGGAGGATGGGTGGAAAACAGATTGCTCAGGGAAAATTTCTTCTCTTCGGGCTGCGGATTCTCAATGAAAAGCTGTGCAATATCGCGTCTTTCAACCGCTTCGATGAGTGGATCCTGGCTGATCTTACGCAGGGCACTTGCCAGTGCATAAGGTTTCCGCGTCATCTCGGCCGCCCCTGCATCGGCCATATATTCGCGTGACCGGGAGATTCCAAAACGGAGCAGGATGGCAATCAGGTAGCAGACCGCCGAAATTGCAAGGGCAATCAGAATTATCACACCACCGTTTTTATTCTCATCCCGGCTTCTTGAGAAGGCACCAAACTGAAGGCTTCGTAATGCCATCTGAGCGATGAATGCAAAAATACCG
>Ga0364866_10348_pt1 | contig 30769 bp, 27 predicted proteins | sample ExccelAu500001D3_3_FD_206913 | JGI IMG/M metagenome (GOLD analysis project Ga0364866, IMG submission 206913) | Enriched cells from Trout Bog Lake Hypolimnion, Wisconsin, USA - BchlTB.Aug13.5000.01.D3 | ecosystem: Environmental > Aquatic > Freshwater > Lake > Hypolimnion/Profundal zone | place... | reverse complement strand
TGTGATTGTGGGTATTTCAACGGTCTTGGGTCTGTCATCTCTGCAGGCTAAAGGGCTTTCTAATCGGAGTTTATTCCGTAGTATCCTGCGACGAAGTGTGTATTTGTTCTTGCTAGGGCTTTTGCTCAATGCCTTTCCTTATCATTTTCACATTGAAACCATTCGTATTATGGGGGTGTTGCAACGGATAGCGCTTTGTTACATTTGTGCAGCGTCTTTATTTTTTTTATTCATTTCACAGGCTACTCAACTTTGTATTGAATCGTTTTTTTCAATTGAATAATACGCTGATAAGCATCATCAATACGTGAGGGATTAATCGCGCCAGCTTTAACTTGATCTTCAATTATCTGAATAATCATCTCAGGATCATCTGGCTGGCCTGGCAACGCATTGGCTACAATCAACATATCAACCCCCGCATTAATCGCCAATGTCAATGCCTCTTTCAGGCCATAATGATCACGAATCGCCTTCATTTGCATATCATCCGAAATAATAACGCCCTGAAAATGAAGCTTTTCCCGTAATAAACCCGTTAATATTTTGTGCGATAAGGTTGCTGGCAAACCGCTATCATCTAATTGCCGATTCACCACATGAGCGGTCATCACCGCACCGCAGCTTGAGGGGTGATTTAACAATAATTGATATGGCTTCAATTCTTTCGGCTGCCACGTTTGCGTCACATCGACAAAGCCAAGATGTGAATCTCCCGTCGCACTGCCATGACCAGGAAAGTGCTTATAAGCACATTGAATTTTTTCCGCGAGAAAATGACGAGAAAATAGCTCGGCATAATGGGCAACTTTTATCGGATCATCAGAAAAACTTCGATTCATTTTTCCAATAATAGGACTGTCTGGATCTAAATTAACATCCAAAACTGGCGCAAAATTAAAATTAAAATGAGCGCGTTTTAATGTTTCAGCCATCTTTAAAGCGACATTATCGACGTTAACAATGCATTGACGTCCCATTTGCGCAGCTGAAGGAATATACGGAAATCCATATTGCGGCCCCAAACGATTGACCTCTCCACCCTCATAATCCACGGCAATAAATAAAGGTAAATCAGCACGATGATGAGCCAAATGACCTACATGATTAAAATCTTGTAATGCTGTATTCAAAGCCTCGACCTGCGCAGGATCTTTGATATTCTTATCAAAGGTGTTCGTCAGATGATTAAAATCAAATAATATCACACCACCAATATTGTTATCTTGGATTGTTTTTACAATAGATGAATTAGCATTGACTGATTGACCATCAAACCCTATAAAAAGCATTTGACCGATTTTATCGCGAACACCCATTGTCGTTGAGGTAGAGCTGGCCATAAAATAAATCAACACGCCTATAGTAAGCAATAAACCAATTATATATTTCATCATGATTTAAATATATTGAAATGCCATGATTAACAATATAGCACAATCTTAACAACGTGAATTTGGTTTAAGGGGATCATTCTCCGTACCGGACAAAAAACCACTGAACTAATACGTGCCCGTGCCCAATGTTAATGGTGCCCGTGCCCTTGCCCGGCTTTTAAAGCATTATAAGGATAAACTTTGCGCTTGAAGAAGCTCAGCGAACTATCCAAAATATCTGGATTTCTGGGAAGAAAAGGATGTTTTGTTAAGGGTTTTAATTTTGAGGATACGCACATCACCAAGCTTGACCACATTGAAAAGTTACTGGCTTTACTGACTATTGCCTTTTGCTGGGCTTACAAAACGGGTGAATGGCGAAATGAGCAAAAGGAAATCAAAATTAAAAAACACGGCCGTAAAGCGATAAGTTATTTTCGATACTGTCTTGATATATTGAGAGATCTTGTATTAAATGGCAGCGCTTCTATGGTTCATATTGGCACGACTGTTAGAGATTTTTTTATCTTGCAGCAGCCAACAGTTATCATGGAATAATGGAAAAAACGCCAACCTCAACATATGGATAAAAAATGGAAAATAGAATTTTTGATCATGAATGCTTGGACGTTTATCAAGCGGCTATCCAATTCGTCATTGTAGGCGATGAAATCTTAGCAGAGCTGCCCAGAGGACGAGCTTATCTTGGAGATCAATTACAACGAGCAGCTTCATCAATAGCGCTTAACATTGGGCACGGGCACGTATTAGTTTAGTGGTTTTTTGTTCGGTACGGAGCTTCTCGGCTTTGAAGTTCTGGCTTTGTTGTGAGCTCATTTGTCATCGGTTGTGTACTATTTGTACACTACCTCGGGTAAAATCAGGAGAATCACTTTGTCCACGGTAAAAACTAAAACACGCTTCGTATGCACGCAATGTGGCTCCATGTTCTCGCAATGGGCTGGACAATGTGTTCAGTGTGGTGGTTGGAATAGCATCACCGAAGAGAATGTCCGCATAAGCACAGCAAGAGCTGCAACGACCAATCATTATGCCAATCAACGTACCGAAGTGACACCAGCGGATGCCGTGGTATTTGATCATGAAGTGCGAATGGATTGTGGTCTGTCTGAATTAAATCGTGTGTTAGGGGGCGGTTTAGTTGATGGCTCGGTGGTATTAATTGGAGGCGATCCTGGTATTGGTAAATCAACATTGCTTATTCAAACTTTAGCCAGCTTATCTGAGCAATATAAAGTACTTTATGTTACCGGTGAGGAGTCTTTGAAGCAGGTTGCAATGCGCGCAAAGCGTTTACAGCTCCCATTACAGGGTTTGCGATTACTGGCCGAGACGCAAGTTGAAAGTATTCTTGCACATGCTCAGCATGAAAAGCCAAATATCATTGTGATTGACTCCGTACAAACTATTTTTACCGATACGATTAGTTCAGCACCAGGTGGTGTGAGTCAAGTTCGGGAATCTGCTGCTCAATTAGTTCGTTTTGCTAAAGCGACACAAACCTCGGTTTTTTTAGTGGGGCATGTAACGAAGGAAGGGGCTTTAGCGGGGCCGCGAGTATTAGAACATATGGTTGATTGTGTCTTGTACTTTGAAGGGCAAAGTGATAGTCGTTTTCGTGTGATTCGCGCGATTAAAAATCGGTTCGGTGCAGTGAATGAATTGGGTGTATTTGCCATGACGGATAAAGGCCTTAAAGAGGTAGCGAACCCATCGGCTATCTTTCTATCGCGACAACCAGAAGCTGTGCCCGGTAGTGTCATTATGACCACGTGGGAAGGGACGCGCCCGATGTTAGTTGAAGTGCAAGCGCTAGTCGATGAAGCACATGGTCAACAGGCAAAACGTGTTACCGCAGGCCTAGAATCTAATCGGTTGGCAATTTTATTGGCAGTGTTACATCGACATGGCGGCGTGGCAACATTTGATCAGGATGTGTTTATTAATGTGGTTGGTGGGGTGAAGGTTACGGAAACTGGTAGTGATTTGGCTATTCTCGCTGCAGTTTATTCGAGTTTGCGTAATTTGGTGATCGATCAAGAAACAATTATTTTTGGCGAAGTGGGCTTGGCCGGTGAAATTCGTCCCGTACAAAGTGGACAAGAGCGTTTAAAAGAAGCGGTAAAACACGGGTTTAAACGCGCTATTATCCCCGTGGGAAATGCGCCTAAGCAGTCAAAAGATATTCAAGTTGAAGCGGTTAAACATTTACAGGACGTACTCAATTTATTGAGATCTTGAAAGAGGTCTAATCAGATCTTTGAGTGCCAGTAAATCATGGGTTCTAATACAGTCAACGCCCTGAGCAAGGATAAACTCGCTTAATTTAATATTTAGAAGATTATTTGTGCGCGGAGCAACAATAAACACAGAGGCAATTTTTTTGAGCTCCGGAATAGCTTCAATAATTTTTCTTTGCAGCGTAGGTTTAAGCTCATGGGGTGTTTCGGGATGCCACATACCAAGATTAGGATCAATGGCAAATACTTTAACCCTTTTTTTTTCTAAAAAAGGAACCGTAACACTAAAATAGTCGACAATAGCTTGAGGAGATGGAGGAGAATAGGTGGTTTTTCTCAAGGCATACGGATTGGCGGCTGGGAGATAATTTAATATGATGGGGCAACCGGTATTAGCCAACTCGCTAGTCAATGCCTCTGAAAAATAGGTGCTGGTATAATTTAACACTGCAATATTGGGAAGATACTTGAGCGCGTTTGTCTCCGACCATGTGTCTAATGAAATCGAAGTGAGGCATTTGGGGCGAGGCGTGGAAAAAAAGTATTCAAGTCTTTGTTGCTCGATGCTGTCATCAAGTTCCATGCTTTTTGAAAATGACGATCGCGCCCCTATATCGATATAATCAGCCCCAAGCTGTTTTAAGGCTAGCATTTTTTGGATAGCTTCTTTGGGCGTTGCAACCCACGAATCTTGTTGTGGTGACTCCTTAGATAAATTGATTACAGAAAATATTTTAATCATGCTATCCCTTTATTAAGAGGGTAATAATATATGGTAAAACCAGGGCCTGTAGTATAGGGGAGCCTTGGATGGTTTTTCATGAGCGTCATGGGGAAAAAAACATCACCCGGATAATAACCCTCTATTTCAGTGAGATAAAAATCATCGAGCGCTTTATTTTCTAGAAACACCTTTGCCATTTCAGCACCACCAATCATATAACATGGCTTATCTTTGGGAAGGGTTTTTAAATCATAGAACTCATCAAGTGATGAAACCAAGGTGACCAGAGGGTTAATTTCAGCGTGCTCCCTTCTTGAAAACACAATCGTAATATGGCTTTTAAAAAAAATGTCCGGCATTTGCTGATAGGTTTTGTATCCCATGATCACAACTTGATCTTTAATCATTTTCTTGTAAAAAATAATATCTTCTGGACAATTCCAGGGTAACTTGCCTTTGTTAGCGATGACATGATGTTGGTCACAAGCCATTATCCCGGTGATTTTATGCAATCCCATTTCTTCGATCCTATATTATTTCGGACATAATCCTTAACCAACCGGATAGCTCTTTTTCCATGATAACTTCACATCTTTTAGGTAAATAGTCATCCAACCGATTGGCAATATAATAATTATTATCACATGCGGCAAACATTGAAAAATCATTCAATGAATCACCAATGGCATAGGTTTTATCGACTTGATTGGAAAAAATGGATTTCAATAAGAACTTGATTGCTCGTCCCTTATTTGAAGAACTTTTTGATACATGGAGAAAACGTGAACTTTGAGAATAATAAAATTTTTTATGGGCCAATTTTTTCTTAAGTATTTTTAGTTCATTTTCAGTCATATTTTTTATAAAGATTGGCTCGGTAAAGAAACGTTGTTTAGCAAAATAAACATCTTCTGGAGACATTCCCGTTAAGGAGGCTAGATAGTCGTCTTCCATTTCAGTCAATAGAGCATTATCAGGGCTTATCAACTTAATTTCTGACAGATCTGGCTTTGCTTCACTTAATGAGAACAAAGAATAGTCCCCAAGAGATATCCATTTGGAAGCAGGAAATATTGAGGGAACATGATATTTGAATAAAATCCCGTGCCCACCTTCAACAATAAAAGGACCAGGAAGGCTAAGATAATGATTTAACTGTATGACCTCATGGGCCGTTTTACCTGTGGTCAGTATAACCAAAAAAGATTCGGGAACTCTTTTAATGGCTTCAGTTATTTGAGTAAAATTAGTTGGACTCTGGCCAATTAAGCAGCCATCAACATCCGAAAAAATAATAGATCTCTTTTGAAACGCTACTTCAGTGGATAACGGTGGCGCCATGTTACTTCTTGCATTTATCTCACTGAAAGCGCGTTTCAAAGGAGGTCTAATGCTCATCATCAAAGGCGTGCTGCTGATGGAAATTTAAGGTAATTGATAATTCGTACAATCAAGTCTTCTTCTGTTTCTTGTGCATAGAATAATCCATTAAATAAAGCGAGTTTTTGATATTTTTTTGAATATTGTCTAGCCAGCTGATGATAATCAGCAATGAGCTGAGTTTTATCTAAGGGGTAGAGCGTTGTAAGGTAGTTTATGATGTCTTGAGCAACCTCCATTAATCCTAACTCGCCATTTTGTTCAATGCGACGATGTAAATGTTCATAATTATGGGATAATTCTGTTTGGTAAATTTCAAGCGCCTGTTGGTTATGGTATACCGAAATAAGCAAGGAGAGATCGTAGGCCCAAAGATCGGCAAAGTTTAATAGGGGGATAAGCTGACTGCTCAAACTGACATCCCCGGATAAGGGATAACGAAACGCTAACAGCCATTCTAGTGATTCATTGCAGGGATGTTGTATTTTTATGGCATAAAGCAGTGGAAAAACTAATAATCTTGTAAGCGCCCATCTAATTTATTATTCGAAAAACGAGCGTAGTAGCCTTTATTAAAATGTCCTTCTAATACAGCAATCGGATAGACTAATTTCAATAAATACTCTTCATTGAAAGATTGTAGATCCGCATCTAATGTCACCAAAACGGCATTGTTTTGATAGGATTGATATACATAATCAAAGCCTGTTTTTAGGGCGAAACCCTTTCCGGTCCGTGTTGCCGATAATGCGGTGATTATTGTGGAATGTGGTTCAATAGAATTGAAGAGATCCTTGGTATCATATTCTAACTCAGCATTTTCCCCATTCAGAATGACGATTATTTCATGAACAAAGGAAACTGTTTGGAGTTGATTTAATAAGTTGTGTATCGTTCCCAAAATATAATGACGTGTGGAACAAGGCACTACAACCACTATTTTTTTTGCGGATTGTTTTACCTTGGCCTCTAGGTGGGAATGCTTACAAAGAGATTGAAGCGTAATAATCGATTTTGATTGAAAAAAATCTGCCATGGATTTGCTTAGGTTGTCATGAGTGAACACGCTGATTATTACATCCTATTGCACCAATACTTTCTTTACCTTCTTCGGGGCGCAATAAGTCTTCGGGAAATTGTCCTGCTCTGTTGATATATGCGGCATGTTCAACGTGAAGTCCTGCTTTTGAGATACTACGTTCAAGGACTTCTTTTGTTATCCAGTTAATAAACCGAGATGATGAAGCCGCGCGGCCACTTCGATCAAATTCATCTGTATTAGTGATTTCACCCGGCCATTCAACACCTGCTTCGATTCTTTTATTTAACTCAGGAATAAATAGATCCCAGTTTTTTAAAAAAGGCGTCTCACAGACGATATATATTTTTCCGCCAGGTGTTAATAATGTTGACAGAAGCTGTAATGATTCTTCAATTTTCTCTCCAGTGAAAAAATGTAAAACACGACAGATCAAAATCGCATCAAAGGACCTTGGGGGCAATCCGGATATCTCATGAGGAAGTGCACCGGGGAGCAGCGTTAGTTTGCTTTCATCTCCTGTGATCGACGTGGAATCGTGCAAAGACATTGATGCTAAGAAACGTTGACGCACCACCGCCAAATTACGCACATCTATATCATTACAAAATACGGTAGCTCCTTTTGCTATGGCTGCTAATGAGGCAGCACCAAAAGCGGCGCCAATTTCAAGCACCTTACCGCCGTTATGCGCAATCTGTGCAGCATGCTCGATAAATTGTTGAGATACCGGGTCGCAGGGTGGAATAGTACATCCGCCCAATGGATTATGGGTTTTGGTAAATACGCCTATTTTTTCTTTATGTGGCGGTGCTTCTACACGAAAAATACTGTTAGGATCAACTAAAACATTGTTTTGGGTATCAACGGCTCCATGGCTCTCTTGATAAACGATCCATGGAGCATTCTGATAAATTTCTCCATTTTTATCACAATTAAATAACGCTTGAGTATCATCAAGTTGTTGTTTGTATGAAAGGAGGAATGTGATGGTAGGCATACCAAAATGCTGCTCCCATCTCCAAGCCCTAACTTCAGCCAGCAAACATTTCAAAGCCCCCTCTGCCAAGCTACTGTAAAAGCCCTCGAAAAGGATTGTCGCCCTAGTCATGTTCAATAACGGATCGGTTTCTCTATTTTCTGCGAGATTTTTTAGCTCACATAGAAAAAAATCATTAAGGGCTATTTGCCAAGGAGTGAATGGACTATTTTCTGGCGCTATTTTAACTTTACAAGCTTCAAAAAAAACAAGTATATCCATGCTCACGCTCAAATATAATATCGCAAGCCCAACATGATGGTATTGAATGTAGGGGCTTGAAAACGAAGTTGTTGGTTGAGAGTAACACCATTGCCAGCTCCTGGCGCCTGGTTATTTGCACTCAGTGATTGATTACTACCAAAAGCATACATGTAGGCTAACGAGAGAGCTAAATGGCTGTTGAAGTTATACTCTGAACCAACTTTAATTTCTGGAAGAGCGGCAGTTTGTGATGTGGCTTCTGCGATATGTCCAGAATAAAACCCACCTGGATAAAATTGACCAAGATCGCTGTTGGCGTTTCCTCGTAGTGTTTCAATCATCGCACCGGCCTTAGCAAAAAAATCCAGTTGTCGATAGGAGTAAATCGCGCCAAGTAATATGTCAAAACCATAGAAATAATAACAGGCAGCTTCGCCAGCTGTGGTGGAAAATCGATTATTGCCATAGGAACCCCAACCGACTTCACCACTTAAACGCAGATTTTCAGTATGCTTTAGCGCAAATCCTCCAGCGGCTCTGCCTCCCCAGGGATAGTTATTTCGAGTACTTTGAAAGCCATTAATTTTTCCTGGATACATTGAGTTCCATGTGTATGCGCCTTCTATGCTAACAAACGGAAGGATTGTTGAACCGACACTTGATGAGGCAGGTCCCATTGCACCAGCATGAGCATTTGCAAATATACTGAATAATGAAGCGGTTACTATTGATTTTATTTTCATAGAGTATCCTTATCCTATTTGAATAAATTGATGCCCCCTTTCATCATGGGCAGGGCAAGCTAATTTAGGGTTATTGAAAAACGAATCTAGACATATGCAGCGACGGAGGCCATCAATAAAAAGCCAATAATCACAAAACTAAAATTGCGCAAATTACAGCAACGTTCAACCATCACGCATTGCTCCAAGCCATGTAATGTACCTAAATAAAGAAAAGTTCCGGCGGAAGCAGCAATTAAAATGGGATCGGCTAGGGATTTGGTTTCAATACCCTGCCCGAAATACCAGCCAATAAATATGCCAATGGGTGTCATCAGCGCGAATATCATAAATAAACCGAAGGCATGATAAGTGGATAAACTGCTTTTATTTAATTGTACGGCGATGGCAAAACTTTCCGCCCATTTGTGCGTAATAATCGCTAAAAATAGCATCATGATAATGGATGTATTATGGTTTAGACCTAAGGCTGTCCCCAGTATTAAAGAGTGAATAGATAACATGCCACAGGCAAGTATGGCAAATGCAGGATGAGTATTGGCTTTTGTTTTGCTGGGATTGTGTCGTGTACTTTTATATAACTCACGACCTAAATGTTCGAACCATAGGAAGAATAAAAAAATGGTTCCTGTAATCATAAAAGCATAAGGGTAATGATATCCCATATGAATAAAGGCTGAATTGGCTTCAGGTAACATGTGAAGCAATGCTGCCCCTAGAAATACCCCAGTAGCTAATGTTTCTCCGATAACAAAGTCGTGATGATGCTCATCTTGAAGACGCTTTTTGAAGGGGTACCATCCCGCAACGAGGATGATCGTAAAGATAAATAAAGCAAAAGATAATTTAAGTAAAATATCCGTGGTCATGATGACTTCCTAAGAAATACTGAGGGCTGTTGACAATAAAAGCGTACCTCTTCGATAACGTTGTTATCGGCAAGATCCCGGGTGATTTTTGTTGCTAAAGACTTTGTTTTTTTGAAGTCTGGTTCACAGAATAAATCGATAATAATTTTACCATCTAGATAATGCAACACCCAATTTAGAATACCAGGGCAAGAGGCTTGCCATTTTAAAATATATTCTGTTTCAAGTTGTTGCCGAGCGGGCAGTTTAATTGAAGGGCAAACTAACTCATCGTCCTCAGGATCAATATGAACAGTGACATCTTTGACTTGGGGTAGTTTGGATATTAGTAAATGATGAACGTGTTGTGCGATATAATGTCCTTCGGATACGGAAATAAACGGCTCAACCAATACATGGAGATCAATAATGACATCGCCACCCATTGAGCGACTTCGTAGTTGATGAATTTTATTAACGCCTTGTATCTGCTGAATAACTTGCTCAATCTTTTTAAGGGTCTCTGGATCAATAGCTGTATCAACTAGCTCTTTGACACTGTTCCATCCATAGGCAAGGCCCATTTTAATGATCATGAAACCAACAATAATGGCTGCAATCGCATCAAAATGCGCCCATCCAAGTAAACTACCGAAGATCCCTATGGCAACAATGGCTGATGACGCAGAATCAGAACGATGATGCCACGCATTTGCAGTAATTAATGCGGATTTAATTGAGCGGCCTATGTGAAGTGTTGTGAAGAAAAGCACCTCATTACAAATGATAGATAGGATGGCGATAGGCAAGGCTAACCAGTGAGGATGTTTTGTTGATGAGCTGAGTACGGCCGAAAATGCATCCCAGGCAATGGCAGCACCCGCTAGCACTAATAATAACGCTAGTAAGAGTGTACCGGCTGTTTCTATTCTTTGGTGACCATATTGATGCGTATCATCAGCATCTTGACTACCATATTTGGAGGCAAATAAAACCATAGCATCAGTGAGGAGATCAGAGAATGAATGAAGACCATCAGCAATCAGTGCATGAGAATTGTAAAGTACGCCTCCGATGATTTTAAGTATACCGAGACAAGCATTGGTGATACCACCATAAATGGTGATTCGTTTGGCTTGTGCATATCGATCGTTTGCTTTCATTTCAATATTCCTAGTAGCCTCATAAATAATGTCCCCCTCATTAAAGAGAGATTTGCTATTAACAAGCTTTAATAAAAGGAGCATAATAGCGGATTTTTGATAAGTGTAAAAAATTCTGATGAAAAAAGACATCGAAAGTTTAATTAATCATGCGCTGGGCTCTTTGAAAAAGGCTGGGACAATCCCTGCTGATTTGACAATTGAGTATACAATTGAACGCCCCAAAGAAACGAGCCATGGTGATTTTTATACAAATGTGGCGTTGATCCTTGCCAAAGCCTGTCGTCAAGCGCCTCGCCAGATGGCAGAGCAAATTATCGCTCATTTTCCAACACAACCCTTTTTGGACAAAATAGAGGTTGCAGGCCCTGGTTTTATTAACTTTTTTATCCGAAGTGAAGCGGCTGCATCAGTTATTGCTGATATTTTGCAGCAAGGTACGAATTATGGTGCCAATCAATCTGGGCATTCACAAAAAGTGTTGCTTGAATTTGTTTCTTCCAATCCTACCGGTCCATTGCATGTCGGTCATGGCAGAAGCGCCGCCTTTGGCGCTAGTTTAGCTAACTTATTAACTATCTCAGGTTATCAAGTGCATCGTGAATACTATGTCAACGATGCCGGTCGTCAAATGAATATTTTGGCGGTCAGTCTTTGGTTACGTTATCTAGAGTTGGCGAATCAAAAGTTCCCTTTTCCAAGTAATGCATATCGAGGGGAATATGTCATTGCTATTGCTCAATCACTTATCGACCAATTCGATCAACAATATGTTCATCCTTGGCGTGAAATTAGTCGAGGTTTGCCGCAAGACGAACCCGAGGGTGGCGATAAAGAAATTTATATTGATGCGTTGATTAATCGTGCCATTGAATTATTAACCCCTGAGGGCTTTAAGTTATTTCATCAAGCAGCGTTAAACGCGGTGATTGCCGATATTAAAGAAGATTTAGCTGAGTTCGGCGTCAGTTATGAAGAGTGGTTTTCTGAGCAGTCGTTGCTCGATAGTGGCGCGATTGATAAGGGAATTCAAGCATTAAAAGCTGCAGGTCATACTTACGAGGAAAAAGGTGCTTTGTGGTTTAGAGCAACAAGCTTTGGAGATGAAAAAGATCGCGTCTTAATTCGTGCAAATGGGCAAAGTACTTATTTTGCATCGGACGTTGCTTATCATTGGAACAAATATGCGCGGAATTTTGATCGGGTTATCAATATTTTTGGCTCAGACCACCATGGCTACATTCCGCGTTTGCGCGCGGCAGTGACGGGGCTAGGCCATGATGAAAAGGCATTAACCATATTGTTGGTACAGTTTGCAATATTATATCGTGGGCAAGAGCGTGTACAAATGTCTACGCGTAGCGGATCTTTTGTTACACTGCGGGAATTACGTGAAGAAGTTGGCAACGACGCCGCCCGGTTTTTTTATGTTGCACGAAAGCCAGAGCAGCATTTGGATTTTGATTTAGACTTGGCAAAATCACAATCAAGTGACAACCCTGTTTATTATATCCAGTATGCCCACGCGCGAATTTGTAGTGTCTTGCGTCAATTAAATGAAAGAGGTTTAGTTGCTGATGAAGCCATTGGATTAGCAAATCTTGCCTGTTTAAAGGAGCCGCATGAGTTAGCATTAATTAATTTATTAGGTCGTTATCCTGAGGTTATTGAAGGAGCAGCAAGCACTTGTGAGCCGCATCAAATCGCTTATTATTTACGTGAGCTTGCGAACGCGCTGCACAGTTATTACAATGCTGTTCAGTTGTTGTGTGAAGATGAAGCGAAACGAGCTGCTCGACTATGTTTATTAAGGGCTGTTCAGCAAGTGTTGAAAAATGGATCCCAAATACTGGGTGTTTCAAGCCCTGAGAGTATGTAATGACAAGGAATGCTAGAAAAAGATCTAAAGGGAATAAACAGCATGGCGGTGTGATTCGACATGTTATGGGGTTATTTACCGCCTTTTTACTCGGTTATTTGACCGCCAGTGTGTTGGATATGAAATCTGCTGTCACTTGGATTAACCAATATTGGCCTCATGAGCAGTCGGTTGGTCCTGAACAGCAAGCCGTTGCTGTTGCAAAAAAAGCTGATATTCCAAAGCCAAAGTTTGAATTTTATACCTTGCTGTCTAAAAACAACACGGCACCAACGGATGTTCATCAGTTTGCAGCGCCGCGACAAGATCAATCTGCCGCTACTCAACCTGCACCTACACAAGCAGCGATTGAGCCGATCGGCATTCCTGCTCAACCTCTCTTAGCGGATCACCCTCCACAAGGGGCTGTGCAGGTTGCTGAAAGTCATGCGCTTGGCACTCATCCAGGTTCAACATCAGTTGCTGCTGGTCGTGAAACTTATATGATTCAAGTTGCTGCCGTAACGCGTCGTCAAGATGCCGAACGCTTAAAATCATCGCTGTCGGCAAAAGGTTATTCTGTCATGATTATTTCGCCGAGCATAAATACTGCGAGTTGGTTTAGGGTTGTCATTGGACCATTTCATAATCGGGCGGACGCCGAAAAAACTCAGGAAATGGTTTCTCGTAATGAGCATCTTCAAGGAATGATTCGTAAACTTGATGCGTGATTTTATATTCCTCGGATTTGAAGAAGCTGCCGAGGAGTATAGATCTGGATGTGTCAAATGATTGAGGATTATTTCTAATGTCGAAAATTTTTCACTTTTCTTTACCGACAATTACTTGCTCTTCATGTGTCAGTAGTATTGAAGGCATTCTAGAAGAAAATCGAAGCACATTGAAAATTAAATCCTATGCTGTGAATTTGACTGAAAAAAAACTCAGCCTAGAATTTGATTCTGATGATTCTACAGAATTGACATCTCTACAGCAGCAGCTCATTCATCTCTTAGATGATGAAGGTGGATTCCCTTGTTCGCTGGTACTTAAACCTAATCCAGAATATTTTCGTTGGGTATATGCCGCTATTGGGATCTTGACGGGGCTTGGCTTGCTGGTTTTATCAATGACAGGCCTTGCTTTGCCAGTTTATGTTATGGCTATTATCGGTGCTATTTCGACTGGGCTTACTTTATTTTTAGGTAAAAATTCCTTTTTACATGCGATCAAGCAATGGAAAAAAACCCGCTCCTTAAATATGGATACGTTATTTACTATTAGCTCGTTGAGTTTAATCGTCGTATCTGTTGTTGCCTTTTTTGTACCCTGGTTGCCGATGATGTTTGAAACGGGATTGCTGATTTTCGGTTTTCGTCATTTGGGTATCGCTATTCGCAATTTAATGACCAACAAGATGATGGCGCAACAAAGATTTCAAGCACGAGCTCCCCGAGTGGTCAGAGTTTTATTGTCGGATGGCACCTTTGAGGATAAATCTTTGAGTACGGTTACTCCTGGCGAAATTATCTTCATTGATGCAAGTAAAGCGGATACCGTGATCCCCCTTGATGGGGAATGTTTGACGGCTAATGCGACGATTACCGAGCTTTTAGTGACGGGACAAACCTCTTTGCGGAATACCAAAAATAACGAAACACTGTTAGCTGGTATGGTTATTCCTATGGGGTATCCCGCTATTACTTTGAAAGTTGTTCGTGGTCAGCAGAGTTCCTTTCTGGCACGTTTAGATGCAAATATTGATGAGGCTATTTCCAAAAAGGCTCCTATCCAAGCCTATGCAGATAAAATACTTCAATATTTTATTCCATTTGTTTTAGGCTTATCCATATTATCTGGCATAGTCATTGGTATATTCTTTTCTCCTATGCTAGCGATTCAATGCGCAGCCTCCGTTTTAGTTTCCGCATGTCCATGTACCTTAGGTTTTGTTGTTCCACTCGCTATCTCGATCGGGATCCATAAAATGCAAGCTAACGGTATTTTACGTTTCAATAACTCTTCTATGATAGAGGCTGCTGATAGCATCGATGCTGTTGTTTTTGATCTGAATGGAACGCTGACAGAGGGGCGGCCTGAGGTGGTGCGTGGTGAGGTATTTGATGATGCACAAATGGGGTTTGACGATATATTAAATATTGCCGCGAATCTAGAGGCTAATTTATCGCACTCTTTTGCAAAAGCCATTTGGGGTCATGCAACACAACACCTTGGTTCAGTAAGATTGCTTGACATGACCGTTGAAACCGATCAAAAAACAGCCTCTGGCGTTATTGGTTCACTCGGGGAGGATGAATGGGCGCTGGGTAATATGCATTTGATGCAAGATCAATTGATTGATGTTCCGCCGCTAGAATCATCTGTGACGACCAATCCAGCTGAAACAATACTGTATATTGCTAAAAATAAAAAAGTAGTCGGCTATTTTGTTGTGAGCGATCCATTAAGGGCAGGGGCGAGAGAAACGCTCGCTGCTTTACGACGCTTGGGTAAATCAGTGTATATCTGTACTGGGGCGGATCAAGGAACGGCATTGCGCTATGCGAATGAATTGGATATCCCGGAGGCACAGGTTTTTGCTGAGCGTTCACCTTTAACGCAGACTAAGACCGATTGTATCCGCGAGCTTCAAGCACAACATTTGAAGGTAGCCATGATTGGTGATGCCGGCAATGATGCATCGCCCATCGCATTAAGTGATTTAGGCATAGCTATTCAATCTAAATCGAGTGATGTGGTCACTCAGGATGCAGCTGGAATTGTTATAGAAAATGGTTCTCTTCAACCAGTCTTAAATACATTTGTAATTGCACGACAAACGATGCGACAAATCAAACAAAATTTATGGTTCAGTCTAGCTTACAATATGGTTTCTTTATTACTTGCTGGAGGATTACTTGTTGGGCTTGGTTTTGTATTAAATCCAGGTATTGGCGTCGCGATAATGATTTTGCAAACATGTTTAATTTTGGCAAACGCATATCGCTTCAATAAACAAAAAGTCCCTTCAATAGTGACTTCTCCAGCAGAACAAAATACTGCTGTGGATGTATTGACTGATGAGACTGAACATAGCAATTTATCACAGTTACAGCCAGTGTCGAACTTAGCGGCTGAGCCTCCGGAAGAAATAAATAATTACGCTGCCCTTTTTAGGCCCGCCGTGTCAAATACTCGACGCCTTAACGTACCGCAACCACCGATATTGACTGTGCATTCTTCACTGCCTGGGGCTTGTGGACCGTAATAGTTATTGCAGAAATATTAAACGTTTCTTTAATAAATATAGCCAGTTGATTTGCCACCGTTTCGATTAATTTGAATGATTGATTTTCTAAATACGTTGTGACGGTTTCGCAAAGCTTAGCATAATCTAACGTGTTACAGAGCTCATCATCAATTCCCTGAAAATCAACGGGTATCGAGAGATCGATGAGTAAGCGTTGTTGTATTTGTTGCTCCCACTCATGGGCTCCTATCCGGGTAGTCATACTTAATCCTTTGATAAAAATAGTATCCATTGATTTATCCCTCCAAATAATTTTCTTTATAATTTCCTTCAACCCGGATACGGGGAGAAGTGGCTGAGTTGCTTCTAACTTAAGTGGATATTTTTGATAGCCCCTTTCAATGAGGTACGATAAAATCAATTTTGGGAAGTTGATTTGTCATACATATCTAGGGAGCTAGAACCATGCGATTAAAATCACCAGTTGTTTTGTTTACCTTTTATTTAATGGGGCAATCGATTTCCTTAGGCTTTGCGGCGGAGCCTATAAATCTTCGACACATTGACTACCAAAAGATACAACAACAATTTTCGATTGTTGTACCTGGAGCTTCTAAAGAGTCAGCCGTACCTCATTCAAAATATACGCTTAGCCTTATTCGTCAGCACCAAGATTTGCAACATACTACGCATTTTAGATTACAACAACAATACATGGGTTTTGATGTGATAGGGGGATACGCTATTGCGCATGCAAAATCTTCAAATCCAAATGCATTACTCTTAGGAGCCCAATCAAAAATGAGTGGTGTTATTTACACTAATCTTGAGGGAGATTTGGGGGTATCACCACCTGCCAATTATTTGGAGCATTCTAAAACGGCTTTAAAGGCTTTTGCTGCACATTATCCCGAAGGGCGACAAGGTGACTGCATAGTTGAGCGCGTTATTTATATTGATTCTAAGCATCAAGCCCATTGGGCCTATAGGGTCAGTTTGACAGTTCAAAAAGATCAGCAAATGCCAGAAAAGCCAACGGCGATTATCGATGCACAAACTTTATTAACCTATATACAGTGGAATGATATTAAAACATCATTACTTAGTTCTGTGCGCGGCAAAGGATTTGGGGGAAATCAGAAAACACAACGGGTCACTTATAATGGGATTCATTATCCTTATCTTGAAATAACGCGTAATAATACCATTCAATCGTGTTATTTAAGTAATCTGGGAGTGAAAGTTATCGACATGAAACATGAGTATGTTTCAGAGGGTAACTCGATGAAGTTTCCTTGCGCCAAGCCGATTGATAATTCATCGAGTGTCTATTGGACGGGTTATGAGGAGGATGGCTATGATCGCATTAATGGTGGGTATTCACCGAGTAATGATGCTTTATATTTTGGATATGTAATTAATCATCTTTATAAAGATTGGTATGGCGTGAATGCATTAACTTATGCTGACGGGTCGCCCATGAGATTGGTGATGCGAGTGCATTTTGGGGATGCATATGATAATGCTTTTTGGGATGGGGCCCAGATGACTTTTGGGGATGGGGCCTCTATTTTTTATCCGTTAGTATCCCTAGGTGTCGGTGCGCATGAAATTAGTCATGGATTTACAGAGCAGCATGCCGATTTATTGTATTTTGGTGAGTCAGGCGCGATGAATGAGTCTTTTTCAGATATGGCCGCTCAAGCAGCAGAGTATTATGTAAATCAAAAAAATTCTTGGAAAATTGGCGCTGAAATCGTCAAAGAAGGTAGCGGATATGAAGCCTTACGGTTTATGGATCGCCCAAGTCGGGACGGTGCATCTATTGATAATGCTGATGAGTACTATGAAGGGCTTGATGTTCATTATGCAAGCGGAGTATATAATCGATTATTTTATTTAATGTCAACTCACACTGGTTGGAGTACAAAGCGAGCCTTTGATGTGATGATAAAAGCAAATATGGATTATTGGACTCCTTATGCTACTTTTGGGGAAGGCGCATGTGGTATTTTAAGTGCGGCGCATGATCTTAACTACACTTTGTCAGATGTTAAGGATGCTTTAAAGCGGGTTAAGGTTGATTATCATTCATGTGATCTGCAAGATTTGTGATTTATATTTTTAGGAGAGTAAGATGTTTACGCACGTGACTCGAGATTTTTTACTAGTACATATTATGCGTGCTGAGGCAACATTGAAGGAAAGTCCGCCGCAGAATTTACTTTATGCCTTGGAGGCTCGTTTTACTTTAAACTACTTAAAGTTTAAATTTCAAGATCCCGCTTTTGATGAAGAGGCTTTGATGGGTTTTTTTAATCTTCGATGGACTATGGTGCAAGGCACTGATTTGCAATATTGCCATGATTTATTACATCCAGCTAATCAAGCCTTGGTTAAAATAGCTCATGAGCTTGGGTCTTTATTAAATAGACCGTATTTAACATTATTGATGCCAACGTTGTTACAAGTACCTGCCACAAGTTATATCACCTCATCCTATGAGATGCCGCTTCCCTTGTCGGAAATCGTATTAAATGATCAAAGTAATCGGATTATTCACGTTCCGGATGTGTTAGATGCCGCTCAAGAAGATGGTGTTTTAAAACACAATTCTTTGTTTGATGGAAAAGTAGTGAATTTATCGCAAGGTGAAATGCAAAAAATAATGCGGCGTGACGTGACCATTGAAACGTTATTTCAGGCATTGAAAGCTCGAATTGATTTTCGAGTAAATGGGGATACAGTCGGTGCAACAGTTCAGCGTTTAATTGAGGGGCTACGCGAGGGGGGGCGCTCAAAAAATGGGACTGATTTGGTTGCTGGGGTCGATTCGATAATTGCTATTATTACCTTTTTTGAATATCTTGAAACCTTATCTGATGAAGTGCGTGCTAAATTGCTGACAGCGGAGTATGTTGATCGTTATCGGTCTCGACAGGGGGGATATAGCCATCATGACGAGGTTGTTGCCGTTACCTTTGAATCGCAGTGGCAAAAACTAATAAGAAAGCACTGTTTTAGGGAGGGGGCGAGACCGCTCCGGAGAGCCGTTTCTTTCACCGCCGGTTCTTTAGATGATATGCCTTGTGTTGAGCAGGTTGCGACGCAATTGGAAAAGATCTTGGGTGCCAATACCTGGCTATATAAGATACCTTCTTATGATGGTGAGCCTGGATCAAGTTTAGAGTCCTTCGATAAAAAAGTGAAAGACGCTACAGAGCAAATGGAGTTGGCACTTTCTGTATTTCAAAAACAGGAATTTAATGGGCGCCTGAGTGATCTACAATTGGGCATGCATTTGGTAACGTGGATTAAAGAAAATGTGCACATGATATCCAGTGAAGATATTGTTGGTTTGACCACGCTTTATACTTTGAGGGAAGATGAATCTTCTCAACTGAGCAATTTAATTGCTACGACATTAGTTAAGATCTCCCAATGGGAACCTCATCAAATGTTAATCCTGGATGCATTGGCGCAAATGACCGAAGAAACTAAAACAGCATTCTATCACATCACTTCCTACGAGAAGATTACCAGAACGGCCAATAGCTCTCCTGAGCCTACGCTTCGGCGAACCAGGCGATATGCAGCGACTTTTTTTAATGAAATAGATGACGATGTTGAGAATTCTGACTTGGCAGGAGATTTCGGTTTATTTCGTGCGAAAAGATCTTTACTTGAATCGGATAACTCAGCGTTGACCAAAAGGTCAATGTGAGCTTTTGCGCACAGGATTTATTCGTCGACGTTTTTTGACTTTGCAGGACTTTACAATTAAACTGACGCTCCTGAATTTAAGAGAAGTTGTTCAATTTTTAGGAGGGAGCGTGTCCTCTGTATTACCTAATAAAAATAAAATATTAACCACTATTGTCGCTGGTTTGACAATATGCTTCGCAAGCAACCTATTTGCGCAGAGTCCAGTAGTATCGAGCGGCTTGGAGTTGAAGGATGGATATTATCCAGTGTATCCCACCACAGCGCCCGCAGTGGGAGAACAGGCCGAAAAAATTAAACGGGGCCAATATTTATCGCAAATGGGTGATTGTATTGCTTGCCATACTTATGTTAAGGCTGGAACTCCTCCATTTGCAGGTGGACTTCCTATAGCAACGCCTTTTGGTACGTTCTATAGTCCAAATATTACGCCCGATAAAGAAACCGGCATTGGTAACTGGACAGAAGATGATTTCGTTCGAGCCATGAAAGAGGGGCGTAGTCCTTCGGGCGGCAATTATTTTCCGGTCTTTCCTTATTTATATTTCTCTAAAATGACGGATGAAGATGCGCGCGATTTGTATGCCTATTTTATGAGTATACCGCCCGTATATCAGGAAAATAAGTCGCTACCATTTCCTTTTAACCTCCCGGGTAGTCGTACCAGCTTGTGGGGCTGGAATTTACTCTTCTTTTTTCCAGAAAATAAAATGATCGATCCTGAGCCCAATCAATCAGCTGAATGGAATCGGGGGCGTTATATTGTAGATGGTCTTGGTCACTGCAGTATGTGTCATACACCGTTAAATCCATTAGGGGCCCCTAAAAATCGCTTTTATTTGTCAGGTACTTTTATTGATGGATATTGGGCGCCAAATATTATGAAGTCGGGCTTAGACAAGGTCAGTGTCGATGATATTGCTAATGTATTCAAAAAGGGTGAGTTACTGAATCACGCAGGACCTGTTGCAGGACCAATGGCTGATGTCAATCATAATAGCTTAGCCTATTTAACGGATGAGGATCAGCATGCAATTGGCACTTATATCAAAACGGTTGTTAGTCAAGATCCTCTAGCTTTGAAACCGTCGGATGCCAAGCCAACGTTAAGGCGAGGTAAGCAAGTTTACGTGAAGGTTTGTTCAATTTGTCATCAAGATAACATTTTGTCGGCACCAGTAATTGGCGATGGCGCAAATTGGTACCGGCGGTTACAATCCAGTGGGCTGACGGGCCTATATACTCATGTCATTAATGGCTATAACAGTATGCCAATCAAAGGTGCCTGCGTAACATGCTCCGATAACGATATTATTTCAGCGACTGATTATATTTTAAATCAATCTTTATCACGCTCACAATGGCGTGATCTTGGTTCTCGAGGATCTGAAAAATACCCTACCGGTGGCAAGGCTACTTATAACGAGAATTGTAGTGCCTGTCATACTGATGGTGAGCATGGAGCACCCAAGATAGGGGATAAAGTCGCTTGGGATCTGTTGGTTAAGCAAAATCTAGATACATTAGTAACGCGTGTTATCAATGGAGAGTCCCATCCTAAAAAAGGTGGTTGTTCTCAATGTACGACGAATGAAATCATGGACGCGATTAAATACATTCTGCGTCAGTCTAAAGTACAGGGTGATTACAGGCTGTGGTGATTGATTAAGTCAGTTAAAGTCCAGTTAGAAGCAGTTCAGCCGCAGTTATTGTGAAGTATTTGAATATATTATATATAGTGAGGACATTGAATGCATATTAAAGTCAAGGTGAATCGTTGGGTCATTGCAATCCTTGGTCTTTGTCTGGTATCACACAGCTTTGCCGCGGTGGATAGCTGGCAACTGAATATGTATAAAGGCGTTACGCCAATAAGTCATGACATCTACCAGTTGCATATGATAGCGATGTTGATATGTGCTGTCATAGGAGTCATTGTGTTTGGGGTCATGATTTATTCATTGATTTACCATCGGAAATCAATCGGGCACAAAGCAGCCAGTTTTCACGACAATAAGCGTCTCGAATTGTTATGGACGGCTATTCCTTTTTTTATTTTGGTTGCATTGGCTATTCCCGCGACGAAAGTTCTGATTGATATGGAAGATACCGCGGATGCTGAGGTGACCATTAAGGTAATAGGATCTCAGTGGAAGTGGCAGTATCAATACCTTGATCAAGGCATAAGTTATTACAGTTCACTTTCGACACCATACAACCAAATTACTAATCAACAAAAGAAAGGAAAGTGGTATTTGCTTGAAGTGGATAAACCTGTCGTGGTTCCAGTGAATAAGAAAATTAGGTTTTTGGTAACATCTAATGATGTCGTACATTCTTGGTGGGTCCCTGAGTTGGGCATTAAACGAGATGCGATTCCTGGTTTTATGCATGAAGCATGGGCAAAAATAGAAAAACCTGGTGTATATCGAGGGCAATGTGCGGAGCTCTGCGGGATAAATCATGGTTTTATGCCGATTGTGGTTCGAGCAGTCAGCCAAGAAACATTTCAACAATGGGTTGCAGATCAACAACGCATAACCAGCACGATTGATAAATCCAAATTAGATAATATGAGTCGGGATGATTTAATGACCTTGGGCCGCAATAAGTATGAACAAGTCTGCGCGGCTTGCCATCACGTGAAGGGAACTGGATTGCCGCCGATGTATCCCGCATTGAAGGGGAGCTCAATTTCAGTTGGTCGGCCTATTTCTCGACATATTGATTTGATATTAAATGGCGTACCAGGATCTGCTATGCAAGCTTATAAAGATCAATTATCTGATAAAGAAATTGCGGCAATTGTGACTTATGAGCGAAACGCATGGGAAAACAATACAAATGATGTGATTCAACCTGCCGATGTAGCTCAAGTGCGAGAAGTTCGCAAAGCCCCGGTAAAATTAGTTCAAAAAGCGAAAACTGGAGGATTACGATGAGTCAAGTGTTGGTTCATAGCGGTGACCATGGTGACCACGAAGAGCATGGCCCCGATCAAGCTTATGGGGTAATTGGATTTATAAAGCGATGGTTGTTTACAACCAATCATAAAGATATTGGAACTTTATATCTTTGGTTGGCGATGATTAGCTTTTTTGTGGCAGGTTCAATGGCGTTATTGATTCGCGTAGAGCTTTTTCAGCCGGGTCATCGCTTTATAGAGCCTAACTTTTTTAATCAAATGACGACGATGCATGGGTTAATTATGTTATTCGGGGTCATTATGCCTGCCTTTACGGGCATGGCTAATTGGCAGATTCCAATGATGATTGGTGCGCCAGACATGGCATTGCCTCGATTAAATAATTGGAGTTTTTGGATATTACCTTTTGCATTTGTCTTATTAGGGTCAACGATGTTTCATGCAGGCGGTGGGCCGAATTTTGGTTGGACGATGTATGCACCCTTGTCGACTAAATATGCGCCACCTAGTACTGATTTTATGATTTTTTCAGTACATATGATGGGATTCTCTTCCATCATGGGGTCGATTAATATTATTGCGACCATTCTGAATATGCGTGCACCGGGCATGACCTTAATGAAAATGCCCATGTTCGTTTGGACATGGTTAGTCACGGCTTTCTTGTTGATTGCTATTATGCCTGTGTTAGCGGGTGCTGTGACAATGATGTTGGCTGATCGCCATTTTGGAACGAGTTTTTTTGATGCAGCTGGTGGTGGGGATCCCATTTTATTTCAACATATTTTTTGGTTCTTTGGTCATCCAGAAGTATATGTCTTAGTGTTGCCCGCATTTGGCGTTATTTCTGAGGTGATTCCGACATTTAGTAGAAAGCCATTATTTGGATATCATTTTATGGTTTATGCAACAGGTGCTATTGCCATTTTATCCTTTATTGTTTGGGTCCATCATATGTTTACGACGGGTGTCCCATTGGGTGGAGAGCTATTTTTCATGTATACAACCATGTTAATCGCTGTACCAACCGGTATTAAGGTATTCAACTGGGTCAGCACGATGTTTAAGGGCTCCTTGACTTTCGAGACTCCGATGTTATTTGCCTTGGCGTTTGTGTTTTTGTTTACCATTGGTGGGTTTACAGGACTGATGTTGGCACTGGTACCGGCAGATTACCAGTATCAAGATACCTATTTTGTCGTTGGGCATTTTCATTATGTTCTAGTACCTGGTGTGGTTTTCGCATTGATGTCGGCAACATATTATTGGTTACCTAAGTGGACAGGGCATCGATACAATGAAACCCTGGGGAAATGGCATTTCTGGTTATCTGTGATATCTGTCAATATTACCTTTTTCCCAATGCATTTCTTGGGCTTAGCAGGTATGCCGCGTCGGATTCCGGATTATGCGCTGCAGTTCACTAATTTTAATGTAGTGGTTTCAATTGGTGCATTCATCTTCGGTATTTCACAATTGTTATTTTTGTACAATGTGATTCGCACAGTAAGAGGCGGAGAGAAAGTGACTGGAGAGGTTTGGGAAGGAGCGCGAGGGTTGGAGTGGACCTTAAGTTCACCTCCGCCTTATCATAGTTTTACAACGCCACCTACCATTATTAATTAGATTACTGATGTTTAATAGAAAGCATGGCAAATTAGTTTTTGGACTTTTTTTGTTAGTTATCGGTATGTTTGGTTTTGGTTTTGCATTGGTGCCTATCTACAATAGCTTATGTAAAACCCTAGGTATTAATGGCAAAATTACCGGGCAGGCAGCGCCGTATGAGCAAGCTGATGTCGTTAAAGATCGAAATATCACCGTTGAATTTGTAGCGACACAGAGTAGCTCGGTACCCTGGTTGTTTTATCCAACGGTTAAAAAAATTGTTATTCATCCCGGTGAAGTGGCTAAGCTTGCGTTTTACGCAGAAAATCAAAGTGATCATCGAATGACGGTTCAAGCGATACCCAGTGTGACGCCAGGTATTGCTGCAAAGTACGTGAAGAAAACCGAATGTTTTTGTTTTACACAACAATCACTGAATGCGCATGAGGGAATGGAAATGCCTCTTTTATTTCATCTTGATCGTGACTTGCCGTTATCGGTTAAGACGTTAACTTTGTCGTATACGTTATTTGATGTGACAGATAGAGTATGAGTTCGACATCCTTAAATAGGAGATTAAAATAATGAGTGATCATGGAACATATTATATTCCAAAACCAAGTCATTGGCCTGTTGTTGGCTCCATAGGTTTAACAACGACTTTAGTTGGTGCTGCTTCCTGGATGCACACTGATTGGTATGGTCCTTATGTTTTTGTTATGGGTTTATGTATTCTTACGGTGATGTTGTTTGGCTGGTTTGGTCAAGTTATTTATGAAAATCAAAAAGGAATTTATGATTTACAAGTCGATCGATCTTTTCGTTGGGGCATGTCTTGGTTTATCTTTTCAGAAGTTTGCTTTTTCGGTGCCTTTTTCGGAGCGCTATTTTTTACGCGCTATTGGTCTGTTCCCTTACTTGGCGGAGCGTATCATCCTATTACTCATTATACGTTATGGCCAGCTTTTAAAGCGACCTGGCCTTTATTGACAAACCCTGACAATCAGCTATTTGTTGGCGCCGTGGAAAAAATGGGTGCGTGGGGGCTTGCTGCCATAAATACGGTTATTTTGTTATCTTCAGGGGTTACCATTACTTGGGCCCATTGGGCACTCAAATTGAATAAACGCAAGCAATTAGTGATTGCGATGTTTTGCACCGTTGCCCTAGGTATATCATTTTTGTTCCTGCAGGCACATGAATATCATGAAGCATATACTCAAATGAATTTAACCCTGGATGCGGGGATTTATGGTACGACCTTCTTTATGCTAACTGGGTTTCATGGTTTGCACGTGACGATTGGAACAATCATGTTGATCGTGATTTTGATTCGATCAATTTTAGGTCATTTTACCCCGGAACGTCATTTTGCTTTTGAGGCCGCAGCGTGGTACTGGCATTTTGTAGACGTAGTTTGGTTGTTTTTGTTTATATTTGTATATTGGTTGTAACGGGTCAGGGCGAACGCGTCTAAACGAGCATTATAAAATCATAATGCCTACGCTCAGCGCTTTATGCGCGGAATCCAGTCTTAATCTTGAATTAAGATCGTTTGGATGACGTGCATAAAGCCACGTAGGAAAAAAGAGTATTTTAGTGTTCAAAAATTAGATGCGTTTACCCTGGTAACAGGTTAAATTTCTTGCTACTTACATCGCAATCTCTGAGCACGTCATCCCGAGCGCAGCGAGGGATCTCCTGAAATCGGCACGGTGCCATATCGTAGAGATCCCTTGCTGCGCTCGGGTTGGCGTGGAGTTCCTCGGAATGACCTGATAAAAGTTGTTTACTTGTTTTAGATATGAACACTTTAGCTACCTTTGATTTCAAAGGGCATTTGTAGGTGAATTACCCTCGTTACGCTTATCATCTGCTTTTAATTTCGATTGGCTTATATCTTTAACTTTTTGCTTAAACTGCTTGAAGGATTCTCTTTTTTCTTGGGTAACAGTATGCGCTGTAGTTTCTTGATTAACAGAACTTGGGGTTATCATTTTTTTTATTTGTTGAATTAATTTTGAAAAAAAACTATTTTTCTGGGGCTCGAAACTATCAATAGTTAGCTTGTTTAACTGGTGATTCAATTTTCTCAGTTGTTGGGTTGATTTTTCGTCCTTGTTGGAAATAATCCTTAGTAGTTTTTCTGTAGCGGATTGGGGTATCACATTGGTGTCCGCATTTCTAAGTACAGCTTTGATTTCTTCAAGTTTAATAGAGGCCTGTTTCTCGGCAATATAGGGTTGTAGTGTGAATCGTCGTTCTTGAATATACTGCGTTAAATCCCCCTTAAATGCTGGTATCTTCGCATCTATCTTGATCCAGGTGTTGGGTAGATTGATTAATTTATACGTATTGGTAAATTCGTTATGTTTATCCTTATCAAGAGTCTCGCTCTTGATTGCTTCATCAATTTCAATTTGTAATGCCATTAAGTCAGCAGTTTTTTTCATATCCGCGCAATTTTTTGCAACAAAGCTCCTAATTGACGTTTCAAATTCTCCAAATTTTTTGTAGGGGAGTCCTTTTTTCAATGACTTTCCGGTTATGCTTTTGTGGATTTCGTTTAGCGAGTGGAGAATATGCCTTTTTTGACTAGGGGAGCTTTCGGCATGATAGATTTCTTTAAATTGACTCACGATATCGTTTAATGGTTTTGCAATTTTATGTACATGATGAGCGACTTCCCTAAAGGCCTCAACGAGTTCCATCGAGGGAATTAACCCGGGGTAGTCACGCCATAGCTTTGATCGGGCCCCTAGTTTTAGTCCACCTACTTTTTCTCGATTCAAAAAATCTATCATGTTATTTTGTTTAAATTGTATACCACCACCAAAGGTGGATGACGTATTAATCAGATCATTGAACGCATGACCAAAATCAATTCTTGCAATTCGTTCTTTCCCTTTATCTTTTATATACATCATATTGCCGGGATTGACATCATGATCGCCAACTACAGCAGAAAGGGCTATTGCCTTTGCTAACTCACGCTTTAACCAAGATGGGTTTTTAATTGGAAATTGCTTAGGTTTGATGGCATCTGAGACAAATTGAATATGACCTTCTGCTTCCTGGCGATTTAATACACCTTTAGCATAATCATCTAATGTGCTTACTGTATCTCCAGTTAAATATTTAGAAGCAATATGTATTTGATGCTGTTCCTCATCATGAACTAAATCAACGGTAGGCACATGATTCTGATCTGATAGAGCTTGACCTATTGTTGCAGCAATCGCTTCTCCAAAGTTCTCACGATCGGAGCCGGAAGCCTTCGCTTTCCTTACCCAACGAGCGTTTTGAATAGATGGCTTGTATTGCCAATGTTCATCACGATGGTCCAGCTGAGCGGGCTCTTTACGTTTACTCACTTTAATACTACCTGTTTTTCCGCCGACACTCTTTTTATTTTCTAGATTAAAATAGGCTTTCTTTTTCATTGATCTTCTCAAAAAGTTAGAATACCTACTTAAAGCTTAGTCTATAATAAAAAAAATGTTCGGTTGACTGGGGGCCCCATTGGTCTTTGTTTGTTGGAGTTTGTTTGAAATGGAGTATTTTGTGTACAGACTAGTGTTTTGTTGGATTTTCAAAGTCCATCGCAAAGTCCACTTTAGCTAAAACGCCTAACTGAGGTTTAATTAGGGCGCTTTAGATCATTCGGTTCGTTTGACTTTTTGACTTCATCAGCGGGACTACTTTTGTCTCTCGTTCTTATTTCTTGCAATCTCAATTTTAAATCTTTTTGATCAAGAGGGTTAACCTTTTCAGCACTAAGGTGCGTTGCTTCTACTTTTTGGTTAATGGTATTACTGGTGACGTTGATCAGTACATCAATTAACTTGGAAGAAACCTTTCCAGATACTTGTTTTCTTAATTCTTGGAGTCTAGGTATAACTGAATCATAGTTTTGATTTTTTATATCATGAATAATTCCAGGTAAGGCATTATTCATTTTTGCTAAGTTTTTTGCCCCTGCCCGAAAACGTGAAAAAAACTGTCCTTCTACACGACATTGATAACTATTCAAAATACCATTAGTAAATTCAAGCAACTGATTGTGTGCTTTAGTTCCTTCTGTATTTTGACCCACTGCTTGTTGGCGAATTGATTCTGGTAAATGGCTTCTCATCGCGGCCATAGGGTGGGCGGCGAGGAATCCTTTGTTACATGGAAATACAAATGTGTTTCCATAATAGTTTTGTAATGGTAGGTCACTTATAACATCAGAAGCTAATCGGTAATTAACAAATTGAGATAATATATGTGGGAATCTTCTAAACACAGAACTGTGGGTAGTCTTTATTGGCGCCATATTGAAAGTTCTTACATGAACATTAGAATTGGCTGATAGATTGGGATCACTATTATAGGCTCTGCTAGCAACATATTGCGCCAAGTGCCCTCCTAGTGAATGTCCTGTTAAGACAATCTCTCTATGAGGATTTTCGGCACGTACCTTTTGATAAAATTGAAAAGCAGAATCCCGAAATTTTTTGTCAACAGTGCCTAATATTCCCAGTCTTATATCTGAAAGCACATCACTTGCTGATTTGGTACCACGGAAGGAAATGATTATAGGGCCTTGGCCATTTTCCTTGGGTTCTAGACACATGGCACCTAATTGCGTCGTACCTGTTCCCTTACTTGCTTTGGGGGCAATAGCGTGCGTCATTTCATAACCATGATTGTCAATTTGGTTGAGCGTTTCTTTGTATTCCGTGCTATGGTTCGGATCAATCTTATTATCTTTTTTTATTCGATACACGGCCTGTGCGGCAATTAGAAGCAATTCAACAGTACACATAGAGTCATCTGCAGGCATGGAAACCTCTTCTAAATAATCAATCCATGTAATAAATATTAGCAGAGTTTTGAGCATTTGATATGTTTTTTGCGTAGAAACAATCTTATTGAGTACATATTTTAAAAAAAAACTTGCCTTTATAAATCAAGCTCAGTATACTTTGCTCCTATTGACGCGGGGTGGAGCAGCCTGGTAGCTCGTCGGGCTCATAACCCGAAGGTCGTAGGTTCAAATCCTGCCCCCGCTACCAAATATTAATTTAAAACCCCATTTATGGGGTTTTTTATTATCTAAAACATGAAAAAGTGAACATGAAATCAGATTTAGAACAATTAATAGCACCATTAGTGAGTGATCTAGGATGTGAGTTCTGGGGTTGTGAGTATATTCCACAGGGAAAATATTCCTTATTACGCATTTATATTGATAAAGTGGGTGGTGTTTTTATAGAAGACTGTGAAAAAGTTAGTAAAGAGATTAGTGCCATGTTAGATGTTGAGGATCCGATTCAAGGTAATTATTCCTTGGAAGTTTCTTCTCCGGGGATACCTAGGCCATTGTTCTCTATTGAACATTATAGTTGGTATTTGGACTGGCAGGTGCAGCTCAAATTGCGGCAGCCCATAAATGGCAGTAAGAAAATCACAGCTAAGATTTTGCGTGTGGATAGTAATCGAATTGAGTTAGAAGCAGAAGGTCAAATAGTAGGGGTGCAGTTTTCTGATATTTTAAAAGCGAATTTGATAGGCGAGTGAGGCGAACAATGAGTAAAGAATTGTTATTAGTTGCTGAAGCATTATCCAATGAGAAAGGCGTTAGCAAAGAAGTTGTATTAGACGCGATACAGGCCGCGCTTGAATCAGCTACCCGCAAATGCCATGGCATAGAGATGGGTGTTCGTGTGCGTCTTGATCCGCGCACCGGCGAATATGAAACCTTTCGTTATTGGGATGTTGTGGCCGACGAAGACGTCGAGACCCCAGATAGTCAGTTAGGTCTTTCTCAAGCAAAAGAGCGCTCACCGAATATTGAAATTGGTCAACGCATAGAAGAACCAATGGCTTCTATCGATTTTGGTCGAATTGCAGCCCAAAGTGCGCGACAAGTTATTATTCAAAAAGTAAGAGAAGCTGAACGCGATCAGGTCATTGATCAATATCGTAAGCGTATTGGACAATTAGTGAGTGGCGTTGTTAAAAAAGTAATGAGGGATAATCTTATTTTGGACTTTGGTGGTAAAGCAGAAGCTTTCCTTCCTCGTCAAGAAATGCTTCCTAATGAAATGTTTCGCGTGAACGATCGCGTACGAACCTATCTGACAGGTACATCCACGCAGCCGCGCGGACCTCAGTTATTAGTTAGTCGAACGCGTAATGAGATGATCATTGAGTTGTTTAGAATTGAAGTGCCAGAAGTTGGCGAAAATATTATTGAAATTAAGGCCGCTGCGCGTGATCCTGGCAACCGAGCTAAGATTGCCGTTAAGACAAATGATGGTCGTATTGATCCGGTCGGTGCTTGTGTTGGTATGCGTGGTGCGCGGGTTCAAGCGGTATCTAATGAGTTAGGTGGTGAGCGTGTGGATATTATTCTTTGGGATGATAATCCAGCTCAATTTGTGATTAATGCTATGGCGCCAGCTGATATTACGTCCATTGTTGTTGATGAAGATAGTCATACGATGGATTTGGCGGTACAGAAAGAACAGCTTTCACAGGCCATCGGTCGTAATGGTCAGAATATTAAATTAGCTAGCCAATTATCTGGTTGGACATTGAATGTGATGACAGTTGAAGAATTTAACGCTAAAAATCAAG